>OOCM01002164.1_pt1 | contig 13568 bp, 8 predicted proteins | sample 1671111 | NCBI WGS metagenome assembly OOCM01 (sample SAMN06348123, study PRJEB24527) | human gut metagenome | biome: human gut; feature: ankylosing spondylitis patient; material: feces | host: Homo sapiens | place: China | collected 2015-10 | reverse complement strand
TATGAGCTGACAGACGCCATTTCCCGCGAAATGTCCATCGCCGCAGGAACGCTCTATATGATTTTAAAACGACTCAAGGAAGCCGGTTACGTGGAAACGTATCTGCAGGAATCCGCATCCGGCCCTGCCCGGAAATATTACCATCTGACTGAAGCAGGAACAGCTTATCAGCAGGAGAAAAAACAGGAATGGCTGGATTTCACCCAGCAGATCAACCGACTGATTTCAGATGAAACGATCTGACGATAGAAAGGAAAATCATGATGAATACAACGTATGAAACTTATATGAATGCATTGAAACAGGGCCTTGCATCCTTTGATTCTGCCGCCGCAGAGGAAATTTTAAACGATTTCGAATCCCATTTCGCCGACGCCCGCAGCCAGGGTCTCTCCGATGAGGAAATCTGTGCGGAACTCGGTAATGTCGACGATGTCCTCGAATTTTTCCGTCAGGAATATGCCACAACGAAGCAACCTGTTGCAAACGTGCTGCCACAGGAGAAAACCCACTCCAATTCTGAAGAAACACATCCGAACTACCCGTACGCCCCTTCCACCGCCATCACCGCTATGGAAATCTCCCTGCGGAATGCTTCTGCCGACTTTGCTCCGGGCACTTCCGCTTCGGTTGAGTTCGACTTTTCCGGCGACTTCGATCCGGACCGCTTCGAGGCAGGCATTGAGGGCAATACGTTCTGTCTGCGAGAGAAAAAACTCATCCCTCCCGTATTCTGGAAACATCTTTTCTGCAATAATCACCAGAAAGAGGTGTTCTCCTTCCAGGTGCCGTCCACCGTACAGAAGCTGACGCTCCGCTCTTTGAACGGCGCGACCGGGCTTGATACCCTCTCCCTTACTACACTCGAAATTTCCGCCACAAACGGCAAAATCACCGGTGATTCCCTTTCCGCATCCAGCTGCCGCATACAGGCTGCGAACGGAAAGATCGTCCTGACCCGTCTGCGCACAGACAGCCTCGATGTTTCCGCCACAAACGGCAAACTTGAAATCACCGGCGACTGCTCCCGCGCATCCTTAAACAGTGTCAACGGCAAAGTCCTCTTCGAGGGAACCTGTTCCGAGTACCTGACATCAAAATCCGTCAACGGTTCCGTGAAACTCCATCTCTCGCACGACCTTGCCGATGCGTCCATTCATGCATCCACGACAACCGGAAAAATCCGCCTCGTCTCCAATGGAAGAACGGAATCCTACACAAAAACATTCACCCGCTCCGGTATTTCTGCCTTCACCATTCAGGCAAGTACCGTCAACGGAAATGTCCTGCTCTCTGACTTGCCGGCAGAAAACTGACAAAAAAGAATGGACTGGATAAAATGTTTTTCTTTAGTCGACTGATATGTAAGAAGAACACTGACTGCAAAATCAGTGTCCTTCTTTCTTCCTTTACATATATTTCATAATAGTCGGCAATAATACATTCATATCTATTGGTTTTGCAACATGATCATTCATGCCACTTGCCAAAGCCATCTTCTTATCTTCTTCAAACGCATTTGCTGTCATTGCAACAATTGGAATCTGCGATTTGTTACCGTCTTTCAGTTCTCGAATTCTCCTGGATGCTTCATATCCGTTCATAATCGGCATCTGAATATCCATCAGAATCAGACTGTAGTAATTTTGCTTTGCTTTGTTAAACATATCAATACATGCAACGCCGTTCTCCGCTCTTTCTATCATGATTCCCTCTTCCGTCAAAAGTTCCGTTGCAATTTCTGCGTTCAAGTCATTATCTTCTACCAGAAGAACCCTTTTTCCTTCCAGTTTTTTGATATTCAACTGACCGTCTGCATGTTTCGGATTCCTTTCTTCCGCATTTGCTATTTTTAATGGAAGCGTGATTGTAAAAGTAGAACCTGCTCCCGGTTTGCTCTGAACTGTGATCTTGCCATTCATTAAATCCACCAGTTTCTTCACGATTCCCATGCCAAGTCCGCTACCTTCTATTCCGCTGTCTGACGAAGATCGTTCCTGTGAAAATGATTCAAAAATATGTTTTTGGAATTCTTCTGACATTCCGATTCCGTTGTCTGCTATGATAAGCTCTAATACACTCCAACCTTCTTTTTCGCCGGGATATTGGTTCAATGTACAGCTTATGTTACCGCCTTCACCCGTGTATTTCACAGCATTACTCAAAATGTTAATCGTAATTTCAGATGATCTTGCATCATCCATATGCAGGTATGGATATCGAATGTTCTTATTGACTTTCAGTGTTTGATGTTTTTCTTCTATCGGTTTCCTAAACATATCAATACATAAATCAAAGTTTTTAGAAACATCTGTTATTGTTTCATCCAGCGTTGCTTGGTTGTTTTCGATTCGTGCTAATTCAAGAATGTTATCAATCAAATGCAGCATTTTCTTTCCGCACAATAATATTTTTTCAAAGTAATCCTCTAATATAGTTGGCTCCTTTAAATGTTTCTCTCCCAATTCTGCATATCCAATGATTGCATTCATAGGGGTACGAATATCATGAGACATATTAAACAGAAATGTTGATTTTGCTTTATTAGCTGAATCGGCCAGTCTTGCAGCTTCCTGCAACAGTTTTTGCTGTTTCTGCTCATTTTCTTTTTGCTTCTTATATACAGAATATCCACAGGTACATAATATTAACAAAATACACGCTGTAATGCATCCCAGTACAATACTTAACTTATTCGTCTTCTCAACCATTCCATACGCTTTCTGCATATCCATTTCTATGCAGAAAGCACCTATCACTTCATTAGATTCATCTTCCGCTGTCACAGGATAACAGGCTGTAAAAATAGGTCCCCATGTTGTATCAACAATATCCTGAGAATATACTGTTTTTCCAGAAAGTGCTTTTTCTATATAAGGAACCATCTCCTTTTCAATCGGATCACCTGGATGTCTGACGTCACCAGCCGATGGATCCAGTCCGTCTACAACGTAAATCAATCTACCGTCTTCATTTCTGGTTGCTGTGTAAATATATCTCGTAGAATTCAGCGTTCTGATTTCATTCATATATGTCGACATATTCTTGAATAGTTCTGTATTCTCATCAGCTTTACTTTTTATTTCATTAAAATCTTTTCGTCCCAGTCTGTTATTTACCAGCTTATGAACCGCATCTGCACTGGAAATATCTCGTTCAATTTCTGTTTTCAGAGCAGTTTTGGTATATGCTTGTTGTAAAATAAAAGTATATGCAACAACAAACAAAATCACCATTGCCAGAAGGAATACCAACCGTCCCTCAAAAATTTTCCAATGATTTACCGGATTTTGATCTTTTCTTTTTTGTTTTATATAGTTATTTTTCATCATCGTATTTCACATGCCTTTTGCCTCATAATCATTCATGACAGGCATTTTGCTTTCTCAACTCTTCGCTTATGGTCTGCTTAATTTTTTCATCATCCAACGGCTTTGCAAGATGTGCGTTCATTCCTGCTTCCATACACCTTTCGGCATCTTCCCTGAATGCATTTGCAGTCATAGCAATGATAGGGATTGTTTTTGCATCTTGCCGTTCCAGGTCTCTTATTGTTCTTGCAGCAGTAAGACCATCCATCACCGGCATCATAACATCCATTAAAATAACATCGTATGTTCCCGGTTCGGAAGCTTCAAAATGCTGAACAGCTTCTAACCCATTGTTCACTGTTTCTACTTTAGCTCCATTTTCCGTCAGCATAAATTCTGCTATTTCCACATTCAGCTCATTATCTTCAACCAGCAATACCCGGATATCTGATATATCTGCATCAAAATCTTCTTTTTCTTCTGGCCGTGCATTCGTATCAATTTTAAATGGAAGTATTACAGTAAAACAGCTTCCTTCACCAAGCTTGCTTTCAACTGTTATGGTTCCGCCCATCTTTTCTACAAGTTGTTTCACAATAGGCATTCCCAGACCTGTCCCATTATAATCAGAACGTGGGGAATTATCTGCCTGTACAAATGGAGTAAACAATTCATTTTTTATAAATTCTTCTGACATTCCAATTCCATTATCTTTTATTTTAAATTCACATGTCATGTGATCTTCTGATCTTTCAATCGTTCTCATACTCATGTAAATAAAACCATTCACCTTATTGTACTTCATACTGTTTGTAAACAGATTCATCAATATTTTTTTCAGATGAACTGCATTGCTCCAAACATATATACCACTGTAATCATCATGTTCTCCTATAACATGAAGTCCTTTTTCTTCTGCCTGAAAAGATAGTGACTCCGTGATTTCCTGACATACCTGATCCAGATTGATGGATTCATCACTAAAAACCACGGTATCCGATTCTAACTTTGCCATATCCAAAACATCATTTACCAATGATAATAGCAGTTTCGAAGACTCATTTATTTTATTCAGACAATCTTTTGCCCGTTCACCATCATTTCCGCTTTTTTCAAGAATTGTAAGCATGCCCATAATGCCATTGATCGGTGTCCTGATGTCATGAGACATGTTATTTAAAAAGGAAGTCTTAGCCTTATTGGCACTCTGTGCTTCTACAAGTGCATTTTGTAATTCCTGCTGTTTTTCTTCAAGCTCCTGATTCAGCTTCAATGCCTGCTCAGCAGACTTCTTGGATTTTTCTTCCGCACGTTTTGATTTTTTCAAAGAATCAAGAATTATACACAGGGCAACAAAAATAGAGATTCCAACTATGAGTGAGACAGCCAGTAAATTGTCCTGAATAAAATCCTTCGCTGTAACTTTTCGTGAAGAAGCATTATACGAAACTACTGCACCTGAAAATTGAGTTGTAGGCATAGATGTCAGTGTTTTATTCAGAATGGACAAAAGAACCGGTTCTCCCTGCTGAACAGCAAATGAAACATCAGCTTCTTTTGTCAGGAAAACACTATGAAGCTTATTATTTTTCAAATAGTCTGAAACAGTACCTGAATTGCTTACAATACAATCCGTCTCCCCTTTCTGCATTGCTTTTACTGCTGCATCTGATGTTTCATATTCCACAACCTTCCATTGCGGATAATTGTATGAAAGATATGCTTTCAATGCAAAATCATCTTTTTCAACGGCAACTATATTCTCTTTATTTTCATCAAAAGAATCCTTTGCCGTAATTGCTGCCATATTGAGAGTCAATAGCGTATCCGACAAAGCAAATCCATTTGTTTCTGCAAAGTATGGATTCTGGTTTGCATGAAAAATCAGGTCTATTTTTCCATCCTGCAATGCCTGAAGCAGTTCACTTCTTGTATCATATCCATTTAATTCAAATTCCAGAGTCTGACCTTGCAGACAATTTTCTGCAAGATCCACATAATCTGTGATAACACCTGTCAATTTACCTGTTGATGAATCTACACTGCTGATACCTCCATCCTGATTCAGATACCCTATCCGGATTGCTCCATGCTGCCCGATCCACTCCCTTTCTTCTTTTGAAAGAAACGAGCTGCTCTGTGCAGAAAGATAACGCCTGTAGAGATCATCTGTGTAAAATGGGTTGTCATCCTTGATTCTGCGCATAGCACTATCCAGTGCTTCTTTGATATCCGGACGTTCTGGATTTATAGCGAAATAGATTTCTGTCTCTCCAATACTTGTAAGCGGTGAAATATCCGATTCTTCCCAACGGGATTCTTCTACCGAAACGAAGCAGTCAATTTCATGTTTCGACAGTTTGTCCATAATTTCTGTGGTTGTAGAAACATTGATATGCTTCGTATGCAGACCATATTTTGATTCCCATTCATTAAGCACATCCTCCACTATATTATCTTTAGACACACCAATATTTTTTCCCTCAAAAGAATCCAAATTTCCTGCTGTAAGATCCATATTGGATGCATCCGTATAGATGTAATATTTCTCTTCCCCCATAGGCATATCGGAAAAAAGCATATTTTCAGCACGTTCGTCTGTATAGGAAATGCCACCAAGAATATCAATCTCTCCATTTTCCAACTGTGTAAAGCAGTTTTTCCAATCACTTGTTATGTATTTATATGTCCATCCTGCATAACCTGCAATATCTTGAAGATACTCATAACCATAGCCGCTTCTTTCTCCCTTTTCATTGACGGTATTATAAGTTTCTTCAAAAGATCCTACCCGGATAACATTGTCAGAGTTTTCTTTGGCAAATGTAGGAACGGATAAAACAATAGAACATATAATTGTGCAAAATATAATGTAACAAAATTTGAAATTCATTATATTCTGTACTAATTTGCACTTCTTCATCTTTCTCCCACCCTCCAGGCTACAGTCGCTTGCTTGCTTCCAGATTTTAATTTTACATTCATTAATGTTCAATACCCCCACAACATTTTTATAAATATCTTTGCGACAGCTTCTGCTGTACTTTTACTATAATTATACTCTACAGCCAACTTGTGTCAATTTACTAACAGAGTAATTACATTCTTTTACTCTTTATTATATAATTCAATTGTATGTTCACAAATCGTTTTTTTCACTTTTTCAATATCCAAAGGTTTAGCTAAATGTGCGTTCATTCCTGCATCTAAACATCTTTGTACATCTTCTGCAAAAGCATTGGCGGTCATTGCAATAATCGGAATTATTCCTGCATCTGGTCGATTTAATGCCCGGATTGCTTTAGTCGCTGTCAATCCATCCATTACCGGCATCATAATATCCATAAGTATTGCATCAAATGTACCCACCGGATTATTATTAAATAATTCGACAGCCTGCTGTCCATCATTAACCATTGTAATTATTGCACCTTCATCTTCTAAAAGTATTTCTGCAACCTCGGCATTCAACTCATTATCCTCTACTAACATGAGATTTAAACCATGAATGCTATTCTCTTTATCCGCCTCTTCTTTCTTAGATTTTTCTGGTGCAGCTCCCATCTCAAAAGGCAATTCAACTACAAAAGTGGATCCCTTTCCCACTTCGCTGGTAACAGAAATCGTGCCTCCCATTTTATCAATCATTTTTTTCACAATAGCCATTCCAAGTCCGGTTCCATGATAATTGCTCCGGGCATCAGCTCTTTCTTGTGCAAACGGTTCAAAAATATGTTTCAGAAATTCTTTGCTCATGCCAATTCCCGTATCAGAAATTATCCATCGATAGGTAATTACATTATCCTTTTCTTCTATACATTCCTGTTTTGTCGAAATTTTCCCACCAAAATTTGTAAATTTAATGCTGTTTCCATATTTATTCAAAAATATTTGTCGCAAATACAGCGGATTCGTTATAACGTACGGATATACCCAAATACTATCTTCTGAAAAATCCACTGAAATTCCCTTATCCAGAGCACTTCCATCTATAATAGCTTTCATATCATAGAAAACATCAGGTAAACAGACTGATTCTGATGATAATTCATCCCTACGATCCTCCAATTTACTCATTTGTAGGACATCATTAATCAGAGATAACAGATGGTTTGCCGCCTTTTCCATTTCTTTGTAATTTTCACGTACAAGTTCCTCATCATCACTGTGTGCCATATTGATCTTTAGCAGACCCATAATTCCATTGAGTGGTGTGCGAATGTCATGACTCATATTAAGAAGAAATGTAGATTTTGCCCGATTCGCAGTGTCTGCTGCAATTAATGCTTTATGCAGCTCATCCTGCTGCTCAAGCTCTTTCTTCTTTTGTTTTTTCTCTGATTCAAGTTTGGCAATCTTATGCTCTGCCTGTCTATTTGCTTCTTGTAAATTTCCGACAAGAATAATATTAGAAATAACTCCCAACACAATCACGCACAGCTTGTCACGATTAATCGGCGTATAAAAGATCCAACTGTGATCTGTGGAAAAAAAGAATGCTGAATATAAAACAGCAATAACACCACTTATTATCCCTGCCAAATACCCGGATTGTACTATTGACGCTGAAAGCACAACAAATAACACAATATTCGGATTTGGAATATTAAATTTATATACAATAAGACAGGCAAAAATTTGTATTATCCCTGCCAATATACTTCCTTTTAGCTTTATAATTTTATTCATGAAATTATTTTTTCTCATCTATAATATCTCCCACTGATGAAACATACTTCTTATTTCGATATATCCCAAAATCATGGGACATATGTGACAGAAATGTTGTTTTTTCCTTGTTTGCAGCCCGTGCATGCTCTGCCAGTTCCGCCATTTCCTCAGCCTTCTCCTGGGCTACCTTCTGAGCTTTTTTTCTTGCACTGAGACGCATTGCTATCACAGCCATAGTAGTCAGCAGCCATCCGAAAATAAGAAGAACCCAAACAGTAACAACATTGATTTCTCCATCAAATTCACGCCGTGTCACCCTTGCCAGCTGCATTGTAATGAAAGGTGCAGTAAGCCCCCATTTTTTCGTCTCAGCATAGTTATCTGTTTCCAGGCGTGCATCGATACTCATATCTGTGGCTTCCTTATTTTTCTGATAAGCAATATACTCATCTCTGGTGGCAGGTGTAAGAAACTCATAGGAAATCCCGGCATAGTCTGCAATTTTCCGGAAGTAATCCGGGATAATCCCCTTCATCTCACCATTTTCATTATAAGAATATGGATAACGGGACAGATCACACAGAACATGAAGCGGGTTGTCCTTGGAATATTGTGCAATAATACTTTTTTCTTGCTCCGTATATTCCAGATTCTTAGTTTCTATGCTTTCATAATTTTTATTGTAAAGCGTCGTTTTCCAGTCACCCTCAACCGCATTCATCTGATCGATCGCATAATTGATCTCATTCAGCAATTCTGTATTGCCCTTTTTAACAATGACATAGAAATCGCTGCTGCCAAATTTATCCACGATTCGCTCATTGTTTGTTTTTCTCAGAGAACTGGTAACAATCGCATCAACTTTTTCGCTCTGAAGGGCTTCCTCCATCTCTGCGGTCGTATCAAAATAAGATGGAACATATGTAAATCCTTTGTTGTCTGCAAAATCCGCAAACTCTTCATTCCGGGTGTTTCCGTTCAAAAGCGCCACACGCATACCGTTGTAAGTGCTGTAATTGCCGTCCACAATCGTGCTGTTGTCACTGCGGACGGTCAGCATCCCATAATTGGTTCCGATCGGACGTGAAAAATCAAACTTTTCTTCTCTGTCCGGTGTTTTGCGGGCAGATGTTACCATATCAATCTCGCCATCTTCAAGCATCTGCTGCATATCATCCCAGCTCTTATCATATCCGACATATTCGTAATCTACATCCCAATAACGGGCCATCAGCCGAAGAAAATCATAGCCATACCCACTGCGGTTGCCTTCTTCATCCATCACATGATAACCATCCATGGCAAAGAAACCGACTTTGACAGTTTCATGCTGCGAACTGTCCTCGGCTGCATATGCAGTCTGGGGAGAAAATATCATACACACGCATACAAAAGCCAGTAATACTGCCACATATTTCTTTGCTCTCGAAATCATATTTTAAATCTCCTGTCTGTCAAATATATTTCCCTATACATCTCCTTGTCAACCTCCTGGTTTATTCAAGTCGAACGCACGTGAGACTTGGTGCGTGATTCTGGTCAGCGAAAGCTGACATATTCTTCTCAGAATCACTGCACATCCCCGCGGAGCGTTTATCTCATTCTTTATGTATAGTTAAAGAAAAACCCGGCATCCCATAAAGACACCGGGTATGAGTCTTCTTATTTTCTACGGTAGCATCAGTTTACATGCTTTCATCATCATCTGGATACAGATAAAAATCAAAACCTTCTGCATTTCCGTTGAGCATGCAGCTTCCATACAGCTGCTCCACATCTTTCGGAACTGCAATCAGAATATCCACATAATTGGAATCACCGGATTCAGTCTCCGGATAGCTGATTTCAAACACTTTATCTACCTTATAGTAAGTCTCCTGTTCTCTATCCTCATCTTCTGACCATACAGACACATCTTCCTCCGAAACATTTGACAAATTATATGTATCTGAAAGATTATTTTTGATAACCAGAGAAACGATATAGTATACATATCCCTCCGGTGCTGTAAGCTGTTCCAGCTCTGCACGTTCTGTTGTGGATACGTTGACATAATAATCATCCCAGTTTATGTCAGACATATTCGGTCCAACATAATCTGACCAGGCATACTCTACATAAATGCGATTCTGGTATTCTGGTTCAATCTGTTCTTCTTCCTGTGCCCAGTTATCATAATCGGTGTCCCATCCGTCCGTAATCTGATCACGAATTTCATTACGAACGATAGAAAAGATCGATGAACCAGCGGCAATCACAATTGCAACAACAATAATAATAATGATCGCAGCTACTGGTGTCTTCCTTTTTTTCTTTTCTCCCGTCCATTTGCTGTTATTTTCGTTCTGATAGCTATATGAGGATTTTTGATTCGATGTACGATTAGTATTTCGCCCAGCATCTTCCGTACCTGCACGATACCAGTCATGTTGACGCGGATCTTTGTATGTATCATAACGTTCATGCAAATCCTGTTCCATGTCTTCCCGACTGTCCGGCCGGTTATACCGGGCACATTTCGGGCAGATCCCACTGTATTTTTCATAATCATACATTTTACCGCATTTGCTACATTTTATCAGCATACGTTTCTCCCCCAATCCTTTTTCTCACATCGTCCTGTTCCTTATATTACCACTGAATATCCTCATGCTCTGCTTTCTTATCACGCAGCATCAGTTCCATCACGGCATCTTTTGCCGGCTGATCCTCAAAAAGCACTGAATTTACCTGTTCAATGATCGGCATGTCAATGTCATATTTTTTTGCCAGCGCAATGGCTGCTTTTGCAGAATAAACGCCCTCTACAACCATTTTTACCTCATCCATGGCTTCCTGCATGGTATAGCCACGTCCGATCAGCATACCTGCTTTACGGTTACGGCTGTGACGGCTGGCACAGGTTACGATCAGATCGCCGATGCCGGACAGACCGTTTAATGTCTCTGAATTTGCCCCCATAGCCACACCCAGACGGCTGATTTCCTTGATGCCACGGGTGATCAGAGCTGCTTTTGTGTTATCGCCATATCCAAGTCCGTCTGCCATACCGGCTGCCAGTGCAATGACATTTTTCAGGGATGCCCCAAGCTCGATACCAAGCATATCCGGGCTTGTGTATACACGAAACACCTCATTCATAAAGAAGGTCTGTACCTGCTCTGCTGTTTTCTTTGTATGTGCACCTGCCACAACGGTTGTCGGCAGTCCACGTCCAACTTCTTCTGCATGGCTTGGACCTGACATAACTGCCACATCCGCCTGCGGGATCTCCTGTTCCACAATCTCAGACTGGATCATCAGCGTGCTTTCCTCGATACCTTTGGATACGATAACGATCAGCTGTCCCTCTGCGATAAACTCTGCCAGATTATGTGCTGTACTTCTCGTAAATGGTGACGGTACTGCAAGTACGACCATTTCTTTTCCTGCTGCAGCTGTTTTCAGATCTGTTGTAAAAGAAATCGTTTCCGGAATTTTCACCCCCGGAAGTTTATCTTTGTGTTCATGCTCCTTTGTCAGCATCTCCACTTCATCTTCCAGAATAGACCATACCGTTACGTTATGTCCATTATGTGCCAGAACGACTGCCAGTGCTGTTCCCCAGCTTCCGGCACCGATTACACCTATTTCTGCCATTTTTCTGCCTCCATATCTATACTCTCACATTATTATGTAAGGATTAATTTTCCTTTTTTGCCGGGCGAAATTTGTTCTCCGTTCCGGTTGCCAGACGTTTGATATTTGCACGGTGTTGCCAGAATGCCAGTGCCGTCAAAATCCCCGCAAGCACATAAGTCTCCGGCAAAAACTGTGTTGCTATCTTTAATAATCCCAACTGTCCAAACACGATAGTCTGTACAAAAAATCCACTCAGGATTCCCAGGGAACCCAAAGACATAAATCCCGTCGGAACTACGGATGTAAAAAACAGAATCGCACAGATTGGAACCATTCTCCAATCAAAAGCAAATACGATTCCAACACTGCTTGCAATTCCTTTTCCACCTTTAAATTTCATATAAAACGGGAAGTTATGTCCCAGAACTGCGCCAAAACCCGCATACAATTCCAGTAACTTCACCGCATCCGGGTAACGGGTTCTCGCCACGCCCCAGATGATCGCCATCGCAGCCACTGCTTTTAAACAGTCACCAAAAAACACAACAACGCCGGCCTTCCATCCAAGGACACGCAGGGAATTCGTCATACCAGAATTTCCGCTTCCCTTGGAACGGATATCCACATTATGTGCTTTTCCGTATAACACGCCAGTTGGAAACAGTCCAAACAGGTAGCCCAGAAGAATACTTACGATTCGAAATACTACCATTTACCTGTCTTCCTTTCTCTCACGGATAATAAACTTCAATGCCGTGCCCTTAAATCCAAAGGTGTCACGGATTCTGTTTTCCAGATATCGCGTATAAGAAAAATGCATCAACTCCTTATCGTTTACAAAAATAACAAATGTAGGTGGTTTTACCGCAACCTGAGTAATATAGTAAAGTCTCAGACGTTTACCTTTATCTGAAGGTGGCTGCTGCATTGCTACTGCTTCGGTCATGATCTCATTTAAGACACCGGTAGCTACACGCATTGCATTATTCTCCAGAACCATGTCGATCATTTCATACATCTTGCTCAGACGCTGACCTGTTTTTGCAGAAATAAACATAATCTCCGCATAGGACATAAAACTTAAGATCTCACGGATCTTATTTGTATGTTTGTAAATGGTCTTATCATCTTTCTCAATAGCATCCCATTTATTTACAGCGATGATAATACCTTTTCCACGCTCATGAGCGATTCCGGCGATTTTTGCATCCTGCTCAGTAACACCTTCTGTAGCATCAATCACAAGGATGACAACGTCAGCACGCTCTACTGCCGTCACCGCACGGATAATACTGTAACGCTCGATCTCTTCTTTGATCTTGTTTTTACGGCGCAGACCTGCAGTATCGATAAAAATATACTCTTTTCCGTTATATTTTACCACTGTATCAATGGCATCACGGGTAGTTCCTGCAATGTCAGATACGATCACACGGGATTCGCCTGCCAGTTTGTTTACCAGAGAAGATTTTCCAACGTTTGGTTTTCCGATAATGGCAACTTTCGGTCTGGTATCCTCTTCCTCTTCTTTGGATGTATCTGGGAAATGTTTTACCACTTCCTCCAGCATATCGCCCAATCCAAGACGGGATGCTGCGGAAATCGGCATCGGATCACCAATTCCAAGATTATAAAATTCATATACATCCGCCATATATTTCTGGAAGCTGTCTACTTTATTAACAACCAGAATAACCGGCTTGTGGGAACGGCGCAGCATATCTGCAACTTTTGCATCCGCATCCACCAAGCCCTGATGTACATCTGTCATAAATATAATAACGTCCGCAGTGGCAATGGCGATTTCTGCCTGCTCACGCATCTGTGCCAGAATGACATCTTTACTGTCCGGCTCAATACCGCCGGTATCCACCATAGTAAAAGAATGATTTAACCATTCTACATCTGCATAAATACGGTCTCTTGTGACACCCGGTGTATCCTTAACAATGGAAATACGTTCTC
>OOCM01002163.1_pt1 | contig 13594 bp, 10 predicted proteins | sample 1671111 | NCBI WGS metagenome assembly OOCM01 (sample SAMN06348123, study PRJEB24527) | human gut metagenome | biome: human gut; feature: ankylosing spondylitis patient; material: feces | host: Homo sapiens | place: China | collected 2015-10 | reverse complement strand
CATTGCGGCTTCGACAAGCGTAGTGCAGTCTTGTAAGGACTATGACGACGACATCGACAACCTTCAGACTGAAATTACGACAAGCGCCGAGGACCTTACTTCTCTCGTAGACGAGAAGGTTGCCAACGTACAGAAGGAGATAACATCTCTGGAAAGCCAGATTCCTGCACTCGAGGAGGCTTACAAGGCTGCTGACGCCGCTCTGAACACAGCAATCGAAAATGCGACCAACGATGCCAAAGGATATGCTGACATCCAGGCAGCAGAGGCTCAGACTGCAGCTATTGCTGCAGCACAGAATGCGGTAGAACAGGCTAAGAGTGAGCTTCAGGCATCGCTCGATGCTGCAAACAAGATCATCGACGAGCAGGGAAAGACTGTATCTTCACTTCTTGATGCCGACAAGGCTCTGACCAGCGGTATAGAAGCGGCTCAGGCACAGGCCGATAAGGCATACGCACTTGCTGAACAGGCTTCGAAAACTGCAGCTGAAAACAAGGCTGAGATTGAGACTCTGAGTGCAAACCTCGGCAAGATCAACGAGACACTTGAAGCACAGATTACACTCTTCAGCGAGCAGATTTCAGACATCCTTGCTACTGCAAACCAGAACAAGGCCGACATCGAGGCTCAGGAGGCTGCTCTTGCACAGGTAAAGGCAGACAACGAAAAAGCTCTCCAAGCTCTCAGCAATGAGGATGCAGAACTTAAGAAGCTCATCGAAGCAAACCAGACTTCCATCGAAACTACACAGAAAGACATTGAAGAACTTAAGAAGTCTGTTGCCGACAACCTTGCTGCTGCACAGCTCTATGCAGAAAGTCTCGTGAAGGCCGCAAAAGAGGAGCTTCAGAGCCAGATCGGCGACATCAACGCCGACATTGAAACTCTTGAAGGCATTGCAGGAACAAATGCTACCGATATCGCAACTCTCAAGACACAGTACAGCACTCTTGAAGGAAAGATAAACGACCTGAAGACTGAATTTGCAGCAGAACTTCAAGATGCTATAAACGGTGTCAACGGAGAAATCACAGATCTCGGCCTCGTAGTTGACGGTGTCAAGACTGACTTACAGACACTTACAGGAAGAGTTGACGTTGCAGAAGACGACATCGAATATCTGAAAGAGGCTCTTGAAAAACTTCTCGGAACAGAATCAGGTGAAGGTGGCGACACCGGAGAAGAACCTGGAACATCTACAGGAGGTACCATCGAAGCTCTCGAAGGAAAAATTGATGCAAACAAGACAGCTATTGACACTATCAACAGCACCATTGAGTCCATCAATGAATACTTGAACATGCTCAACAACAACCTCGCAAACCTTATCACAAGCATCATTGTTCAAGAGACAAAGTTTGATTTGAGATATGGAAAGAAATTAACCAGTGAAGTTGTATTCCCAAATAAAGATTTTGCCGGAAAGATTACATTTGCTAAAGACAAGTATATTACAGATGAAGAGGCTGGTGCCATATATGCAACCATCAACCCTAATACTGTAAACTTCGAGAACACTCAGCTTCAGCTTGAAAACAGCAAAGGAGAAGCTTCAGGTAATTTCGCACTAGACAAGGCTGTTAAGGAAGACAATTATGTGATTACACGTTCAAGCGAGAATGGATTCTACAAATTGCCTGTAAGATACACAAAGTTCAATGCAAGCGGTACCAGTGAACCAAAAGCAAACAACGCATTATTTGCACTCGTTGCTGAATACAAGACAAAAAAGCAGGTTGTAGACCCTGAGACACAGGAAACAACCTATGAGGAAGTGACAAATAAGGTTTACTCAAAGTATGAAATAGTTGAAACTTTCACTCAGACTAGTGGAATTGACGGTATGACTGTTGCTGTTGCTGATAATAATGGTAAGAACATTACAGGAACCACATCCAATAGTAAAAAGTTGTTTAAAGCAGGAGGCCTTAGCGCAACATTAAGTTTCAATAAGAGTGGTAATACTGTTGAAAGAGACATATATAAGAAATATGTTGAATGTACAAATGTCGAAAATAATAAAACAGTAGAATTAAAAGAAGAGGAAAGACAGGCGGCTATCGCAATGATGAATGGAATGCTGAAGGAAATCTACGGCAGAAATGATGAGAACTTCAATGGAGTCAAAGTTACTGTCGATGAAGCTTACAGCGGTTATACATTCACATTCAAGTACTATGCTTTAGGATATAATGGAGAAACTAAAGATGAAGAGTTTGAAGTAAACTTTGCAAAGACTTCTGACACATGGGATGCTATGACATTTACATCTACTCCAAACGGAAGTGGATCACAAACTGTAAATGAAAATGCCACAGAATTCGCTGATGCACCATTCTTTGCTTCAGATGTAATTGATGAGTGGGAGCGCAAAGTGAAGTGGGTTCGAGTAAAAAACACTTCAACATACGGCAACAATAATGCCACAGTAAATGCAGTAACATCTGTCAAATTCTTCGAGACCAAGAACGACAAGAAAGAACCTGCAGGAGAGTCGAAAACGGTATATGCGGGTAATTCTACAGTTCCATATGACCTTTTAAAAGATAAGAAAGTTATGCAGGTTGAATATAATCCTGCAGCTTCAGGTCTTGAAGTCGGTAAGGCTCACTCATTTGCAATAGAGTACCTTGACGCTAACGATAATGTTGTAAGTACTGTTGATTGCAAACTTACAATGAACCTTCCAACAACTCACGAAAAGGAATTCTCTATCATCCCTACAATGTTCAATGGAGACTTGACTATCGGTTGGGCAAGTTATAATGAAACTACCGGAAAAGCTGAATACAATTTGTCTAACTCATTCAACAATGTCGATAACACTTGGACAGATGCTAAATACAGATTTGATGATGTAACGTCTTATTCTGATGATGAAAAGAATCCTAGCAAGACTGACAAATTCATCCAAATGAGTATTAACGGCATTAGTACTGTCAGCGTACCAACAATAGCTGTAGAAAATAAGACATATTCACTCGAAGCAGGTATCCAGTATTATGAACTTGAGAACTTGTGGACGAACAAGAAGTCATTCACTCTCAAGCTTCAGAGTCCTATACGCCATGCAAGCTTCACATTCTTGAAGAAGGTTGGAAATAATTTGGTATCAACAGACTCTTATGATATCAAGAACGGAGATGAGCTTATACTTACAGATGACAGTATCAAGTCTCTCAACTACAAGAACGATGCAATCAAGTATCTTGGAACTTCAAGAGACGGTCTTATCCAAAACGTGACGGTTAAACTCGCTGATGAAAACGATCCAAACAAGGGATTGATTGAAAGCGCAAACATCAATAGTGGCACTCTTTCAATTGTTACCAAGACAAACGGTGCAATGGTAAGCAACGCCGCTATCAAGTTCAATCTTGTTGTTAAAGATAAGTTCGGACTTGAGACAACGCATCAGTTCACATTGAACGTTCTCAAATAAGAAATGATAAAGCGTATTGAAAGACATATACAGCGATAGATGACTTTCATAAACGTAAACCTCTGAAAGAGTGGAAAGGCGAGCAACATCTCCTTTCCACTCTTTGAAAAACTATAAACAATGAATATCAGAAAAACTGTTTGCTATACTGCTGTTCTACTGCTGTCTGCAATATTTTTCACGGCCTGCAACAACAGCAACGACAAATCTGGAGCAGTAAAACGCGATTCTAAAATGGCACAGAGCAAGGCTCATATTGAACCTGACTCAACAATAATGGTAACTGTAGATAAACTTGACGGTGACACGATCAAAGTGTCTACCATAAACGAACAACGGGAGTATAGACTCTCGGTAAACGAAGCGCAGGCTGAAAAAAAGATTTTCGGTTCATTGACTGAAGGCGATACACTGGCCATCACTGCATACAGAAAGAAACATGTGATGACCTCAAGCATAAACATCACCGAACTGCTGGGACTGTGGATGTACGGCAACGACGGACAAGGCATGCGCCTAGACAAGGACAGAGTGGTGGCATCCATAAACATGGGAAATGTAACACTCAAAAATTGGAACGTAAAAAACGGCCAATTGAGTTTCTCTTACACAATTTCACTCAATCCTTCAGAGAAAGGCAACGACAAAGAAGAAAACATCAGGATAAACATACTTACTAAAAACAGGCTCAACATCACTATCGAAGGGAAAGACTATGACTGCAAAAAACAAGGATTGCTGATGAAGAGCGGTGATTTGAATTAGAAACATAAGTTCATAACACAACCTCACTGGCGGGGTGAAAATTCATAATTCGCACTATCCCCAACTCATTTTTTAGCTAAGTTCGTTTTCGCTCCGCCAATTTTAATTCTTCATAATAATATAACGCGACAGCTCTGCTTCTCCAAAAATGGAGTCGCGGAGCTGTTTTTTGTATGAATATTTGCATAAAATTCCGCAAATCGAAAATTTATAACATTTTATGCATAAAAATGTAGTACAATCATTGTATATTCATGCATATTTAGTATTTTTGCATCACAAAAGGAATAAATATACAATATGAAAAATAAATCCACGCGTCTAAGCACTATACGTGAGATAATTTCACGAAAAGAAATAGGCAGTCAGGAACAACTGCTCGACGAGCTGTCGAAAGAGGGTTACACGCTGACACAAGCTACTCTGTCAAGAGACCTCAAGCAACTCAAGGTTGCAAAAACAGCCACAGCCAACGGTGGATATTCATACATCATTCCGGAACAAAAGAACTACAGACGTGTGATGTATTCAAGTCCTCCAATAAACAACAGATGGGGATTTACTTCCATTCAGTTCTCCGGCAACATTGCAGTAGTAAAGACAAAACCAGGATATGCAAGCAGTCTGGCATCTGACATTGACAGCAGAAACATTCCTGAAATAATCGGAACTATTGCAGGCGACGACACAATAATGCTTATCATGGCAGAGGGAGCTTCGCAGGAAGACGTTTCGGACGCACTGCACCCGCTTATGCACATGCAATAAGAAAACGACTAAAGCTTAAAATAAACTTAAAAACGATACAGCAAAAAACTAGGAAAATGGAAATAGATGATGACATAAAGGTTGTAGTTGCAGATGCCTCTCACGAGAAATACGTAGACATCATTCTGGCAACCATTACCGACTCAGCAAAAAAACGCGGTTCGGGCATAGCTTCGCGTACACACGAATATCTCGCAACCAAAATGAGAGAACGCAAAGCCATAATTGCCTTGGCCGGTCCTGAAGAGGAATTTGCAGGATTCTGCTACATCGAAAGCTGGGGCAACAAGACATACGTTGCAAACTCTGGACTGATTGTCGTAGAGAAATTCCGCAACCATCATCTTGCTACAAGAATCAAGAAGACTGCATTCACTTTGAGCAGACTCAGATGGCCTAACGCCAAGTTGTTCGGACTCACCAGCCAGTCTGCAGTAATGAAGATAAACACAGAACTGGGTTATGTGCCTGTAACTTTCGCAGAACTCACACAAGATGACGCATATTGGGCCGGATGCGGAACACCTGAAAACCCGTGCTGCATAAATTGCGATATTCTTGCACGTACAAACAGAAAGTACTGCGTATGTACAGCTATGCTCTACGATCCGGAAAAGCACAAAGGAGAGCCACTGCCGGTGGAACTTCCGCCTGATGTCGTCGAAATGGCAAAAAACGCTGCCGAACACAACATGAGGTAATAGAACGGCACAAACTAGAAAACAGAAAAAAAGAAACCAATCAAAAGAAAAACATAATAATCATGGACAAGAAGAAGAAAGTAGTGGTTGCATTCAGCGGAGGTCTGGATACTTCCTACACGGTGATGTACCTCGCAAAGGAGATGGGTTATGAAGTGCATGCTGCATGCGCCAATACGGGCGGATTCAGCACAGAACAGCTGAAGACCAACGAGGAAAATGCGTACAAGCTTGGTGCAACAAAATACGTGACACTCGACGTGACACATGAATACTACGAAAAGAGTCTCAAGTACATGATTTTCGGCAATGTGCTCCGCAACAACTGCTACCCTATTTCTGTCAGCTCAGAAAGAATTTTCCAGGCTATCGCAATAGCCAGATATGCAAACGAAATCGGAGCCGATGCCATTGCACACGGTTCAACAGGCGCCGGAAATGACCAGATAAGATTCGACATGACGTTCCTGGTAATGTCTCCGGGAATTGAAATAATCACACTCACACGTGACAGGAACCTCACACGTAAGGAAGAGGTTGATTATCTGAACGCTCACGGTTTCAATGCAGATTTCACAAAGCTCAAATACAGCTACAACATCGGCATTTGGGGAACAAGCATCTGCGGTGGTGAAATTCTTGACTCAAACCAGGGTCTTCCAGAATCGGCTTACCTGAAACATCCTACAAAAGAGGGACCAGAACTGCTGAAACTTGGATTTGAAAAAGGAGAGCTCTGCTCTGTCAACGGAAAGACATACAGCGACAAGATAGAAGCAATCAAGGCTGTCGAAGAAATTGGTGCGGCTTACGGTATAGGACGTGACTGTCACGTGGGCGACACAATTATCGGCATAAAGGGACGTGTGGGATTCGAAGCCGCTGCGCCGATGCTTATCATAGGTGCTCACCGTTTCTTGGAAAAATACACTCTTTCAAAATGGCAGCAGTACTGGAAAGACCAGGTTGCCAACTGGTACGGCATGTTCCTCCACGAGAGCCAGTATCTTGAACCTGTAATGCCGGACATCGAGGCTATGCTTACAAGTTCACAGCGCAATGTAAACGGTGTCGTAACACTTGAACTTCGTCCTCTCGGATTCCAGACTGTAGGTGTTGATTCACCTGATGATCTCGTAAAGAACAAGTTCGGCGAATACGGAGAAGTACAGAAAGGATGGACTGCAGAAGATGCCAAAGGCTTCATAAAGGTGACATCTACTCCTCTGCGTCTGTACTATGCCTGCCACCCGGACGAAAAGAGATAAAAAACACAACGGACAAGAGAAAGAACACAAACATACCACACATATATACAAAAAACAGATATGATCAATGTTGGCATATTGGGCGGAGCCGGTTATACGGGAGGTGAGTTGATAAGACTCCTGATAAACCATCCGCAGGTTAATATTGCATTCGTAAACAGCTCGTCGAACGCCGGCAATCTTGTATCGGACGTACACGAAGGTCTGATCGGTGAAACAGATCTGAGATTTACAGATGAATTGCCGTTCGAAAAGGCTGACGTGCTCTTCTTCTGCTTCGGGCACGGCAAAAGCGAGGAATTCATCAAGACGCATGAGATTCCTGCTGACATGAAAATAATAGACCTTGCCCAGGATTTCCGCATCAAGGCTGAAGGTAACGACTATGTCTACGGTCTGCCGGAAATACACAAGGAACAGATAAAGTCTTGCCGTCATCTGGCCAACCCTGGATGCTTTGCCACATGCATACAGCTAGGTCTGCTGCCTCTGGCCAAAGCCGGCCTTCTGTACAACGATGTAGCTGTAAATGCCATAACAGGTTCAACCGGCGCAGGACAAAAGCCTGGAAGCACTACCCACTTCAGCTGGAGAACAAACAACATGAGCACCTACAAGGTGATGAACCATCAGCATCTGCACGAGATTCGTCAGTCTGTTGCAGAGCTTCAGGGAGAGCTGAAAGGCGACATCGACTTCATACCATACAGAGGCGACTTTGCAAGAGGTATATTCTGTACTGAGCTTATCAGATTCGAAGGTGAAGAGGGTTCTGCTACAAATCCTACAGGAGAACAGCTTAAGAAATTGTATGAAGATTTCTACAAGGATGCAGCGTTCACATTCGTAACCGAAAAGGCTCCAGACCTGAAACAGGTGACCAACACCAACAAAGGACTGGTGCACATCGAAAAGTATGGAAACAAGGCTGTCGTAACATCTGTTATTGACAATCTTCTCAAAGGAGCCGTCGGACAGGCTGTACAAAACATGAACCTGATGTTCGGACTTGACGAGAAAGAAGGTCTGAGACTTAAAGCCAACGCCTTCTGACATATCAGAAAAAAAGAAAAAAGGAAAGGAGAATATCATGAAATTATTTGATGTATATCCGTTGATGGACGTCAACATCGTAAAAGGAAGAGGTTGCCATGTATGGGATGACAAAGGAATTGAATATCTTGACCTCTACGGAGGCCACGCGGTAATCAGCATAGGCCATTGCCACCCTCACTACGTTGACGTAGTAGGAAAACAGCTCAATTCATTGGGATTCTACAGCAATTCTGTAATCAACGGCCTACAAAAAGAATTTGCAGAAAGACTTGGCAAGATATGCGGATATGACGACTATCAGCTGTTTCTTGTGAACTCTGGAGCCGAAGCAAACGAAAATGCTCTTAAACTGGCTTCATTCCACAACGGCCGCAAGAGGGTGCTTTCAGCAGAAAAGGCGTTCCACGGCAGAACATCACTCGCTGTTGAAGTTACAGCCAACCCTAAAATCATTGCTCCTATAAACAACAATGGACACACAACATACCTGCCTCTTAATGACCTGGAGGCATGGCGCAAGGAAATCGAAAAGGGCGATGTGTGTGCCTGCATAATTGAGTGCATACAAGGTGTAGGAGGAATCAGAATGGCCGAAGCCGAATTCATGCAGGGATTGAGAAAACTGTGCGATGAAACTGGAACCATACTCATTGCAGATGAAATACAGTGCGGCTACGGACGTTCAGGAAAATTCTTTGCACACCAGCATCTTGGTGTAAGACCAGATATCATAACAGTTGCAAAAGGTATAGCAAACGGCTTCCCAATGTCGGCAGTGCTGATTTCGCCTAAATTCGAACCTGTTTACGGACAGTTGGGTACAACATTCGGAGGCAATCATCTGGCATGCGCAGCAGCTCTTGCGGTTCTGGACGTGATGGAAGATGAAAATCTGATAGAAAATGCGGCCGAAGTTGGAGAATATACAATACAGAAACTGAAGGACGCAAACTTACCTCACGTAACGGATGTAAGAGGAAAAGGTCTGATGATAGGCATTGAACTTGATATTCCGTATAAGGAAGCACGTTCTAGACTGGTTTATGAGGAACATTGCTTCACCGGATGCAGCGGAACAAATGTATTCCGTCTGCTTCCGCCACTCTGCTTGAAGAAGGAAGAAGTGGACGATTTCATTGAAAGATTCAAGAAAGTTCTATAATCATTCATGCCATAGCAATCAAGAGTGCCATGAGAGGGAAAAGTCTAATAAACGAAATTCCCCCGCATGGCACTCTTTCATTTTTAGTAGCCCGCATGTAATATGCAGAAGCATTCCTCAAGCATCAAGCTTAAAACCAAAGAGGAAACTTATAGTTCATGCGGACAAAGAATTACACCAAAAATACTATATTTGCAGATAATATGCTTTAATGGCGCAAATTGCGCCAGTGAGAACAAACAACAATTTTGACCATTCTTCTATTGACAGAATATGACCGTTGCAGAAATAATAAAGAACGCAAAGAAGACAGCTTTCTCGTTTGAAGTGCTGCCACCTCTGAAAGGTACAGGAACAGATGCTCTATTCCAAACCATAGAAACTCTAAAGGAGTTCGATCCTCAGTATATCAACATTACTACGCACAGGAGTGAGTTTGTATACAAGGAACAGGCAGACGGAAAATATCTGAGATCAAGTTTGAGAAGAAGACCGGGAACTGTTGCAGTGGCTTCGGCCATAAAAAACAAATATGGAATAAAAACGGTACCTCATATCTTGTGCAGCGGTTTTACAAGAGAGGAAACCGAATACGTACTTCTTGACCTTCAGTTCCTGGGAATAACGGACCTGCTGGTACTCCGCGGCGATAAGGCCAAGGATGATGTCCGATTCAAGCCTGTAAAGGATGGATACAGCCACGCAACAGAACTTATTGGCCAAATCAATCAATTCAACAACGGAAAGTTCATCGACGGAAGCGATATCGTTTCAATCAAGGATAAATTCACCTATGGTGTGGCATGCTATCCTGAAAAACATGATGAAGCTCCTAATCTGGAAACAGATTTGGAATATCTGAAAAAGAAAGTTGAACTTGGAGCCGAATATGCTGTTACGCAGTTGTTCTACGACAACAGCAAATATTTCAAGTTCGTCGAGATGGCACGCAACGCAGGAATAAACATTCCTATAATTCCAGGCATAAAGCCTCTTACAAAGAGAAGCCAGCTGAACATTGTGCCAAAAACATTCCATGTAGACATCCCGCAAGCACTATCGGAAGAAGCAAGAAAGTGCAAAAGCGATGAAGAGATAAAACAGCTCGGAATCGAATGGTGTACAAACCAATGTCTGGAACTGATGAAGAACGGTGTACCATCGATACATTTCTACACGGTTTCGGCTGTAGACAGCATACGTAAAGTAGCAGAAAGAATTTACTAAAACAAACTGACGGCAAAGTGTATTTCAAAGATATCATAGGACAGGAAGACATCAAGCGCAAGCTTACTACTGAAGCAAGACAAGGACGCATTGCACATGCACAGATGCTATGCGGGCCTGAAGGATGCGGATCAATGCCTCTGGCTCTTGCATACGCCAGATACCTGCTGTGCGAGAACCCGAACGAAACGGATGCATGCGGCGAATGCCGTTCCTGCCGAATGATGGACAAACTGCAGCATCCCGATATGCACTTTGCATTTCCAATATACAAGAAAAAGAACAAAGGTGCCAACTCGCCTACATACTGCGATGAATTTCTGAAAGAATGGAGAGACATGATTCTGGATTCTCCTTATTTCGGAATGGAAGAATGGATGAACGAGTGCAATGCAGAAAATCAGCAGCTCAGAATATTTGCAAGCGAAAGCGATGCAATGTCGCGGAAACTAAGCTTGATGTCAAGCCAGGGCGGTAGAAAAGTCCTTCTCATGTGGATGCCAGAGAAGATGATGGAAGAATGCGCCAACAAGATTCTTAAACTGCTCGAAGAACCGCCTGCTCAAACGGTTTTTCTACTGGTGAGCGAGAATCCGGACCAGATTCTGCAGACAATCAGGAGTAGAACGCAGACGATTGAAGTACCGGGACTGCCACAGAATGTCATCGAAGAAACTCTTGTAGACAAATTCAACATTCTGCCGGCCGAGGCAAAACGCATTGCACGCACGGCAGAAGGCAGCATGACAAGAGCGCTGAGAAGCATCCAAAGCGACACTGATAGCAAAATGTTCTTCGACATGTTTGTCAATCTAATGCGATTGGCCTACATGAGAAAAGTGAAGGAGATGAAACAATGGAGCGAGAATCTGGCATCTTTGGGAAGAGAAAGACAAAAGAATTTTCTTGAATACTGTCAGCACATGACAAGAGAAAATTTCATTTATAACTTCCATCGTCCGGAGCTCAACTACATGAGCGATGACGAAGCAAACTTTGCAGTGAAATTTGCGCCTTTCATAAATGAAAACAATGTCATCGGAATAATGGAAGAACTGGCAAAAGCACAATTGCATATAGGTCAGAACGTCAATCCGAAAATTGTGTTCTTCGACCTATCACTGAAAATGATCCTACTTATAAAAAATAGATAAAGATAAATCTTCAATATGAATAAATTCAAATCAGGTAACGACTGCAGCTGCCTATGCGTAAGAGGGTGCAACAAGGTCACAAACAAGCTGAACTCCTACGACTGGCTTGCCGATTTGCCGGACAACGCTCAGGCCTGCGATATCGTTGAAATACAATTCAAGGCTCCGAGGAAGGGCTATTTCCTTAATTCCAACAAGTTGTCTCTTGAAAAAGGCGACGTTGTTGCAGTAGAGGCAAATCAGGGCCATGACATAGGAACTGTAACGATGACCGGACGTCTGGTCATGCTTCAAATCAGAAAGGCCAATCTTAAGCCTGACTATGAACTGAAGCGTATATACCGCAAAGCCAGACCTGTGGACATTGAAAAATACGAAGAAGCAAAATCACGCGAACACGCAACCATGATTGAGTCCAGACAGATTGCAAAAAATCTAGGACTTAAGATGAAGATAGGCGATGTGGAATATCAGGGAGACGGAAACAAAGCCATATTCTACTACATTGCCGATGAACGTGTAGACTTCAGACAACTTATAAAGGTGCTCGCCGAAAGATTCAGAGTAAGAATTGAAATGAAGCAGATCGGTGCAAGACAGGAAGCCGGACGCATCGGAGGTATCGGACCATGCGGAAGAGAGCTCTGCTGCGCAACATGGATGACAAATTTCATAAGCGTATCTACCAGCGCGGCACGCTTCCAGGACATATCACTCAATCCGCAGAAACTCGCCGGACAATGTGCGAAACTGAAATGTTGCCTCAACTACGAAGTTGACCAGTACGTGGAATCGTTGAAACGTATGCCGTCAAGAGAAATATCGCTGTTTACAGAAGACAACGAATATTTCTTCTTCAAAGCCGACATTCTGCGCCACAAGATCACCTACTCTACCGACAAGCACCTCCTTGCAAATGAAATAACCATATCTGCAAAACGTGCTTTTGACGTTATCGAGATGAACAAACGAGGTGAAAAGCCTGAATCTTTGAGCATAGAAGCCAACAGTTCTGCACCTAAATCCAGCGACTTGCTCGACCAAGAGAACATAAACAGATTCGACAGCGCCAAGAAAAAGAAAAAGAAGAAGAATCAAAACGGAGGCAAGCAGAACCAGCAGAACGATTCCAAGAAGAAAATGAACGTTCAAAACGGTGCTCCAAACGGCCAGGCACCAAAAGAAGAGCAGATGCCGAAACAGAACAATGGCAACGGCCAGCAGCAGAATCCCAAAGAAAACAAAGCCAACGACCGCCAGCAAAGACCGAACAACGATCAGAACAGGCAACAGAAACAGAGAGGCCAAGGCAACAACAGACACAAGGACAGAAACCGCAGAAACAACGGGGATGCGACCGACAGACCATCTAGTCCGAATGAAAGCCACAGAAAGCCTGAAAACGACCGAAAAGGCAATGTTTCCAAAGAGAATACACCAGAGAGAAACAATGAAAAATAAATATAAATCAATAATCACAATCATTGGCACGCTGATCATATCGGCGTGCCATGATTCTATTTGCTACCACCATTTCGAAGACGTCAGCACAGAAGGGTGGACAAATGCTGATACAGTATCATTTGACATACCTGTACCAGAAAAAGATACTGAAATGGATTTGGAGGTACAAGCTAGATACACCAACAAATTCCAATACAAGAAACTCAATCTTCTGATTGAAACAGAATGCAACGGCCACAGCACGAAGAAAGACACCTTAAGCCTGGATATGTTCACAGACAACGGTACAAAAACCGGCAACGGCATTACATATATAGAAGAAAACAAAACTTTCAAGAAAATAAACGTCAGAAAGGGACAGAAAATAAGGCTTAAAATCATCCACAATATGAGACATCCAAGCATTAAAGGTTTATCGGGCATAGGCATTAAAGCCTCAACAGAATAAACCTTTCATGCATGTTGCTTGACATTGCGTTCCGCATCCATTCTCAAGAATATAAATAGAAGTATGGTGAATCCCCAAAGGGAAGAACCTCCATAGCTGAAGAAAGGCAATGGAATACCGATAACCGGAGTTAACC
>OOCM01002155.1_pt1 | contig 13634 bp, 12 predicted proteins | sample 1671111 | NCBI WGS metagenome assembly OOCM01 (sample SAMN06348123, study PRJEB24527) | human gut metagenome | biome: human gut; feature: ankylosing spondylitis patient; material: feces | host: Homo sapiens | place: China | collected 2015-10 | reverse complement strand
CAAATATTTATGCCCAGCTACATTTGCCATTTGGATTTGAGTATCAAATGAATTTTGTTCCAAATTATCAGTGGCGGGAATATTATAACCATGAATCTTCAGAGAATGAAGAATGGGCAAATAAAGGAGGTGCTTCTGAAAGAAAGAATATTAAAAAATTATTTGAATGGAAAATATGGAGCATTGCCACATATGGATTTGGAAATTGCATTTAAGCACATATTGGAAAGAGAGGCGAATAATCTTGAATCGTCCAAAGAACAATAAAATACGAAGACCACAATTCCTCTGCATTGTAGGATGTGAGGGAAAAAACCAGGAAAGAATATATTTTGATAAAGTAGCAGAATTAGTGAATTGCGTTGAAGAAAGAACGCATGATTTAGTATTTGATTATGCGGAACCATATGGCGGAAATCCTAAGTGTGTGGTAGAACGAACTATTCAGAAATCTATTGGTAAGGAAAACAAAGTATCTGTTTTTGATTATGACGGAAAAAAGGATAAGTATGAAGAAGCAATAGATTTGGCAATAGAAAATAAGATTGAATTAGGATATACAAATTATTGTTTTGATTTATGGCTGATTCTTCATAAAGAAGACTATTTTGATATAGTACAAAATCAGGATGCATATGCTGATAAATTACGACAAGTTTTTGGGTTAGCAGCAGATGCAAACATAAAAAAAGAAAAAAGGGTAACGGAAATAGTCAATCAAATCGGATTATCTGATATAAAGAATGCAATTCAAAGGGGTAAAAAAATATCAGAGGATAATCAGGGTAAAGAGGCAAATAAAACGCCAAAAGAAAACAGATATTATGATAATCCAGATACGCAAATGCATGTGTTGCTACAATTTTTATTTGCGAAAGTAGGAATAAATATTGACGCATTAGGATAGAAAAGATGTAGCAATGACGTTACATCCTCCCCACCTACTTTGTGACAATTATATAACGTCCTCTATACAGAAATATGCGGTTTTAAGCCATTTTGGTGGCAAAAGAGCCGCATATTTTTTGTAGCAATGACTTGACATCCTCGGGGGCACTTTGTTTGGAGAATAGTTTTCCAAAATGAAAATGTTGTAGGTATGAGGAAAACATGTTATGGTATGTATACAATGCGTAAAGAGGAGCAGAAAAAATGAAGTACGAACATATCACAGAGGGCCGTTTCATAGATCGTCCTAATCGGTTTATTGCACATGTGGAGATCAATGGGCAGGTGGAAACGGTTCATGTAAAGAATACAGGCAGGTGCAGGGAGCTTCTGGTCCCGGGTACACAGGTTTTTCTGGAAAAGAGTAGCAATCCGGCGAGAAAGACAGCCTATGATCTAATCTGCGTAAATAAAAAGGGCAGGGGCCTGATTAATATGGATTCTCAGATTCCCAATAAAGCAGCACTGGAGTGGGTAAAGGCAGGACATCTTTTTCCGGAAAAAGTTCAGGTAACGCCGGAGAAGACCTATGGAAATTCCAGATTTGATCTTTATGTCTGTTCAGAGAAACGCAAGGCTTTTATAGAAGTAAAAGGTGTCACTCTGGAGTCGGATAATATAGCACGCTTCCCCGATGCACCGACAGAAAGAGGTGTGAAACATCTGAAGGAGCTGATCCATTGTATGCAGGAAGGATACGAAGCTTATCTGCTTCTGGTGATCCAGATGAAGGGAGTTGACAGGTTTGAGCCCAACTGGGAGACTCATCGGGAATTTGGAGAAACCCTGCAGGAGGCAAAAAAGGCAGGAGTGCATATTTTGGCCTATGACTGCCTGGTAGAACCTGACAGAATGGAAATTCAGGATCCGGTACCTGTATGCCTTGCTTCTGACTGGAAATAAAAAAGTATTCCCGCAATCAGCAGGTCCTATTCAAAATTCCATTGCCGCAGGCAATCTGGAATGAATTTTGGCTACGTTACTGTGAACAGTAACGTGTGTTTTATATTTCAGAGCAGTAAATAATTGTAGACATGAAAGTATATGAAATGTATAATCTGTATCAGAAGTTTTGTTGATAGATTTATAGGAAGATCAGTCAAAAAACTGAGATGATTATGAAAAAAGTTCCTGTAAAAGTTTTTTACGTGGGACTTTTTTTGCACCGTTTTGATGTTTACCCGAATTGGATAAGCCCTCTGTTTTAATTGGGAAAACAAGGTCACTGACACGCAGGTTATGAAACAGTAATAAATGGAAAGGAACTGGATATGAGAAAAAATCGAAAGAATGACTCCCATACCCGCAGAAAAAGAATTTGTATTGCAGCACTTCTTCTGGCAGGCAGCCTTATACCGGGAGGATGTGGAATAAAGAAAGAGAAAACATCGGACAGTGAATTGCCGGAGATTGTTATCGGAATAGATTATTTTGAACCTTACAGCTATCAGACGAGTGATGGCGAGTATAAAGGTATTGATGTGGAACTTGCAGAGGAAGCCTTTCAGAGGCTGGGTTATCAGCCTGAATTTGAGAAGGTTGTCTGGGAAGATAAAGAGAAACTTTTGTCAGATGGAACAATAGACTGTCTGTGGAGCTGCTATTCCATGAATGAAAGAGAAGACAAATATCAGTGGGCAGGACCGTATATGTACAGTCGTCAGATGGTGGTTGTAAGAGCCGAGAGTGAAATCCGGACACTTCAGGATCTGAAAGGGAAGAGGATTGCAGTTCAGGCGACTACAAAAGCAGAAGCTCTCTTTCTTCATAATATAAAATCAGATCTTCCGCATGCAGAACAGGTGAACTGTTTTTCTTCGTCGAATGAGCTTTATGCTGCACTTAGAAAAAATTATGCAGATGCGATTGCGGGACATGAGGCAATGCTTGGCAGTCTGATACAGGATGGCAAGGGCGTTTACCGTATGCTGGAGGAAAGTCCTTATAAATCAGAACTTGGAATTGCTTTCAAAAAAGGAACTCACGAAGAATTGGCAGAAAAGCTTACAGAAACGCTTACAGAGATGCAAAGCGAAGGGATTACAGAAAAAATAGTTACAAAATACGGATTGGATGCGGACGAAACTCTGCCGGGAGGAGAAAGTAAATGAGCAGACAGATAAGAAGGCAGATACCGCAGAAACAGAAGAAAAAGAGGGTCGACAGAAATGCGTGTTTGCTTGTGTTTATTCTGATTTTTTCCGGAATACTGACTTTTCTTCTGCTGACAGCGAGAGATAATAGCAAGCTGAACAGTACTCTGGATGAGACCTTTGATTTTGTAAAAAACCGAATTGAAAGTTATGAGATTTATAACACCAATGATCAGGTGAAAAGCCTGGTACGTCTTTTGGACAAAACAACAGAATTAAGCAGAGTCATAGAACAGGAAGGAAATCTCAGTACAGAAATGCTAGACGAATATGCCAGGGAACAGCGCCTGACAGGAATCCTTGTACTGGATCAGAATCTGAAGGTGACAGAACAGAGTGCAAAAGATGGAGATACTATGTCGCTGTGGCAGAAGCTGATCAAAAGTGATTATGTACGTGATATTGCAGAGCATCCGGAAAAGACTTATACCACTCGTCTGAGAAATAAAGGAAAGATCTATGATTTTGCGGCAGTGGCAAGACAGGATGCAGCAGGTATCCTGATCACATATGCGCAGAAGGAGGAAGTAAATGAGCTTAACGGAGATCTGACGATGGCATCGTTATTTTCTGACTTTCCTTTTGAGATGAATGGAAGTGTTGTGATCTGTGATGATGATAAGGTTGTCAGTACAAACAGACAGGAGCTGACTGCCCGCTCTATAGAAGAAGCAAAAAGTCAGTATAAAAATAAATTTGAGGTAGATGAGAATGGAATTGTCCATCTTCGTTCAGAGACAGGAAACTGGTTCGGACGTCGGGAGAAGATCAAAGACTACGATGCATATATCTTTTTCCCGGAAAGTCAGGTGTACATCACACGAAATATTATATGTGTGATTTATGTGCTGCTTGCACTGCTCCTTTTCTTACTTTATCGGGTGAACAGGAGCAGAACAGAAAAGAGAAGTATCCTTCAGGACCAGAAAAGACTTCGGGTGATCAATGCACTGGGGCATGCATATGCCTCTATTTCTCTTGTGAATCTAAAAACAGAGGAAATCGAAATCCTGAAATCTTCAGGAAATATGAAGCCAGATCAGAAAGGGGATATGCTTTTCAAAGCGCATCAGGAAGAACTTATAAGGCAGGTGATTGCAGAGCCATTTCAGAAGGCATACTGGGAATTTGTCGATATAAGTACGGTGGCAAAACGTCTGGAAGAACGTGAAACGCTGAGTTTTACAGCTCGGACAGTGGATGAAAGATGGATGACAATGATCATTGTGCCACAGGGATATGATAAAGATGGGAAATTGTGTACAGTTCTGGTTGCAATCCGTGATGCGACAGAAGAAAAAGAACGTGAGATTGCGCAGGATAGGAATCTGAGAAATGCACTTGCGGCTGCAGAACATGCGAACAGGGCGAAGACTGTGTTTCTGAATAATATGTCTCATGATATCCGCACGCCGATGAATGCGGTCATTGGATTTACTGCGCTTGCGACAACACATATTGACAATAAGGAGCTTGTTCTGGATTATCTGAAAAAAATCCATATATCCGGTCAGCATCTGCTCAGCCTAATCAATGATGTGCTGGATATGAGCAGAATCGAGAACGGTTCCGTACGGATTGAATATACAGTTGTACACCTGCCGGATATCTTGCATGACTTAAATACAATTATACAGGAATCTGTACATTCTAAACAGCAGGAGCTGTATATTGATACACAGGATGTACTCCATGAAGATATCATTACCGACAAGTTGCGCCTGACGCAGGTGCTTCTGAATATCAGCAGTAATGCTGTGAAATTTACACCGGTCGGGGGTACGGTTAACATTCGTGTTTCTGAGAAACCATGCAGAAGAGACGGATGTACAACAGTGGTATTCAGTGTGAAGGATAATGGAATTGGGATGTCGCCGGAGTTCAGGGAGCAGGTGTTTGACTCATTTACAAGAGAACATACCGTTACGGAGAATGGAATAGGAGGAACCGGTCTCGGAATGGCAATCACCAAAAACATTGTGGATATGCTGGGCGGTACGATTCAGGTTGAAAGCGAAGTAGGAAGGGGAACGGAGTTTACGGTTATGCTTGAATGTGAAATATCAGGGACGACTGTGAAGGAGGAACCTGATTCGGAGCAAAGAGAGCCCCTTAAGAATGAGAAGCAGAAAATCCGGGCAGAAATCCAGAGGCGTTATGAAGGGAAGAAAGTTCTTCTTGTAGAGGATAATGAGCTGAACCGGGAGATCGCAACAGCGATCATGGAGGAAATTGGTCTGGATGTGGATTGCGTTGAGGATGGTACAGATGCTGTGAATATCATGTCATCTGCAGAAGGCAGAAAATATGATCTGATCTTCATGGATATTCAGATGCCGAAGATGGATGGATACACCGCAACCCGGGAAATCCGTACATTGAATGATCCGAAATGCGCAAATATACCAATCATTGCGATGACTGCCAATGCTTTTGAAGAAGACCGTAAAAAGGCAATCAAAGCGGGTATGAACGCTCATATTGCCAAACCAATCAGCGCAGATATAATTCTGGAAAATCTGGAGAGAATGCGCTAAAACAGAAAGTATTTTAATGAACCTGCTGAGAAAAGTTAAAAACTTTTCAGCAGGTTTTAATTTATCCAAAAAATTACATGCATACTGTCAGAAGTGCTAGTGTAAATATCTGAGCGTTCACGTATAATGTAGATAAACAAAAAATCTTCTCACAAAATTAAGTAAAAAAGAGTCCGAGGAGTACATTAAAAAAGAAAGGAGATGTTTGTATGAGTAAAAAAATGAGGTTGTGGATGGCAGGAACAGTAGGAGTCTTAATGGCAGGCTTTATGAGCGTAAGTGTTTATGCCCTTGAAGAAAAGGATGTTATTGGAACCTGGTATGTAAATGAGCTTTCTATGGGCGAAGGTGCATCCTTTCATCCGGGGGCAATGGGAATGGAAGTGACCGTGGACATTAAAGAAGACGGTAAAATGGAAACAACAAGTTCTGTTTATGGGGAAGAGCCTGAAGTAGATGAATCAGAGTGGAAAATAGAAAATGATAAAATTTTGATGACTCATAATGATCAGACAGGGGAATGCGAGTACAAGGACGGTAAGATAACCTTAACAGCAGATGGAACGACAATGATCCTGAGTCAGGAAAAGGAAGAGTATGAGCCTTATGTACCGGGCAAACCGGTAGAAAATCCAACCATGAAGGATTTTGAAGGAGAATGGAGCTGTACTCTGATGGAAGCATTTGGAATGCAGATGCCGGTTAATGCTGACTTTACAGGATTTGAAATGAGTATGTCTGTGGAAGACGGAAAGGCTGAAATTATCTTAATAGAGAGCGGAGAAGAGACAAAAGTAGAACTTCAGGGCGACGTGGAAGGAAACGCACTGGTATTAAAGGCTGTAACAGAGGATGAGGCAGGAACTATGTTTTTCAGTCTTGATAATATGAAGTTCAATTTACTGGATGATGGAAAACTGTGTTTGATAGCAGAAGATGATGCAGAGGAATCTGATGACGGCGAAGAAGCAGATGATTCTGAAACAGGTGAAGTTGATTTTTCCGTAAAGACATATTTTGAAAAAATAATTGTTACAGAATAAGGTAAAATACTGCCGCACCATTCCGGTGCGGCAGTATGGGATTTCAGATAAAAAAGGAGGATAGGGTATGGGATTATTTGATAAGAAAATCTGTGACATCTGCGGAGAGAAAATTGGGTTATTGGGAAATCGAAAACTGGATGACGGAAATCTGTGTAAGGATTGTGCGAAAAAATTATCACCATGGTTTGAGGAGCGGCGGCATAGTACGGTAGAGGATATCAAACGCCAGCTGGAATATCGTGAAAAAAACAAAAAAGCGGTAATGGACTTTTGTATAACCCGTCAGATCAATACCAGAAATTACAATGTTTTTATTGATGATAATAAGGGGAATTTTACTGTTGCGCGGAAACTGGATGTTAATGAAAACCCGGACATAGTTCCTTTATCAGCCATTGTACAGTGCAGGGTTGATGTAGACCAACAGCAGCAAGAGGAAACATATACAAAGGATGGAGAAACTGTAAGTTATCAGCCACCGGTATATAAATATGAATTTGATTATACTATGCGTATTAAAGTGAGAACCCAGTGGTTTGATGATATGGATTTTCGCTTGAATACTTTCTCTATAAGCAGTGATAACAGAAGGGAATTGATGGAAGTGGAGCAGACCGCATATCAGATTATTGCGGCACTGACACCAAATGCAGCGGGAATGCATCCCGGAATGCCAGGAATGAACATGAATGGAGGGATGCAGCCCGGAATGCCGGGAATGAACATGAACGGAGGAATGCAGCCTGGGATGCCAGGAATGAACATGAACGGAGGGATGCAGTCTGGGATGTCCGGGATGAATATGAATGCGGGAATGCAGCCCGGGATGTCAGGAATGAACATGAATGCGGGAATGCAGCCTGGAATGCCCGGGATGAACATGAACGGAGGGATGCAGTCTGGGATGTCCGGGATGAACATGAATGTGGGAATGCAGCCCGGGATGCCCGGAATGAATATGAACGGAGGGATGCAGTCTGGGATGCCGGGAATGAACATGAACGGAGGAATGCAGCCCGGAATGTCCGGAATGAACATGAACGGAGGAATGCAGCAGACGGGAATGTCAGAAACGAACATGACCGGAGGAATGCAACAGAATAACAGTTCGTGGAAATGCCAGTGCGGTGCAGAGAATACCGGAAAGTTTTGTGAATACTGTGGTCAGCCAAGACCGTTTTAAGCAATGGGAAACAGAGTGGACAGGATTGTTCACTCTGTTTGTGATAAAAACTCTGAAAATAGATGATTCTTCTGAAAGCTATATGATAAAATGGCGCTTTATAGTATAATTATTACAAAAATGGATTAGAGCGTATTTGAAAAATCATTCCTGCAAATTGTGACGCACATCTTGCGTAAAGCATTTTTCAAACCCGCTCCGGTAAGAGAGGAACTTTCATGACATACAGTAAAAAGAGGACTCTGTCATATGGAGTGATTCTGATAAGTGTGTTGCTGGCTTATTTCTGCAGGCAGGTGAGAACGGAAAATGTTTTTATGAGAAATCTGGCAGATCAGTGTCGTAGCTGTATTTATCTGGGAATGTACTGTGCCTGGGTGATTTATCTGAGAAGACATGTAGTACATAAAAAAACGCGCAGATGCCTGACTGCAATTGGCTGTCTGATGGTATTCTGGTTCTTTGTGCGGACAGTAAAATTTCATATTTTTCATGATCCTCTTGGAGAACATATCTGCTGGTATCTATATTATATTCCCATGATTCTGATTCCGGTTCTGGGTTTGGCAGCAGCAATGTTTTTGGGCGAAAAGGAGGAAGAGAAAACGATCAGAAAGATTATAATTTTGCTGACCGTTGCAGCGATATTGATCGTAAGTGTTTTTACAAATGATTTGCATCAGCTGGTATTTCGTTTTTCCAAACAGCCCCCATTTTCGGATAAAGATTACAGCTATGGTATTGTTTTTATGGTGATTCAGGGATGGATCTTGATCTGTCTGACAGGGATGGAAATCATTCTGATCAGAAAAAGCAGAATTCCGGGAAAGAAACAGTTCTGGCTGCCAGTGATTCCGGGAATATTGCTTCTGGGGTGGAATATCGGAAATATACTCCGCCTGCCTTTCATCAAAATCATTGCAGGGGATATGACGGCAGTGTGCTGTCTTTTAATGGCGGCAATTTTTCAGGGTTGTATATTATGTGGATTGATACAGACCAATAATCGATATTTTGAATTATTCCAGACTTCCGGAGGACTGGATGCAGAGATTACAGATTGTTCTTTTCAGCGCTATTATCATTCCGGTGATTTTCCAGAGCTGTCGCCTGAACTGCGTAGAATCATAATAGACAGATCATCCGTACAGGAACAGGGAATCCGGATCAACCATATTCCTATAAGGGGAGGACATTTGTTTTGGTCAGAGGATATTTCGGTACTGTTGGATCAGTATCAGGATATTCGGGAACAGCAGGAGGAACTGACGGCCAGAAACCGTCTGTTACAGAAAGCTTATCAGAAAGAGGCTGAGCGTAGAAAGACAGAAGAACAGAACCGTCTGTTAAATATGATACAGAATCAGACCGTCGGTCAGCTGGAATTGCTGTCACAGTTTATGAATGAGCTGGAGCGGACAGAATCGAGGGAACAATATGATCGGATTCTCGGTAAAATTGTAGTTGTTGGTACGTATTTGAAGCGGAGAAAGAATCTGGTGCTGACACAATATGCATCAGATGGAAATCTGCTTACAATGGAAGATCTCAGACAAAGCCTGGCGGAATCCTGTGACAGTTTAAAATTATGCAGGATCCGGGCAGCTTACTACGTGGAAAATGCGGATGTGCAGCTGAATGCAGAGGATATACTAAAATGCTATGACACCTTTGAATGGCTTGTGGAACGATTGGTTGATATCATGCAGTCTGTTTTTTACCGTGTGTCGCAGATTGATGATGCTCTGCGGATTTCAGTTCATATTGTATCAGAGGCGGATCTGCGTGGATTCATGTTGGAAAGGCCGGAATTAAAAGTGCAGCAGGAAGATGAAAACGAATGGTTTATCAGATGTATCGTCTTCAGAAAGAGAGGCGGAAGATGATCAGTTTTGTGGAATGCAGTATGGCAATGCAGGATTTTCTGATGATTCTTCTTGAAATCTGTATGATTCTGGAATTAATTCTCCTGCTGGTAAGAATCACCTGTTTTTCCGGGAAAAAGAAAATCGTAACGGCAGTGGCTGTCTTTGCTGTTTCTTTTGTATTTATGGGCGTTCTGATGAATGATCACAGATATTGCCTGGGAGAAAGTTCCTATCAGCCAATGCTTCAGGGTTATCCGGTCAGTGTTTTAATGACGGTGGTTATAGGATTATTGCTTTATCTTTGCTGGGCAATCCGGAGCGAGAAACGCAGATATTATCATTCTCTGTCTTACTGGTCTGTGAACGAGGCTGTGAATGACGTTCCCTGTGGAGTCTGTTTTTCGGATCCTCTTGGAAGGATTGTTTTGTGTAATACCAAGATGCAGGAGCTGAGCAGAATCATGACAGGTTCTTATCTGCAGGATTATGACGCATTAAGGAAAGCAATGAGTGGGGAACCTGAATCGGAAGGTCTTTGCAGATTGAGCAAAGACAGTAATGTGTTTTATTTTCCTGATGGTTCCGTCTGGATGTTTCAGGAATATAGTCTGCAGGAGCCGGATTGTGCAGGATATCTGCAGACAGTGGCAGTTAATGTATCAGAAATTTATTACAATGGTGAAAAAATTAGGGCAAACAATGAAAAGCTGGAAATCCTGAATCATAAGCTGGAGGAAATGTACGAAAAAATCGGAGATAAAATCAGAGAGCAGGAGACGCTTGTCATGAAAATGCAGGTTCATGACAATTTTGGACGAAGCCTTCTGTCAATACGAAGAATACTGGAAAGAAAAGAAGACCCGGATAAAATGGATAAACAGTTGTCTGTATTGAAACATCTGGTTTATATTCTTACCGATTCTGCTGTTGAGAGTATGGAAGAAGTATATAAGGATACGATCAGACATGCAGAAGAGCTTGGAATTTCAGTTCAGATCAGTGGGAACTTTCCCATGCATCCATCTTACAGGCTGCTGACAGACAGGGCAATCCGCGAATGTGTGACAAATTGTGCCAGACATGCCCATGGCAGTACTGTTTGGGTGAAGATAGACAAAAATGCAGATGAATATACTGTTCAGATTACCAATGATGGAGAGGTGCCTGACAAAAATGCGGAAGAAGGCGGTGGTTTATCTGCACTGAGAAAGGCAGCTGAATCAGGAAAATGCAGGATGCAGGTTTCTTTTTCCCCTGAGTTTTGTCTGATATTGAAAATGCCACTGACAGAAAGGATGGGATTCGATGGTACGGATACTGATAGTAGAAGATCAGAAGATCATGCAGAAGTATTTTGAATATATTATTATGCAGGAGCCGGAATTCCGACATGTCCAGACAGTTTCAGATGCACGTGAAGCTGTAAAAATCTGTGATTATTCGGCAATTGATCTTGTGATCATGGATGTGCAGACGTTTCATAATCATGATGGACTCAGTGCCGGAAAAGAGATCAGGGAGAAGTATCCCTATACAAAGGTATTGATCGTTACTTCCCTGATCGATCCCAAGGTGCTGGAAAGGGCAAAAAGTGGATGTGCAGACAGTCTCTGGTATAAGGATCACGGGGAAGAGGAAATACGGAGTGTGATCCACAGAACCTTAAATGGTGAGCATGTATTTCCGGATATGACGCCGAAGGTGGAGCTTAACTGGATCACAAGCGGCGATATCAGTCCCAGGCAGCTTGAGATGCTCCGCCTGTATATCCGTGGAATGTCATATTCAGAGATTGCAAGAGAAATGAAATGCTCTACCTCCGGGGTGAGATGGAATTTTCAGGAAATGATCGCCAAGGCAGGATACAGCTGTAAAGAAGATCTGATAGCGGCTGCACTGGAAAGTAAGCTAATCGTAACTACGTTAAAATAGCAAGCTGATAAACTACGAAGTTATTCTATTATGAGCAGAAAGCGAAGCGGAGTGCAAATATCCGCTTGATAAGAAGGGAGATGAGAGTATGAAAAAATATTCGATTGCTGTATGTGTTTGTGCGGTACTGTTTTCTGTTGGTATCCATGGCGGAGGTATGAGAGAAGTATTTGCCAGAGCACCTGGGGCAGATGAGAATCTGGCAATTCTGCAGGACATTATCAGGGAAAATGAATGTCAGGCCGGAATGGCATTTCTGGGATATACCTATGAAGGTGCAGAGGCAGCAGAGATACTTGAATATACCAGACAGGGAGAAGTGGCAGCTGCGTATCCTTTTTTACAGGATGGAACAGTGGTTGATGCAGGGGGATATGAAATTTATGCCATTGTCCCGGGGGATGATTGCAGGGTCAGCGTTTATCCGGCTCAGCCTACGGAAGAAGGGGAATATCTGGATGATCTGAACGCCCCATATTATACAGGGAAGGAGAATGAAATCATTATCCTGCGCTGCAATGTGAGTGAGATTCATTCCAATGTGATGGTTTCTGTACAGAAGCAGAATATGAGTATACAATACCATCCTATGGTGTCGTTAAAGGATGGACATCTTGCAGCAGAAACCCACTGCTATGATTTCTCCATATATTATAATTGGGATGAGTATGATCCGGAATATAATCCCGTGTATGAGTCAGAGTACGATCCAGAGTGTAATCCGGAGCATGATTCAGCATTGAATATAAAGATTGCCAGAGAACAGCTCTCAGAAACAGATGAAGTCAGCTATTACCTTGGTCTTGGGATGTCTCTGTGGTATACAGGCACTGAGGAGTACATTGAAGGAAGAAATTGTCCGGTATTTGTTCTGGGAACGGATCATGAGGATCATTTTACAAAAGAACATTATTATGCAGTAGGAGACAATGTGGTTTATTATTATGATCCGTCAGGTGACGCATGGCTTCTGCTGGGGGCAGGCTGACAGAAGCTTTACCAATATATTATAGAATTTTGATTAATCAGAGAAAGAGGAAACAGACATGAATGATTTTTTGACAGAAAAAAATAAAAAAGCAGGGGTGTTGGGAAAACTGAAGTGGGTTCTTTGTGGCTTCTGCATGCTTTTATCCCTGGGAGCTATTGGTGCATCGGAGAAGTATATTGGTGAAGGACGCTGGGGAATGGCAGCAACAGAGATTCTGCTCTGTCTGTTATTTTTATATCCGACTTTCAGGGAAGTTCAGAAAGCATTACGGAAGAAAAAAGCCAGGGAAATTGCCTGCTGGTTTGAATCTTATGCCCAGAATACGGTCTCATTTGAGAAACTTGAGCAGGAGCTGGGAAAAGGTGCAGTAAAAAAACTGGAAAAATTTATTGCCAGGGGATATATCCGGAATATCCAGATAGACAGAGAAGGAAATTATATTATGATTACTGCACCAAACAGATGTGTAAATGAAAAGATTTATATTACAGTTACCTGTACCAGCTGCGGTGCAAAGAATCAGGTAATAAAAGGACGTCTGAGCAATTGTGAATATTGCGGACAGCGTCTTAACTCATGATACAAGTACTGAGAGAGGATTATCAGAAGTGTTCATAAAAAGGAGAATAAAAGAAACAGATGTGCTCAATCAAAAATAGCGGCAGTGTTGCCGCTATTTTTATGAGCTGTAATCTAGGAATACTTCAGTATTTTACCATTTTTTATATTAAAAACTATTTTATGAGTTTTTTCTGATGAATCATCATTATTATTCATTTCATACAGGATGGTCATCTGATTACCGGAAATGTTTATTTTATATGGCCAGTAATTATTGGCTTTGGATGTGTTTGTTTTCCAGAGAATCTTTCCTTTTGTGGATATTTTGTAATTTGTACTAATACTTTATGATTAGTTCTTGCTTTTCCAAAATTCTTTTTTGAAATATATATGTCTGTTCCAAAATTTTTATCGT
>OOCM01002150.1_pt1 | contig 13679 bp, 9 predicted proteins | sample 1671111 | NCBI WGS metagenome assembly OOCM01 (sample SAMN06348123, study PRJEB24527) | human gut metagenome | biome: human gut; feature: ankylosing spondylitis patient; material: feces | host: Homo sapiens | place: China | collected 2015-10 | reverse complement strand
GACCCGTCCAAGATGCACCTGTTCGCTCCGTCGACCGAGCTGCGTCTGAACTGAGCTGATATCGAGTAACCAACCGTTGGCTGTTTCTTCAAGGGAATATCCTTTACGGAAATCGGCTGGCGGGTGGCTGAATAAAAACTTGGCGGAAGCTCGAACTTCCGTCAACCATTAAACGAGACGTGCTCTTCCTCTCTTATCGTCTCGTTGGAGAAGCCCCGCGTCGGTGCGGGGCTTCTTTTGTTTTCCGCAAGCACGATATCGGCTTGTAATGTCTGTTTGTAGCATCGATCGCAATATTCGATCGTAATATGAGAGGGATAGTGAGATTCCAGTATTGAGATCATCGCATATCGGCAGGTGAAACGGATTCGTCCATACTTGCTTCTTCGGGTAGGTCAACAGGTAAATTGTTGATTCATGGAATCTCTTGAATTGCCACAGATGGATCCCCGTGTGCTGAAAGCAACTTCCGTGAAGGCCGAAGATCCGGCTACCTCATCTCCGGAGCCGCATGCGCTGAAAATCACCGCCGCAAGCTCGAATCCAAAGATGTTCACCCTGCCGTGGGAAAAGCCGCTGGCTACTTGGCCGGAAGACCTGCTGGCTAATCTTCCGCGTGGTATTTCCAGGCATGTGGTGCGTTTCGTGCACGTAGGTGACGAAGTGTACGCCATGAAGGAAATCACGCGCAATGTGGCGGAACGAGAATACGAGCTGCTGCGTCGCTTGCAGAAGCTGGAACTGCCGACCGTGCAGCCGATCGCCGTGGTCACAGGCCGTCATAGCCGTGAAGGCGAGCCGCTGGAAGCGATCCTTGTCACCAAGCATTTGAAGTTCTCACTGCCGTATCGTGCGCTGTTCGCGCGTAATCTGCGCCCTGATACCGCGGAACGACTGATCGACGCGTTGGCCGTGCTGATGGTGCGTTTGCATTTGGCTGGCTTCTATTGGGGCGATGTGTCACTGTCGAACGTGTTGTTCCTGCGCGACGCCTACGCGTTCTCCGCATTTTTGGTTGATGCGGAAACCGGTGATCTGCAGATTAATCTGACGGAAGGCCAGCGCGAGTACGACGTTGATTTGGCCCGTACGAACATTATTGGCGAATTGATGGATCTTTCGTCCGGTTCGCTGCTGCCGAGCGGTGTTGACGAAATTGCGATCGGCAACCGTTTGGTGGATCGTTACCATTCGCTGTGGAGCGCGCTGACTGATACCGACAAGTTCGGTCCGGACGAAATGTGGAAGATCGAGAAGCGCGTCAACAAGCTCAATGAGCTTGGTTTTGATGTGGATGAGCTGGAGATGAAGACCGCTGAGGATGGCAAGCGTGTGCTGGTGCGTCCGCGTGTGGTCGATGCCGGCTATGCGAATCGTAAGTTGCTGCGATTGACTGGTCTTGATGTGCAGGAGAATCAGGCTCGTCGACTGTTGAACGATTTGGATGCCTACCGCGCTTCCACATGGCGTGAGGGTGAGGATCTTGAGATTGTCGCCACTGATTGGATGCGCGAAGTGTTCGAACCGACCGTGCGCATGATTCCGCGTGAATACCGTTCGCAGATCGAACCGGCTCAGTTCTTCCATGAAGTGCTTGACCACCGTTGGTTCCTGGCCGAGAAGGCGGGTCATGATGTGCCGATGGCCGAGGCGGTGCAAAGCTATGTGGAGAAGGTGCTTCCGCAGTACAAGCTCACCACGAAGGATGTGGACGCGTTGAACGCCGAAGCCGATTCCGGTGTGATCGACGACGAATACACCTACGACGATCCCGACGACGGCTACAACCCCGACGACGATCCCGACGCAGCTGTATGGGCACATTGATAGAAAAAGCTCCAGTGGACTTTTTCTATCAATGTGCCCTGAGACGAGGCGATAGCCGCGCCGAAGGCAGTATTGAGTCTGCGGCGTAGCCGCAGTCAAAAATTGCAGGGCCGAGCCGTTAAGCGGAGGACCACTAATAATCCTCCGCTTTTTGTTATCCCTTCACACCCCTCACTTTCAAAACTCAAAAAATTTTGACTTTTGAAAGTGAGAGAACGTGTTGCGAGAGATCGTTGGCGGGGGAGTGGGTCTGCGGTAAGCGCAAAATCAATCCAAGTAAGATTTGCGCAACAAAATGAGCGGATAATCCGTATGGACTATCCGCTCATATGTATTTCGGACTTGCTGCCTTGTTGTGCTTACTTCCTGTCGCTTCGTGTTGATTACTTCGCGTCAGCGGCGGCACCGGCCTCGCGGCGGGCGCGTGCGACGGAATACAGCGTGATGCCCGCTGCGACGGAAGCGTTCAGCGATTCGACCATGTTCGACATTGGGATGCCGGCGATGGAATCGCATGTCTCGCGTACGAGACGGCTCAGGCCGTTGCCTTCGGAACCGAGCACCACAACCAGCGGATCGGTTTCGAAACCGGTTTCGCCAACGAGGGCGTCGCCGCCACCGTCGAGACCAACGCTGTAGTATCCGCGTTCCTTCAGGCTTTCAATGGCTTTGGTGAGGTTCACCACGCGGGCGACCGGCATGTGCGCGGCTGCGCCTGCGGACACCTTCCATGCGGCTGCGGTGACCGAAGCGGAACGACGTTCCGGCAGGATCACGCCGTTGGCGCCGAATGCGGCTGCGGAACGGATGACCGCGCCCAGATTCTGCGGATCGGTGACGCCGTCAAGCGCGATGAACAGCGGACGTGCCGCAATGCGTGCGCTTGCGGAGTTGGCCGCTTCCATGGCGCGGGACTTCTTGTCCGCGCGTTCCACCAGCTCGGCGAGCGAGGAATACTGGAACGGCTGCGCCTTCATCACCACGCCCTGATGGTTGGAGGAGCGTGCGATACGGTCCATTTCCAGTCGGTCGGCTTCCATGAGGTTCAGTCCGTGAATACCGGCGAGACGAATGATTTCGCGCGTGCGATCGTCGTGCTCGATACGTGCGGCCACATACAGCGTGCTCGCGGGCACGCCGCAGCGCAACGCTTCGAGAACGGCGTTGCGACCGATGACGAGATCGTCGGATTCTGAGCTGAACTTTGCCGCGCGACGGCGTGCCGCCAGTCGCGGATCAGCCATCTTACGACGATTGGTGACCTGCTTTTCCTTGTAAGCCTTGTGATATACGCGATCTTCGGCCTTGGGGGTCGGTCCCTTGCCTCTCAGCGCGTTACGATGCTTTCCACCCGACCCCTTGGTCGGTCCTTTTTTCATTGCCATAGTTGTCCATTCTCCCAGCACCCCGGGAAAAGGCTACTGGCGTCGCGTCCGCTCGATATTGCTCGATATGATGGCAAGAATGGAGAAGAACAAAGAGATTTTCGGATTGCCCCTCATGTTCTGGGGCTTGTGGGTCACGCTGCTTATCCTGTGGATGGGCCGCTTCGTCACGTCATTCCTTTCCATGTATCTGGTGTCTGACATGCATGTCAGCGCGGGCGTGGCCGGCACCATCGTCTCCATGTACGGTTTCGGCGGCATCTTCGGCTGCCTGTATGGCGGCGCGCTGTCCGACCGCTTCGGCCGCCCGGCGATGATCGTCATCGGCAATCTCGGCTCCGCCGCGATGCTGGTCCTGCTGGCGTTCATCGGCAATCCGTGGATCATGGCGATCGCGCTGCTGGCCTACGGCGCCATCTCATCCATGCCGACGCCAGCGGTCGCGGCGTACGTGTCCGACGTGGTGCCGTTCCGCAAACAGAAGCGCGCGTATTCGCTGCAGACGTGGGCCGCGAATTTCGGCTTCGCGATCGGCCCGATCATCGCCAACCAGTTGGTGAAGATCTCCTATGCGCTGATGTTCTACGCGGAAGCCGCGGTGCTGGTGTTCGCCACGATCTTGATGATCGTGTTCTTCAAGGAAGTCGGGCTGGGCAAGCGCCCGCGGGGCGAGGTCGCGCCGGCGCGGGCGTCGCAAGCCGCGGAATCAGCTGCGGGAAATGCCGTGGAACATGCTGTGAAACAAACCGGCGAATCGCAGCGGCCGCAGCGGTTCTCCGTATGGCGCAGCTATCGTCGCGCATGCGCCGACGGCGCGCTGATGTCGATGGTGGTGCTGATGTTCCTGTACACGCTGGCGTATTACCAGATCGTCAGCGGCCTGCCGATTTCCATGACGCAGATCGGCCTTGGCACGGATGAATATTCCAGTCTGCTGACCATCAACGGCGGCCTGCTGTGTCTGCTGCAGATTCCCGCGATCGGTCTGTTCCAGCGGATGAGCAACACTCGAGTGCTGGTGCTCGGCATGTCCATCACGGCGGTCGGATACGCGTTCCAGATCGGCGCGAATTCGTGGGTGGCGTTCGCAATCGCGACCGTGCTGTGGACGCTTGGCGAGCTGGGCACGTTCCCGATTGCCGCCACAACGGTGGCGAACATCGCGCCAAAGGATGTGCGCGGCACCTACCAAGGGTTATACAACCTGGTGTGGTCGCTGTCGAACGCGTTCTCGCCGTTGGTCGGAGGCTGGATTCTCAACGCGTTCGGCAGCCGTGTGCTGTGGATCTGCTGCACGGTGATGTTCGTCATCGTGGCAATCGGCTTCTACGTGACGCGCGGCCCACGCGAACGCGCCGCCGCCCGCAATCTCGCTGTTGAGGAGGGGTAGCCGGCGTACGTGAAAAGCGGGAGGCCGCGATTCCGTTTGGAACCGCGGCCTCCCGCTATGTGATTTAAGGATTGGAAAGAAGAGGGGCGAGGTGCTGTGGCGCCTGCGCCTTGCCTCCCGTCTAGGAAGCGGTCTTATTTGTTGAGGACCTTCTTGAAGAGGTCGGAGGAAGCCTTGGCGAGAGCGAACTGGCCGAAGCCCGGATCGATGGAAGCGAGGTTGGCGTTGATGACCTGGTTGAAAGTGTTGTTCTTCATGATGTTTCCTTTCGTTCGGCTTGGCGGCGCGTATCTGTTTTCTTGTTTATTCCTCTGGCCGCTGCCGTAAGTCTGTGTTTGTTGTCTATTTTCTTTTCTTCGTTCTTCTGTTGTGCCTTCATCTTACGTCGGGCAAATCGACAATGTCATGCGACGATCGTCACTTCTTTTGTAAAATCATCGGCTAATCTTGAAGAAAAAGTAACGTTCGCTGAAAATTGGCGGACGCATCTTATAGTCCATATTCTTTGCGTCTCTTGTTGGCTTTGATGTAAGCGTCACTATCGGAACGAATGCCAACGACGATGATGGTCATGATTCCATTTCGCAGTAACGGTTTGTAAACAACGCGAATGCCGATATCCCTGAATCTGATTTTGCAAAGCCCGGAAAGTTTCGTTCGTTCGGCATTGCGTAACGGTTTGCCATACCCGCCTTGCGAGGTGGGCAGTGGGTTTGTGCGAACTTTCTCGATTCCCTTGAGTACTTGGATTTGCTCGGCTTTGCCGAGTTTGCGCATGTCTTTCTTGGCTTCGTCAAGCCATTCAACTTGCCAGTTCATGCGAGTTCCGGCTCAGGTGCCTCGGCGAGGTCGCTTGGGGAAATGCCGAGATCGAGCATGACCTCTTCGTTGCTGATAGTTGTGCCAGTACTGTTGGCGAGTCTTTTTTCGGCAAGAAGCAAGTCTTCGTTGTCTTCGATTCGTTCCATGAGAGCGCGATAGTTTTCGATATTCATGAGAACGTAGGACGGCTTGTTTCGTTTGATCAGAATGACTGGATCGTGGTCGGCCCGCTGCAACAATGCGGAAGTACGACCATTGCTGAGCTCGCTGATTGGAGCAAGGTCATCGAGTATGTCAAGTGCGCTTGCCATGATAAACCTTTCTTAAAACCGAATTTCATACCCAATTATATACCAGTATTAATACCAAGATTCATGGTTGTGCGACTTTGAATCTTGGTATAAAAAGCGATTTCGCTATGGAAAGGGCACCGAGCTGTTGCTTGGTGCCCCTGGGAAAACAGAGATAATCAGACTTTACGGCCCGCGCCGCAAAAAATTACTTGCGCTTGGACTTGCCGAAGGTGAACGCACGTACGATCGCGACGATGCCGATCGCCACAAGCGCGCATCCGCCGAACAGGATCAGCCAGGTCGTGGAGCTGACGGGGGAGAATAGCACGATGAAGCCGGCGACGATCGACAGCAGCGCGTAGATTACGGCCCATGCGGAGCTTGGCATGCGCCACGATTCCACGAGCGCCATCACGCCTTCCAGCATCCAGCCGAGACCGACCACCATGGTGATGAGCACGGCGAGTGTGGCGGCGGAAAGCGCCGCGTTTTTCAGCATGACCATGCCGCCGACGGCCAGCAGCAGGCCGATCAGAATGTCAAGCACGCGCCATCCTCCCGGAAGCCCGAGTTCCACGATTGCGGTCACAATGCGGACCACACCGGAAACCATGAAGTATGCGCCGAGCGCGATTGCGGCGACCTTCAGTGTGGCACCGGGCCAAATCAGCAGTGCCAGGCCGAGAATGACGGCGGCGATGCCGAGTACCGCATACGTGCCGCGGATCGCGTTCTTTGCCTTCTTCGGGAGCCATTCCTCCACGAGCTTGAACGGGCTGATCGGCTGCCAATTGTTGGTGCCGTTGTCAGCGTCGGATTGGCTGTTCTGCTGTCCGTATGGTTGGCCGTACGGCTGACCGGTGGTGTAGCTCGCGTAGAAGAAGCCGTTCTGGTTGGGATTCGGGTTGGCGTTGGGACCGTCGAAGTAGCATGGGGTCTGAGGCTCGCTTTGATACGGATTGCCCGAATTGTTGGGATTGCCGCCCTGCTGCTGGGATTGCGATTGCTGGTTTGGTGCGTATGCCCCGTATTCCGGCTGGCCTTGCGGCTGCTGTTCGTTGCTGCCATTTTGATTCGGATTGTTCGCATACGGGTTGTTCATTGCGTCGCTCATGATGGCCCCTTCCCTGGAAGAGCGTGCTTCGTGACGCTCGGACGCGCGCGAATTTGCCCGCCTGCGCTCGAACGTTTCGGAAGTTCTGCCCTCATTCTAGGCAATCTGTCTAATTTAAGCCATCAACAAAATTCCCCTCATCGTCCATTTTGATGGTCTGACCTCACGATTCTTCTAAATTGTCGCACGATTGCGATTATTTGACCTCAGGATTTTGAAAATAAAGATTGATTGGGAATCGTGAGGCCGAAAGTCAACTTGCGGCACAACGAATGCCTCCCGATCCTTGAAATCAAGAATCGGGAGACATTTCGCACGTAGGAATCGACTGAATCCTTGAAACTAGAACAGGTCGAGGGCTACGTCGAGGTTGAGCGGCTGGTCGGCGGGCAGCTGATACTGCTCGTGCACCGGGCTCATCCAGGAATCGTCGCCGCCGACACCCATCTGAGCGGCGAGCACGCGCAGGAACATGTGCTTCGGCTCCGGCAGCTCGTCCTGATGCAGCGCCTCCTCAAGCATCGTGCTCGAATACGGCAGCAGGCTCATCGCAAACGGCTTCGTAACGCCGGTTTCAGTATTCGCAGTCTGGCTCACGCGCAAGCCATGACCAGAATCGTCCGTAATCTCAGCCCAACGCACGTCCTCATGGTTGCCGGTTTCCTGCGGCAGCAGATACGGCGCGCGATCGCGGAAGGCGTTCGTATCCCAAATGCCCAGCTTCGCATGCTTGCGGTCGGCATACGTTTCCTCCGGGCCGACGCCATAGAATCGCAGATTCGAATACTCGACCGGCAGCATCCATTCAATGCCGAACGCCGGAATCGTCGGCAGATCGCCGTCCTTTTCACCCGGATACGCAACATGCAGATCGACGTGGCCAAGCACATCGGCAACGTAACGAATGGTGACCTTCGTGCGCTGCGCAATCGCAAGCTCATACGTGTAAGTGACGGAAACTGCGGTTTCGCCGAGCGGCTCAACCTTCGTATCAACGCAACGCGCATACTTTCCGGCAACCGCCCACTGCGCACGCTCGAACGCATGGCCCGCGCCGCGATCATTGTCGGTCAGCGCACGGAACGTGGTGATCAGCGGCTTGCGCAACACGAATTCGCGCTCGCCAAGCTTGTACGACACCATGCCACCCTGTGCAAGGGAGAACAGGGCTTCACGGCCCGCACTGCGTGCGCCGATATTCCAGCGGCCCAAGGTGATCGCTCCATCGGAAGCGGCGTTAACTGCATCGCCCGCAGAGACGTTCTTGCCACCCGCAACCACGCACTGGCCGAACGAAAGCTCATACCCAGCCGGAGCCCAATCGCAAGCGGAAGTCAACTGCTGGGACGCCTCCAAAACCAGCTCCTGCGCACTTGCACGGTAATCGTCAACTGGCCAATCGATCTCAACATGTTCACTTGCTCCTGCAGCAACATCGAAGCGGCGCGAAGAAGACCAAACCGGCTTGCCATCAGCCAAAATACGCAACACAAACGTGGAATCAGCCGTCGAAACAAACAGATTGTCGTTGGTGATCGTAATGCCGGAAGCATCGACGGTCATATGCACGTTCGCGTACAGCTGCTTGACGTCCTGCGCCTTCGGAGACGGCGTGCGGTCGGCGAATAGCAGGCCGTCGCCGGAGAATTCGTAGTCGCTCGGACGGTCGCCGAAATCACCGCCGTAGCACATGCGACCGTTGCTGTCGAGAATCGCCTGATCGATGAAATCCCAAATAAATCCGCCCTGATACTGCGGGTAGCGTTCCAAAGCCGTGTATTCGTCCATGTTGCCGACGGAATTGCCCATGGCGTGCATGTATTCGCAGGAAATATACGGTTTCTTCGGGTTGGACTTGAGATATTCCTCGATTTCGTCGGCGTGCGCGTACATGCGGCTTTCGATGTCGGTCACATCGTCAAACGCGCGATCATGCACGGAACCCTCGTAATGCACCGGACGGTTCGGGTCGATCGCGTGCGCGTGGGCGTGCATCGCGCGGAACACTTCGCCGGCGAACGACTCGTTGCCGAGCGACCAGATGAGCACGCTCGGATGGTTGTAATCGCGGCGCATCATGCTGTTGATGCGGTCCACGCACGCGCCCTCCCATTCGGGGCGGCTGCCGGGGATGCCGTCTTCAGGACGCTCGACATTGTTTGCCACCCACGTGCCGTGCGTCTCCATATTCGTCTCGTCGATCAGATACAGACCGTACTCGTCGCACAGGTCGTACCAATACTCCTGGTTGGGGTAGTGGGAGGTGCGGATGGCGTTGATGTTGTGCCGCTTGCAGAAGACCACGTCGGAAAGCATGTCCTCGCGGGTGATCGCACGCCCGCGCTTCGCGTCGAATTCGTGGCGGTCCGCGCCCTTGAACACGATGCGCTTGCCATTGAGCGTCATAATGCCGTTTTCGATGCGGAATGTGCGGAAGCCGATCTTCTGCGTCACGGTTTCGATGATGGCGCCGTCATGTCCGACGACGCGTACGGTCAGCGTGTACAGCGTCGGCGATTCCGCGCTCCACGGCGCGATGTTCGTCATTTTGCCGGAATTAAGGGCGATTTCGCCGTTGCAGGCCTGCGTTGATTCCCATACGACATTTCCGTCGCCGTCGCGCAGCGTGCTTTCGATAGTCATCGCGTCGGCGGGGTTGCGCAAGGTGAGTGCCGCGTTGAGTTCGGCGGTGTCGGCCGTACCGGCGGTGTCGGCTGCGGTGTAGTCGGCTTCAAGCTGCACGGTTTCGACGTGCGTATGCGGCTGGGCGGCGAGCTCGACGGTGCGGAACAGGCCGTGCAGTCGCCAGAAATCCTGGTCTTCCAGCCAAGAGGCGCTCGAATATTCGTAGCAGGCGACGGTGAGCGTATGCTCGGCTTCGGGGGAATCGGCGGCGTTGCCATTGCCGTTTCGCAGCGCTTCCGTCACATCGAATTCGCTCGGCGTGAATCCGTCCTCGCCGTAACCCACGAACGTGCCGTCAAGCCATACGTAGATCGCGGTGGCGGCACCGTGGAAGGTGAGGCTGACCGTGCCGTCGTTTTCCAGCGTGCGCGCAAGCTGCGCGTCGAGCGCGAATCGACGGCGGTAGATCGCCACATGGTTGTTTTCCGGAATATTTGGCGCCTGCGGATCCTCGTGACCGTCCCACGGATATTGGATGTTGACGTACTTGTTCTTGAGATAGCCGGCCATCTGCAAGTGGCCCGGCACCTCGATCGCGCCGAAATCGCCATCCTCGAAATCGACGGCCGCGAACGGAGCGCTTTCCACGTCCACGTTGCGCGCTTGTTCGATACGAACCTTCCATTCGCCGTCGAGGCTCTGCTTCGGCTCGCTCGTCTCGCCGATGACATATCGGTGGCTGGAATGTGCCGGCTTGCGGTTCGCTGCGAACACCGTCGGATCGGTGAGCCAGCTTGCACTTGCCGTGGTTGCATGTACGATTGCGAGTTCGGCTGTATCTGCCATCTTGCATCCCCCTGTATTACTTGATGTCACTGCATCGTTGCGGTTGCGCCGTGCGATGTTGCACGACCGTTTAGTAATGAATTTTACTAACTACCGATAATATATCACACTTCATGGTATCGTGCACCCGTCGCGTGCCATGCATCGTTCCGCCACATGTCCATTTTTCACACGCCGAGGATGTGCGATAATAACAGGATGCGCCGATGGCGTCCGCCCGGTGCCCACAACCGCGCAGCGTTGCCTCGCCTTTGCAAAATGCTTGCGATTCCGCGGATTTTCGATTTCCGCGATTCGAGGCATACGTAAGACGGGGGAGAGCTGACTACTCCGCGGCGCTCCCAAGGAGATCACCATGGATGATCGCAAGAAAGATCAGTCCATCCAGTCCCATGCCAATTTTGACGGCGATTCCGCTACGGGCGATCGCACGCAGATTCGGCAGGATCAGCAAAACCAGCAGCCGCCACAAATCGACCCGTCGCTTGCCGACGCGCAAGCCGTGGCCGCATCGCTCGGCGTCGATCCGAACACCGGTCTGAGCCAAGCCGAAGCTGAACGCCGACTCGCGCAATACGGGCCGAACGAGCTCGCATCCGCACCACCCGTGCCAAAATGGAAGAAGTTCCTGGCGCAGTTCAAAGACCCCCTCGTCTACCTGCTGCTCGCTGCCACCGGCATCTCGCTCATCGCATGGTTCATCGAAAAAGCCAACGCTGCGCCTGGTGCGGAAGGCGGCGAGGCGCTGCCGTTCGACGCCATCGTCATTGTGCTTATCCTTATCGTCAACGCGGTACTCGGCTACATTCAGGAATCGAAAGCGGAAGAAGCCGTCGAAGCGCTCTCCCAAATGACCGCGCCGCAAACCAACGTGCTGCGCGACGGCAAAATCGCACGCATCAACACCGTCGACGTGGTGCCGGGAGACGTGGTCATGCTCGGTGAAGGCGACTCCATTCCCGCCGACGGACGTCTGCTCGCCGCCGCCAGCCTGCGCGTGGCGGAAGCGAGCCTGACCGGCGAAAGCGTACCGGTCGGCAAAAACGTCGACACACTCGCTGAAGCCAAGGCCTTGGGTGATCGCGCCAATATGGTGTTCAACGGCACGTCCGTGACGCAAGGCACCGGCCGCGCAATCGTGACGAGCACCGGCATGCGCACGCAGGTCGGTAAAATCGCGGACCTTCTGCAGGCCACGGATGATGATGACAGTCCGCTGCAGAAGGAAATGAACTACGTTTCCAAGATTCTCGGCATCGCGGTGTGCATTATCGCGGCGGTCGTGCTGGTGGCGCTTGCGCTGACCGAAGGCTTCAACGACATCCACGACGTAATCGATTCGCTGCTGCTATCCGTTTCGCTGGCCGTCGCGGCCGTGCCGGAAGGGCTCGCCGCGATTCTGACAGTCGTGCTCGCGCTCGGCGTGCGCCGCATGGCCGAACATCATGCGATCGTCAAGAAACTGCATTCCGTGGAGACGCTTGGTTCCGCGTCGGTGATCTGCTCCGACAAGACCGGCACGCTCACCCGCAACGAGATGACGGTGGAGCGTGTGGTCACCCCGAGCGGCGAGGTGCAGCTGACCGGCACCGGCTATGCGCCAGAAGGCAGAATGATTGCGATTCCCGATGCCGGGCTTACATCCACCCCGTCGCTCGCGCAGGAAGCGGCACAGCTTGAAGCCGTCGCCACGCTCGCAGTGGGCGCGCTGGCCAACGACGGCGAACTGCGCGAAAACACAGGTGCCGGCGATGGTTCCGCTGCTTCCGACATAACGTGGGAAGCCGTCGGCGACCCGACCGAAGTGTCGCTTATCGTCGCCGCACGTAAGGTGAAGGCCGATCGCAAATACGCCAACTACACGCGCATCGGCGAGATTCCATTCACCTCCGACCGCAAACGCATGGCCGTCGTCGCGCAGGACAACGCCGATGCCGGGCGTCTCACCGTCTTCGCCAAGGGTGCCCCCGATGTACTGCTCGGCTACTGCAGCCGCATCGCGGTCAACGGTGCCGTACGACCGATGACGCAAGGCGATCGCCAGCAGATCCTCGCCGCCGTGGAACGCCTGTCCGCCGAAGCGTATCGTACGCTGGGCCAGGCGTACCGGCCACTCGGCACCGCGTCGCTCGCCGCAGTGCCGGGCGTGCGCATCAACGCCGCCGGTCACGTCGCCGACATCGCCGACCAAAGCGATGTGCTGGAAAGCGACTTGATCTGGGTCGGCATGGTCGGCATCATCGATCCGCCGCGTACCGAAGTGCGCGATTCCGTCGCCGAAGCGCATCGTGCCAGCATCCGCACCGTCATGATTACCGGTGACCATCCGCTTACCGCGGCACGCATCGCCAGCGATCTGGGCATTATTGAAACGGACGGAGACGGCAGCTCGGTCGGCAGCGCCGACCTTAGTAGCAAAGTGCTCACCGGCGTTCAACTCGACGAGCTGCCGGACGAGCAAGCGTTCGACAAGGCCACCCGCGAAATATCCGTGTACGCGCGCGTTGCGCCGGAACACAAGCTGAAAATCGTCGAATCGCTGCAACGGCAAGGCAATATCGTGGCTATGACCGGCGACGGCGTAAACGATGCTCCCGCCGTCAAAACCGCGGACATCGGCGTCGCGATGGGCATCACCGGTACCGAAGTTACCAAGCAGAGTGCCAAGATGATCCTCGCCGACGACAACTTCAGCACCATCGTCGAGGCGGTACGCGAAGGCCGTGGCATTTTCGACAACATCCGTAAGTTCCTGCGCTATTTGCTGAGCTCCAACGTCGGCGAGGTGTTCACCGTCTTCGGCGGTGTGATGCTCGCCGGATTCCTCGGCATCACCCAGCCTGGCTGCTCGCCACGCAGCTGCTGTGGATCAACCTGCTTACCGACGCAGCTCCGGCGCTCGCCATGGGTGTCGACCCGTCCACCGACGACGTGATGGCACGCAAACCGCGCAAACTCACCGATCGCGTGATCGACGGACAGATGTGGGGCGACATCATTTTCATCGGTTTGATTATGGCTGCCGTCACGCTGATTGGCATGGACATGCACCTCGCCGGAGGCTTGTTCACCGACCGTTCCGTGGATGCTGTCGGACATGATGCGCAAATGACTGAGGCGCGCACGATGGGCTTCACCATCCTTGTGTTTGCGCAGATGCTCAACGCGCTGTGCTCTCGCTCGCACGACCAATCGGTGTTCGTTGGACTGTTCGCTAACAAATGGCTGTGGGGTGCGATTGCGTTGTCTGCGCTGTTGCAGGTGGTGGTGATTTACGTGCCGTTCCTCAACACCGCGTTCGGCACCGTGCCGTTGAGTGCCGGAGCATGGCTCGAATGCGTCGGTCTGGCACTGATCGTGCTCATCGCCTCCGAACT
>OOCM01002147.1_pt1 | contig 13692 bp, 8 predicted proteins | sample 1671111 | NCBI WGS metagenome assembly OOCM01 (sample SAMN06348123, study PRJEB24527) | human gut metagenome | biome: human gut; feature: ankylosing spondylitis patient; material: feces | host: Homo sapiens | place: China | collected 2015-10 | reverse complement strand
TCATATTCGGATACAACAAAAATAAAGTGCTTGAAGTCGAGACTTCTGATGAATCGGCTTACAGTTACTATAGCAAACTGAACACCCGTAAAAATTATGCCATGAATTCCATGTTCAGCGTTCGTTATGCTGGTTTGGATGAAAACGGTATTCCAACCGCCTATAACAAGAATGGAGAAATTGTAAAATCTGCCGACCTTTTGACCAAGGAAGATTTAGTTTACTCGGGTACTTACGAGCCACGTTTCAATGCATCATTTACTAACCGTTTAAGTTATAAAGGTTTTGATCTTTCCTTCATGTTTATCTATGCCGGCGGTCATGTAATGCGCGATGTAAAAGCAGGCATGTTGATTGCACAGCATCCTATTTACCGCACCTCCAATGCCGACCGCGACCTGATGAATTACTGGAAAAGCGCAGAGGATAACAACAATCCGGACATCAACCCGGCTTTTGCTTTCCAAAACCAGGCAGCCATGAAAGCAAAAGACCTTTGGAGTGCAGCCGACAAACATGTACAGAAAGGCGACTACATCAAATTGCGCGATGTGACTCTTGGTTATACCATTCCCCCACATTTGTTGAAAAAATACATGATTCAAGGTATCCGCCTGAATGTACAGGTACAGAACCTTTGGTACTGGGCCGCCAATAGGGACAACTTAGACCCCGAAGTATGGAACGGCAGCAGCCTTTCACCCTCACGCGGCTCTCACCTCCCGGCAAATGTGACATTCGGTTTATCAGTTAATTTCTAAAATGAGGACAATAATGAAAAAATACATTTATCCGATACTCTGCACCCTACTGATAGTAAGTCAAGGATGCGACCATTTTTTGGGAAACAAACCGAAAGGGTATGCTATTCCCGAAGCTCTTGAAGACTATGTGAAATTGTTTGCCAGTCAGTCTCTCAATAGCTGCATGAGCACAGATGCATTTTATCTGACAGATGACGTGCATTTATTGGACGATACCGTTTCTGCTGCCGACCTGGCGTATGCAAACCAAGATGACCACGAGCGCAATCTCTACTCATTCAAAGGCGGACAGATTTACACGCCGGGGTCAGATGACAACTTGTGGAATGCCGCTTATGAGCGTATTTACACGTTTAACACTATTATCAACAACGTGCTTTCCTCTACCGATGCCACCGATGCAGAAAAACATCGCCTGCGCGCCGAAGCGCTCTACCAGCGTGCTTTCGAATACCTGGCATTGGTCAACATCTACGCCCGCCATTATCACAAAGAAACGGCAGCAACCGATTATGGCATTCCTTTGATCACAAAGGATCTTGTAGATCAAACATACACCCGTGCCACTGTTGCCGAAGTATACAAACAAATAGAGGATGACTTAAAAGAAGCTTCTAAAAGCCTGAAAGAAGTCCCCATTAACTTATTCCATCCCTATTTAGGCAGCCTTCACTCTTTTTATGCCCGCCTGTATCTCTACATGGGACGTTATGACGATGCTCTCACCGAAGCAAAAGAGGCACTGAAACTGAACGACCAATTGCAAGATTTACGTCCTTATCAGACGAAGGATAAAACTACCTGGGGACGTATCGTCTTGCCCGATGGAACACCAATGCTCGAAAAGGATGACAATCCGGAAGCCGTATTTGTCCGTCTGCAAAGCGGACGTGTAACCATTCCGGTCAGCAAGGATTTTCTTGCAACATTTGAGCGTAACCTGCCTGCAGGAGCGACAGACCAGCGCCGTGCTTTGTTTTATGCCGACGATACCGTCAACATGGGACGTACCGATTATTTTTACGGGGAGACTTGCTATATTCTATATGCTTATCAGAACGTAGGTTTCTCCACTGTCGAAAACATGTTGATTGCCGCAGAATGCGAAGCCCGCGTCGGCTCCAAAGACAATGCAATGAGCTATGTGAACAAACTGCGTGACAACCGCATCAAAAACAACGTAGCCCTGACAGCAACCGACAAGGACGAAGCGCTCCGCATCGTATTGGACGAACGTCGCCGGGAATTTGCCTTCACGGGTTTCCACCGCCTGATAGACCTGAAACGTCTCAATTATGAAGACAAATTCAAAAAAACCGTCACCCATACGGCAGACGGCGAAACCTTTACCCTTGCACCGAACGACAATCGGTACATCTTCCCGATTAATCAAATGATTTTAAATTACAATCCGGGAATGCCGCAGTACGAGAGATAAAAAGTTTCAAAGGTTACAACGGTTAAAAGGAACGACTAAACCGTTGTAACCCCTTTAACTGCGATAATTTTTGTAACTCTGAAGTAAAATGAAAAAATTAATTTTCCTGTTCAGTCTCTTTATCGCCTTCCAGGCAGTTGCCCAAGAAGGTATCCGATTCCGGCATTGCAGCTGGGAAGAAGCCAAGGCTATGGCGAAAAAAGAGAAAAAACCGAAGAAAGAAAAGAAGCCAAAACAGCCAAAACCGCCGAAACCGAAAAAGGAGAAAAAACCTAAGGAAGTGGATAACACACCGCCGCTGCCAAAGAGACCGGTGATTGCGATTGTTCTTATGGCAGTGTCATTGTTTGCATTTGTCATGATTGTGACAAATCTTTTGGGGTATCAGGCAAACTTAAGTCAGGCAAAGGAAAAATATGAGCAGGGTTCTTATGTGGAAGCATACAGTAAGCTGCAGGGGCTTTCGATCAAGGAGCGCGATGAAAAGCTTTATCATCAGCTGGCAACTCTTGCTGCTGTCTCGGAAAAGTATCAGGCATATCTCGTATTTGATAATTACGGTTCAAAAATTGATGCACTTGATGCACTGGTATGTGCATATGGGCGTTATGACCTGAACCAGAAAAATGCCAAAGAGTATGGCTGTGAAGATCAGCTGGAGAAGATCGGAGGAAAGATTATCAAAGCACTGCTGAAAGATTATGATATGACAGGGGATGAGGCACTGGATATCTATCAGACCAGAAAGCGGGATGATTATACGGTAAAACTGCATCAGAAGCTGAAAGAACTTGGGCTGGGATAAAAAAAATAGCAGAAAGTAAGGCAGGAGACTGTTAATTTAGGAGTAAGACCTATATGATTGCAATAATAGACTACAACGCTGGAAATTTAAAAAGCGTGGAAAAAGCATTGCATTTTCTCGGCGAAGACTGTGTGATCACACGTAATTTTCACGAGATTAAGACCGCAGACAAAGTGATTCTTCCGGGAGTCGGTGCATTTGGCGATGCGATGGAACAATTGAAAAAATACGAGCTGGACAAGGTGATTCATCAGGTGACAGCGGAAAATAAGCCATTTCTTGGCATCTGTCTGGGACTGCAGCTTCTCTTTGAGGGAAGCGATGAGAGTCAGGGTGTAGAGGGACTCCATGTGCTGGACGGACAGATTCTGCGGATTCCGGATCAGTCGGGACTTAAGATTCCGCACATCGGGTGGAATTCTCTGCATTTACAGAATGACGGAAGACTTTTTGCTGGGCTGGAGGAAAATCCGTATGTATATTTTGTACATTCCTATTATCTGAAAGCAGCGGATGAACAAATTGTGAAAGCAACCACACAGTACAGTACGACAATTCATGCATCGGTAGAATCCGGAAATACATTTGCATGTCAGTTCCATCCGGAAAAGAGCGGTACGGTTGGACTTTCGATTTTGAAAAATTTTGCAAAGCTGCAGGGAGGAAATGCATAGTGTTTACGAAGAGAATTATTCCTTGTCTGGATGTGAATGACGGACGCGTGGTAAAAGGCATTAACTTTGTGAATTTAAGAGATGCCGGAGATCCGGTAGAGGTCGCAGCAGCTTACGACAAGGCGGGCGCAGATGAAGTAGTCTTTCTGGATATTACCGCATCTTCCGATCACCGTGCAACGGTGGTAGACATGGTGCGTAAGGTTGCAGAGAAGGTGTTTATCCCGTTTACGGTAGGCGGTGGTATCCGTACGGTGGAGGATTTTAAGGTACTGCTTCGGGAAGGTGCCGACAAGATTTCCATTAATTCTTCCGCAATCAATACACCGGAGCTGATTGGAAATGCAGCGGACAAGTTTGGCAGCCAGTGTGTGGTAGTCGCCATTGATGCCAGACGAAGAGAGGATGGAAGCGGCTGGAATGTTTACAAAAACGGGGGTCGTATTGATACCGGGCTTGACGCTGTAGAATGGGCAATGAAAGCTAACAGACTTGGTGCGGGAGAAATTCTTCTGACCAGCATGGACTGCGATGGAACAAAGGCAGGGTATGATATTGAACTGACCAGACAGATTGCAGACAATGTTTCCATTCCAGTGATTGCATCCGGTGGTGCGGGCACAAAAGAACATTTTTATGAGGCCCTGACAGAGGGACATGCAGATGCAGCACTGGCAGCGTCCCTGTTTCATTATAAGGAGCTGGAGATCATGGATCTGAAAAACTATCTGGCAGACCGCGGTGTCTCCGTGCGTAGATAGGAGTGGATGAAATTATGGCAATGATAACAAACGACTGGCTTCCGGCAGTCCGTGAGGAATTCGCCAAACCATATTACCGGCAGCTGTATCAGTTTGTGAAAGAAGAGTATAGCCGCACGGTTGTGTATCCGCCGGCAGAGGATATTTTTAATGCACTGCATTTTACACCGCTTAGTGAGGTAAAAGTACTGATTCTGGGACAGGATCCGTATCACAATGAACATCAGGCACATGGTCTTTCATTTTCTGTCCTTCCGGATCAGAAAGAAATTCCGCCGTCTCTGCAGAATATTTATAAAGAACTGCAGGATGATCTGGGGTGTAAAATTCCAAACAACGGCTATCTGAAAAAATGGGCAGATCAGGGTGTACTGCTTTTGAATACCGTGCTTACGGTGCGGGCGCATCAGGCAAATTCGCATCAGGGAAGAGGATGGGAGCAGTTTACGGATGCGATCATTCAGGCAGTGAATGCGCAGGATCGTCCGATTGTGTATATGTTGTGGGGACGTCCGGCGCAGAGCAAAATACCGATGCTTACAAATCCAGGGCACCTGATCTTAAAGGCACCACATCCGAGTCCGCTTTCCGCATATCGCGGGTTCTTTGGATGCAGACATTTCAGTCAGGCAAATCAGTTTCTAAAAGAGCATGGAATCGAGCCAATTGACTGGCAGATAGAAGACATATAAGAAATTTCTTAAATAAAAAGAGGAGTGCCCCATTGTCCAATGGACAATGGGGCGAATTATGAAAAAATAACAAGTTAGTAACTTTGCTTTCTTTTATGTTTTTATAATAGCATCTGATTGTGAATAAAATATGAACAAAACGAAAAGAAATTGTTATCTTTTCGTAATTATAACCAAAATACGGAAAAATACCACAAAAGTATTGTAAAAACAGTGAAAAAGCGATAGGATAAAAGAAAGAATTGTGTGAAAGAGGTGATACTATGAGAGGAATTTCGATGTATGATTCATCGTCAGTAAGTACTTTATTTTCCAGTCTGGGTTCTTCGAAAAGCACAGGAAGCGGCATGTTTGGAATCAATTTAAGTGAGTATGCAAGTATTCGCAGTGGTTCTTATGGCAAATTAATGCGCTCTTATTTTTCAATGGATTCCACGAAGAGCACCTCGAAGTCGGATGACAGCACCAAAAATACGATCGAGGATCTGGCCACGACCACATCGACGTCAAAAGACAGTACCAAGATGCTGGCTGCGATTGAGTCCGATGCCAAGGAACTGACAGACACTGCCAAGGCATTGTATACCCGCAGGAACAACAAGGTGTTTACAAAGGATTCCGGGGGCAGCTACGATACGGACAAGATCTACAAAGCAGTAAAGAGTTTTGCGGATGATTACAACTCCATGCTGGATACAGCCGGCAAGTCATCGACGAACCGCATTTCCCATTCGGTAAGTTCTATGAAAAATGAGACTTCTTACAATGAGAAAGCCTTAAAGGAAATAGGAATTACGGTTGATGAAAAGACCGGCAAGCTGTCGGTGGATGAGACAACGTTTAAGAGTGCGGACACAGAGAAAATAAAGAACCTGTTCAATGGAACCGGTTCCTACGCATACAGTGTGGCAACAAAGGCAGCCATGACAGAGTCCTATGCAAAGTCAGAAGCCGCAAAATCCAATACATATACGAAGAATGGCACGTATAATTACAATTATAACAGCGGAAATATTTTTATGGATATGTTTTAAAATAGTTGAAAATGAGTTTTCAAAATGCAGGAAACCCTCTTTGCTGGACAGACCAGCAGAGAGGGTTTCCTGTTTTTACCAAACAGACAGAGGGTAACAGATTAATCATCTGCCTCCTCATCTGCAGTTGTATTGTATACCTGACGTTTTCTTGCCATAACATCACTTTCGAGATATTCGTCATAAGTAGAAACCTTGTCTACCATGCTTCCATCCGGAAGAAACTCGATGATGCGGTTCGCAGTTGTCTGTACGACCTGATGGTCACGGCAGGCAAACAGGATGACACCAGGGAATTTGATCATACCATTATTCAATGCGGTGATGGATTCCATATCCAGGTGGTCTGTCGGCTCATCAAAGATCAGAACGTTGCTTCCCATGATCATCATGCGGGAGAGAAGGACACGGACTTTTTCTCCACCGGAGAGGACACGCATCTTCTTCACACCGTCTTCACCGGCAAAAAGCATACGGCCGAGGAAACCGCGGACATAAGTCGCGTCTTTGATCTCGGAGTACTGGGTCAGCCAGTCGACGATCAGCTCATCGGAATCAAAGATGGCAGTATTATCCTTCGGGAAATAAGACTGGCTTGTTGTAACACCCCATTTGTAAGATCCTTCATCCGGTTCCATTTCTCCGGCGAGAATTTTAAACAATGTTGTCTTTGCAAGCTCGTTTCCACCGACAAAGGCGATTTTGTCATCGTGTCCGACAATAAAGGAAATGTTGTCAAGAACTTTCACACCGTCAATGGTTTTACTGATTCCGTCTACGGTCAGAACTTCATTTCCGATTTCACGGTTTGGACGGAAATCAATGTACGGATATTTACGGCTGGAAGGACGGATGTCATCCAGCTGGATTTTTTCAAGGGCACGCTTACGGGAAGTTGCCTGCTTGGATTTGGAAGCATTTGCGGAGAAGCGGGAGATGAACTCCTGCAGCTCTTTGATTTTTTCTTCCTTCTTCTTGTTGGCTTCTTTCATCTGACGGACAAGAAGCTGGCTGGATTCATACCAGAAATCGTAGTTTCCGGCATACAGCTGGATTTTGCCATAATCCATGTCTGCAATGTTGGTGCAGACTTTGTTTAAGAAATAACGGTCATGGGAAACCACGATAACCGTGTTTTCAAAGTTGATCAGAAATTCTTCTAACCATGCGATGGCATCAAGATCCAGGTGGTTGGTCGGCTCATCGAGAAGAAGAATGTCCGGGTTGCCAAACAGTGCCTGCGCAAGAAGTACTTTGACTTTTGCGGCACCCGGCAGGTCTGCCATCTGTGTGTAGTGATCCTCGGTCGGAATTCCAAGACCGTTTAACAGGGTGGCAGCATCGGATTCGGCATTCCAGCCGTCCATGTCTGCAAATTCTGCTTCGAGTTCACTGGCGCGGATACCATCCTCATCGGAAAAATCTTCTTTCATGTAGATGGCATCTTTTTCTTTCATGATGTCATACAGACGTTTATTTCCCATGATAACCGTGTCGAGTACGGTATACTCATCATACTTGAAGTGATCCTGCTGCAGGAAAGACAGACGCTGGCCCGGTGTGATGACGATGTCACCGCTGGTCGGCTCTAACTGCCCGGATAAAATTTTTAAAAAGGTAGATTTGCCGGCACCGTTTGCACCGATCAAACCGTAACAGTTTCCCTCGGTAAACTTTACGTTTACATCTTCGAAAAGGGCTTTTTTACCTAATCTTAAAGTAATGTTATTTGCACTAATCATACGAAAACCTCATTGCTTTACTTAATTTGTCTATGATAAAATCACAAATTCTATTATAAACATGACATGGGATATATTTCAAGAAGAAAAACGCTTTCTTGTTGGAAATGTATAGAAATAATGATATAATGGAGAAAGAATTGAACGAAATTGGGGCAAAGCTATGGATTATAGGGAATTTATACAGTTGGATCTGCCTGTCGCAGTTGCAATTGTCAGTTGTGGGGCAGACTGGAGAGTGGAAGAGGCAAACGCAGAGTTTACGGATGTACTTGGATATACGGAAAAGGAACTGCGGGAAACCAGGCCACAAAAAATGGTATATGACGAAGATTATGCAAATCTGGTCAGTGTATTGGAAAATGTTGTCCGGACACATGACAACGGAAAAATGCAGCTTCGTATCGTACGCCCCGATGGGAAAATCCGGTGGGTGGAGATGCGGTGCAGTGTTCTGGCACATTACGATGTAAAACCATATGTGGTTTTATTTTTATGGGATATTGATGAGGAAAAAAGACGGGAAGAACATCAGAAACTGTTGAACCAGAAATATGAGCTGATGGAACAGCTGTCTTTGGAATATCCGTTTGATCTGGATGTGGAAAACTGGACGATGCTGCGCTCGTACCGGCTGATGGAACTGAGGGGACAATACGATTATTCCGAACAATATTTTCCGGTGGATGAAGAAGTTCTGACACTCTGTCCACCGGATCAGGAGCTTTTTCTGAAGGCTATGAAAGAAGCTGCCACAGAGGAAAAAACCGGAAGTATGGATACAAGGTTTAATATCCATACGGAAAATGAGACACCGAAATATCTCTGGTTTAGAACTTATTACAAGAGCATTGCAGACCATAATGGACGGATCACCCGGATTATCGGAAGAAGTTTTAATATTGATGAAGATAAGAATCTTCAGGAAGAAGTGCGGAGAGATCCGCTGACGAAACTGCTCAACAAGCTGGAAATCCAAAGGGAGACCGATGCATTTCTGGAAAGAGCAGAAGACGGAACCCATGTATTGTTTCTGATTGATATTGATAATTTTAAAGGTGTCAATGATAATTTCGGGCATACATTCGGTGATACCGTAATCGTAGATGTTGCAAATATTATCAAATCTTTTTTCCGCAACAATGATCTGACTGGAAGGGTCGGTGGGGATGAATTCCTTGTGCTGATGAAGAACACAACACTCGAGAAGGCAAAGGAACGTGCCGGAAATCTTGGAGAAGCACTCTGCAAAGTTTATACGGGGGGCTCCATTCACTACAGGATCTCGGCAAGTATTGGTCTGGCCGCCTGTAACGGTGGGGATGGAAATACATACAGTTCCCTGTTTGAAAAAGCGGATCATGCCATGTACCGTACCAAGCAGGGGGGCAAAAATGGATATGAGATTGCCGGTGCAAAAGATGTGGGAATGATCAGAAACGGAATTAAAAACATTGAGCGGCGGGAAAACATGGGCGCAGAAGACCGTGAATTCCTTGCATTTTCCATCAGTCTTATGGCGCACGCCAAAAATATAGACGGGTCGCTGAATATGCTTTTAAACAGGATTACGGAAAGATACCAGCTGGATCTTGTTATGGTATTTGAGGATAACACCGAAAATGACGGAATGGTCATGACCAATTATTTTGGAAATAATTACTCTTTTTATGGGAAAAGTGCGTTTCCAAAGAAAAGTCCTTCACTAAAGGAACTACAGCCAGGGGAGTATATGATAGTTAAAAATTCACAGAGCAATTTTGCAACGGGGATGGGAAATTATCTTAAGTCAACGGATACATACAACGAAAACGCTCCGTTTTCTGCTGTGGTTGGAAAATTTGAATATGTCGGTGGCTGTACAGGGGAAGTAATTTATGTGTCACTGGACGAAGAACGGCAGTGGCAGCCGGGAGAGTTGGAAATTTTTCAGGAACTGACCCGTATGATGGCTATTTTTGTGTCCCTGCGCTATCGGGTCACGGAAAGCCGGGAACAGATCAGTTCCATCCAGAAAAAAGATCCGCTGACAGGGCTGTACAATCAGGAGGCATTCCGTGAAGCGGTGGTTGAAATTCTGGCACATTCCAAGCCGGATGAAGTATATGCCATTGAGTATATGGATATCAATAATTTTGGATATATCAACGAAAATTATGGCTATAAAGTAGGGGACAGTGTCCTTAAAATGTTTGCACAGGATATCTTTGTGCAGGAGTATTTCCGTGCAGGCTGCCGTTTGTATTCGGATTTTTTTCTGCTTCTGATTGCAGATGAGAGTCAGGAAAAAATGATCGATCGTCTGCACAGTAGAAATAAAAGATTTACCAATATGCAGAATCACAGGTATCCAAACAGTGGAATGGGGGTATCGGCAGGGGGATATATTCTGGAAGACAATAAAATGGACATCGAGTTTGCAATCGAAAATGCCAATCTTGCATGGAAAAATGCAAAAAATACCGGGAAGAGGGATATTACCCTGTATAATCCTTCCCTGCGTATCCAGCGTACCGAGGAGCAGAAAATAGTCGGGGAATTTTATGAGGCATTATACCGGGATGATTTCCAGATGTATCTGCAGCCAAAGTTTATTTTAGGTGACCGGAGTGTTTATGGGGCAGAAGCACTGGCACGATGGAAACGTCCGGATGGAAAGATTCTTCCACCGGGAGTGTTTATTGATTCTCTCGAAAAAATAGGATATATCACAGAGCTTGATTTTTATATTTATGAGGAAGTGTTAAAAACTCTCGAAAAATGGGACAAGCAGCACCGGAGAAAAATTGTGATCTCAACGAATTTTTCCGGACGGCATTTTGAGTCGGATGGGGAGGAATTTTTAAACCGTATCCAGCATGTGCTTTCCAAATATAGTGTACGTCCTGAATACATAGAGATCGAAGTGACCGAAGGGGTACTGGTAAAGAATGTAGCAGTTCTCGAAAAGTGCATGAACCGGCTGCATGAAATGGGATTTCGTGTGGCAATTGATGATTTCGGAACAGGATATTCTTCGCTTTCCGTGCTTGCAGACATGCCTGCAGATGTTATAAAAATTGACAAAAGTTTTATTAACAAAGGCATGACGGAACAAAAGAAAAATCTGCTTTACGAAATTGGCCGTATGGTAAAGATTTTACATAAAGATATTATTATAGAGGGGGTGGAAACGGAGGAACAGGAGCAGTTCCTCAAAGAAGGTGGATTCACCTGCGGACAGGGATATTTATGCAATTGTCCGGTTCCGATTGGCGACTTTGAAAAGATGTATTTGTAAAAAAACAAGAAATGCTGTCGCTATCGCTTGATTTTTGGGTGCATTCATCCTATATTATTTAGTTAGAAGACATTCTGATTCAATGTTTTTTATGTTTGAACTTTAATTAAAAATAGGAGGACTAATTCATGAAACGTTCAATGAAAACCATGGATGGAAACCATGCAGCAGCACACGCTTCTTATGCGTTTACTGATGTTGCAGCAATCTATCCTATTACTCCTTCATCTGTTATGGCTGAGGCTACAGATGAGTGGGCAACCGCTGGTCGTAAGAACATTTTCGGACAGACCGTTCAGGTTACAGAAATGCAGTCTGAGGCTGGTGCAGCCGGTACTGTACACGGATCTCTTGCAGCTGGTGCATTAACAACTACTTACACAGCATCCCAGGGTCTGTTACTTATGATCCCGAACCTGTACAAAGTAGCTGGTGAGAGACTTCCGGGCGTATTCAACGTATCCGCTCGTTGTGTTGCTACACATGCACTGAACATCTTCGGTGATCACTCTGATGTATATGCTTGCCGTCAGACAGGTGTTGCAATGCTTTGTGAGTCATCCGTACAGGAAGTTATGGACTTAACTCCGGTTGCTCATTGCGCAGCAATCAAGGGAAGAATTCCATTCATCAACTTCTTCGATGGATTCCGTACATCTCACGAAATTCAGAAGATCGAGACATGGGATTATGAAGATCTGAAAGATATGGTAGATATGGATGCAGTTGATGCTTTCCGTAAGAATGCATTAAATCCAAATCATCCGGTAGAAATGGGATCTGCACAGAACCCTGACATCTTCTTCCAGTCAAGAGAAGCTTGCAACTCTACATACGACGAGCTGCCTGCAATCGTACAGGAATATATGGACAAGGTAAATGCCAAGATCGGCACAGACTACAAGCTGTTCAACTACTACGGAGCTGCTGATGCTGACCGTGTCATCATTGCTATGGGTTCTGTATGTGAGACAATCGATGAGACCATCGATTACTTAATGGCAAAGGGTGAGAAGGTCGGTGTTGTTAAGGTTCGTCTTTACAGACCATTCGTAAAGGAAGCTTTAATCGAGGCTATTCCGGATACTGTTAAGAGAATTGCAGTATTAGACAGAACAAAAGAGCCAGGTTCTCTTGGTGAGCCATTATACTTAGATGTAGTTGCTGCATTAAAGGGATCTAAGTTCGATCAGGTTACAATTACAAGCGGACGTTACGGATTAGGATCTAAGGATACTACTCCTGGACAGATCATCGCTGTATACAACAACACAGAGAAAGAGAGATTTACCATCGGTATCATCGATGATGTTACAAATCTTTCCCTGGAAGTTAAGGAAAATCCTGTTACTACTCCGGAAGGAACTACAAACTGTAAGTTCTGGGGTCTTGGTGCAGATGGTACAGTAGGTGCCAACAAGAACTCCATCAAGATCATTGGTGACAACACAGATATGTACGCTCAGGCATACTTTGATTATGACTCCAAGAAGTCCGGTGGTGTTACAATTTCCCACTTACGTTTTGGACATTCTCCAATCCGTTCCACATACCTGATCTCTCAGGCAAACTTCGTAGCATGTCACTGTACAGCATACATCTACAAGTACAACATGGTTCAGGATCTGGTACCGGGCGGTACATTCCTGTTCAATACACAGTGGACAGTTGATGAACTGGATGAGAAGTTACCGGGTCAGGTAAAGAGATACATCGCAGAGAACAACATCAACTTCTACATCATCGACGGTGTAAAGATCGGTAAAGAGATCGGTCTTGGAAACCGTATCAACACTGTACTTCAGTCAGCATTCTTCTCTCTGACAAAGCTGATTCCGGAAGAGGAAGTTATCAAGCTTATGAAGGACGCAGCTACAAGATCTTATGCTAAGAAGGGTGACGATGTCGTTAAGATGAACCACGACGCAATCGATGCCGGTGCTACAGCATACGTTAAGGTAGATGTTCCAGAGAGCTGGAAGAACTGCACAGATGATGATTACTCTGTAGAAGTTAAGGGAGACAACAAGGAAGTTGTTGACTTCGTTAAGGATATTCAGCAGAAAGTCAACGGACAGCAGGGTAACACAATTCCTGTATCTGTTGTTAAGAAATACGAGACAGGCTGGACTCCATCCGGTACAGCAGCATACGAGAAGCGTGGTGTTGCAACAGACGTTCCTGTATGGGATGCTACCAAGTGTATCGAGTGTAACCAGTGTTCTTATGTATGTCCTCATGCAGCAATCCGTCCAGTCGCTATGACAGAGGCTGAGGCAGCTAAGGCTCCTGAAGGAATGCAGATGAAGGATCTCAACCAGATGCCAGGTTACAAGTTCGCAATCGTTGTTTCCGCATTCGACTGTACAGGATGTGGTTCTTGTGTAAACGTATGTCCTGATAAGGTACAGGCTATCACAATGACCGGATTCGAGGCACATGAGGATGAGCAGAAGTACTTCGATTACGCAGTATCTCTTGAGGATAAGGAAGATGTTATCG
>OOCM01002144.1_pt1 | contig 13716 bp, 9 predicted proteins | sample 1671111 | NCBI WGS metagenome assembly OOCM01 (sample SAMN06348123, study PRJEB24527) | human gut metagenome | biome: human gut; feature: ankylosing spondylitis patient; material: feces | host: Homo sapiens | place: China | collected 2015-10 | reverse complement strand
TCAGCGCGTTTTCGAGTTATGCCCATTTCGCCCCGTCTTGTCAAACACTTTTTTCTTCTTTTTTCGTTATTTTTAGATTTTTATTCGTAACCAGTTAATAAAACTTCATAAAAAAACGAGTCGGGACATTTTCCCGGCTCGTTTTTCATGCTTTTGGAGGACTTTTCCGGCCTGAAGTCCCTTTTTGTCGCGTTTTTCAACCGCCAGCGAAGGCCGGAGCAGTGCAAAACTGGAGGAACTTCGGAAGCTCGCCCTTCTTTCCGGTTCTCTCAGGCTCCCTCCTTTGCAGATGCCGGAGCGGTAACCACCCCCTGACCTGCCGCCCAGAGGCAAACATCTTCTCGGCGTATGGCGGCCGCCATCATGCCGGGGAAGATATCGGGCGTACAGGCAAAGCAGGGAACCCCCAGAGCAGAAAGCTTTCCGGCAAGCGCCCTATCATAGAAAGGACTGCCTTCATTGCTCAGCGCGAGAAGCGTAATAAACTGCACACCGGACTGCACAAGTTCATTGGCCCGCTGAAGCAGGTTCCGTTCCACGCCTCCTTCATACAGATCGGAAATCAATACCATGATGGTATTGCGCGGATCGGTGATGAGCGACTGGCAGTACCCCACGGCCCGGTTGATGTCGGTACCGCCGCCGAGCTGCACGCCGAAGAGCACGTCCACCGGATCGTGCATTTCTTCCGTGAGATCCACCACTGACGTATCGAAGACCACAAGACGCGTCTTCACCGCAGGCAGGGAAGCCATGACCGCTCCGAATATGCTGGAATACACGATGGAGCTGGCCATTGATCCGCTCTGGTCGATGCAGAGTATGACCTCGCGCTGCGGCCTGTGCGCTTTCCGTCCGTACCCTATCAGTGTTTCCGGCACCAGCGTATGGTATTCTTCCTGCCAGTGACGAAGGTTGGCCTGAATGGTACGATTCCAGTCGATTTCCGACGCGCGGGGACGACGATTGCGAACCGCCCGGTTGAGCGCTCCGCTCACGGCGCTGCGCATGGGTTCCTCAAGCTGCTTCAGGAGTTCTTCCACCACCTTTCGAACCACTAGTCTTGCGGTTTCTCTGGTTTCCGGCGGAATGACGCCGTTCAGACTCATAAGTGTGGATACCAGATTCACGTCCGGCTGCACGGAATCCAGCATTTCCGGCTGAAGCAGCATATCCCTGAGATTCAGCCTGTCGAAGGCGTCCTTCTGCATGGCCCGCACCATGGTGGACGGAAAATACTTGCGGATGTCTCCCAGCCAGCGGGCCACACGGGGAGAAGACGAACCGGAGCCGCCCCTCAGCCCTCTGCCGTCGCCGCTTCGATCGTAAAGCAGGGAAAGGACCTCGCTCATGCCGAGATCATCCTCACTGAGCGCCACGTCCGGGCAGGATTTGACCGCCTCATCCCCCAGAGCAAGCACCCATCGCCGCATCCGTTCCTTTTCAAGTCCGTTATCCATGTGCACCTCGCTCGCTCTCGGCCGCACCGGCTCCGGCAAGCCCCAGAATCTTCCTCAGGAAAGGCAGTGGCAGTGCGGCACGGGCTTCATCCCGTTCCGAAGGCTGCGCCGCCAGCCCTCCGACCGCCCCGGCGTTTCCCGCACGGCGGGCCCTCTCCGCAAGCTGCCTGCGTTCAGGCGCGGAAAATTCCGTGAACGTACGGCGCAGCATGGGAAGAACCGTAGTAAACTGTCCGTCGGGAAGAGAAACCAGCCACTCATCCACCAGACGCCAGAGCGTATCGTCATGAAGCAGAATCATGGAGCTGTCGCCGAGGAAGGCGGAAAGCCAGCCTGCGGCATCCTCCGGTTCCGCCGCGGCGGACAGGGCAAGGCTCATCTGTTGAGCAACCTCGTCGACGGAAAGCGCCTCGTCATCAAAAAGAAGTCTGGCCGCCAGTCCGCGCAGAACGGCGTTCACGCCGCTCTCTTCCGGCAAAAGACGGCGCAACGCCTGACGCCACATAAGCGCCAGCTCCTCTTTTCCGGCAAGGCGCATGGCCTCATGCGCCGCACGCAGCGGAGCGCCGAGTTCCGCCGAGCCTTCGGCATTGAGTCCTGAACAGGCGGCATGAAGACCTACGGCCACGCGGGGAACAATGCCTTCCACAAGAGCAAGCACCATGCCCGTATCCGTACCGCGCACATCGCCGTACCTCGCGACGCGCACAAGCTCCGGCAGCGTGCGGAGCAGCTCAAGCGTATCGGTGGTGAGCGCGGCGCGATCTTCCAGCGCCCGCACAAGGCCGCCGACGGCCTCACCCAAATCCGCAAGCAGCGCGGCATCCATCAGCTTTGCCAGCTCCGGCAGATCCGCCCTCGAGGCCCGGTCCAGCGTACGGCGCACGGCAGCTTCGACAAGCGTGCTTCCCCAGGATCCGGCATGGATGATGTCCACGATCAGCTTCGGTTCCCATTGCAGCTTCCACAGCTCATGGAAGGTCCCCCTGCCTCCGCCTTCGCGCCTGTCCGTTCCCCAAAAAATGTCCAAAAGAGTCAGACGATGCAGCATTCTGCTGCGCGCAAGATCCACGTCTCTGCGCAGATCGAGATCCAGCACTTTCTGCGAGGCCTCGGGCCGGAGCCGGAGCTTTTTCTGAAGCCGCTCGATATCCCTCTGAAGGGGAACGGCAGGCACGCCGTCCGGCACCTGTCCCAGCTTTTCGCCGGTGATGAGACGCCGGGCTATCATGCGCATGGGCGTTTCCTCTCCCATGCACACCACTGTCTGCAGAGCTTCGCACAGTTCCGGCAATCCCGCGCCCGGACGCTGACGGAGGGCGGCAAGCGCCTCGGCCAGCCTGGCGGATTCAATGATGTGCGCAGGCGAGCAGTCCAGCCCCTCCTCGCGGAAGAGACGCGCGGCGGAAGTCAGCCAGCTCACGGTTCTGGATTCCGTCGTTCCACCGTTCCAGAGGTGTTCGTACCAGGCCGGCGACTCGACACCGGCCCCGTATCCGCTCCGAACGCTCAGCGCGGCATACGTCCACGGCGCCCATGTGGCGGAAACCTTCATTTTCGGCAGCCCCTTCAGAAGCGCGTTGTCATCCTTGGCGGCGACCTTCGCTTCCAGCGCGGGCACATGCCACGCGCCGCAGACCACGGCAATGCGCTGCCGGCCTTCCTTGCGGGCCTTGCGCAGGCACGAGCGCATGTGCGCTTCGCGCAGAGCCTCCATGCCGGCAGGCGCACCGAAGCGCTCCTCGCGCTCTTTCCGCACAGTGCTCATGGCCTCTTTAATGGCCTCGAACAGATCAAGCCCGTCCAGGCGTTCCTCGACCATGTGATTCCACCAGCTCTCACCGCTTTCATATCCGGCGGCACGCCCCAGCCAGTCCAGAGGATCGGCAACATCAAAGTCCGCATCTTCCCCGGACTCGGGGCAGGAAACGTCTTCCGCCACGGCGGCTTCCGCATCTCCGGACGGGACAGCCTCCGGCTCTTCCTTCTGAGGCCCGGCCTCTTCTTCCTGAGGTTCCTGTTCTGTCACCTCCGGGGAATCTACCGACGGATTTTCCTCAGCTGCCAGACGCGCCTTCTCTTCCTCCTGCTTTTCGAGAGCAAAGCGCACGCCCACCGGCAGATCCATGAAGTGCACCGGAAGATCATGCGTCAGCGCATAACGGAGCGCCTGCCACTCTGGAGAAAAAGACGCAAAAGGATAGAACGCCGCCCGCTGCACTTCATCCTCGGAGTACACGAGAAGCGCCACCGGAGGAACCATGGCTTCGTCGACGGCAAGAGGCAGCACGCTTTCTCCCTCGGGAGGTCCTTCGATGAGAAGCGCATCCGGCTGCCACTCTTCAAAAGCCCGGACAAGGCTGCGGGCACAGCCCGGCCCGTGATGCCTTATGCCGAATATGCGTATCTGCAGAGCGTTGTCCATGCTTATTCCACGTCGCGGCAGGCGCGGTACAGGTCCTTCCAGTCGCCCCGTTCCTTCATGACGGTTTCAAGATACTCATGCCATATCACGCGGTCCTGCACCGGATCCTTGACCACGGCGCCCACGAGCGATGCCGCCACATCGGCGGCCCGCAGGCTGCCGTCTCCGAAATGGGCCGCAAGCGCCATGCCGCTGTTGATGACGGAAATGACCTCCGCCGTGCTCAGGGTGCCGGAAGGCGTTTTGACCTTGAGCTTGCCGTCCTCGGTTCTGCCGTTGCGAAGCTCGCGGAAAATGCGGACCACGCGGCGCACTTCCTCAAGCGCGGGCGGTTCGGCAGGCAGTTCCAGACTGCGCCCCATTTCCCGGACGCGCTTTTCCACGATGGCGACTTCCTCATCTTCCGTGGCGGGAACCGGCAGCACCACCGTATTGAAACGGCGCTTCAGGGCGGAAGACAGTTCGTTCACCCCCTTGTCACGATTGTTTGCCGTGGCAATGACGTTGAAACCGCGCACAGCCTGCACTTCCTCGCCCAGTTCAGGGATGGGCAGGGATTTTTCCGAAAGAATGGTGATGAGGGTGTCCTGCACGTCAGCGGGGATACGGGTCAGTTCTTCCACGCGGGCGATGCTGCCTTCCGCCATGGCCCGCATGAGCGGACTTTCCACCAGCGCCTGACGCGACGGCCCCTTGGCAAGAAGTTCGGCATAGTTCCAGCCGTAGCGCATCTGCTCCTCGCTCGTGCCGGCCGTACCCTGAATGATGCGCGTGGAATCGCCGCTGATGGCCGCCGCCAGATGTTCCGACACCCACGACTTCGCCGTACCCGGCACGCCGTACAGAAGAAGCGCGCGGTCGGTGGCCAGCGTGGCCACGGCGATTTCCATGAGACGACGACTGCCTATGTACTTGGGCGAAACCTCGAAACCGTTGTTCAGCGTGCCTCCCATAAGATAGGTGCACACGGCCCAGGGCGACATCTGCCAGTTTGCGGGTCGAGGATGCGTATCGGCCTTTTTCAGTTCGTCCAGTTCCTCGGCAAACTGCTGTTCGGCGTGCTGCCGAAGAACACGGGCGGCGTGGTTGTTATCTGCAGTATTCATGGAATGCCCTCTGATGGTTGACGGTCAGGAAAAATAGGCGCTCAGGGTCCTGCGCTGCAGGGCCACGGCGGAAAAACGGTCGGAAACAGCGCCGCTCAGGGGATTGTCGGACAGCGAGGAAAGCATCTGCTGCACAGCCTCCAGATATCCGGCAGGAAGCACCATCGCAAGCTCGTCGACAACGGAACTCAGAAGATAGTCCCGACGACCTGCGGTCGAGGTAAGTCTCGCCTTCAAGGCGGCGACGGCCTTTTCGGCCAGCGCGGGGGACATACGGTAATCCAGCTCCTGCCGGGTTCGTACATCCATGAGAAACGAGGAAAGCGACTCGGCGGAAAGCACGGACTCCCATGCCTTTTCCCGCTCTTCCCCTTCCAGCATGCCCGCCAGCTGGAACACATCCAGTCTGCCGCCGGACGAGGACGGCCACTCGTCTCCCCGCTTCATCACATGCAGCATGGCGCGCGCCCAGTCGGCGTCGCGGCAGCGCAGCTGTGCGTCTCCCCAGGCGGTCTGAAGCGGCTTTTTCCACTCCGAATGTTCGGAAAGCGCCAGCAGTTCTTCCGGCGTTTTTCCCGTGCGCTCCGTCCACCAGGAAAGCGGCACGGCGACGGACATCTGATACAGCCATCCGGCACGCGGTCCGAACTGGGAAAACGGCGATTTCTCGCTGATGAGATCTCCGGCCCAGGCCTTGTCGTAATTTTCGGGAGGAGTGATGAATTCCGTTTTGTCCGCCCGGCCTACCACGGCGGCCGCCGCACGAAGAAGGCCGGACAGCCCCGACGGCGCAGGCGCAGACAAAAAGGCCGCCATGCAGGATGAAAGCCGCCCACCCATGCGCGCCACATAACGGCTGCCGGGCAGGCGGGAAAGCAGGGACGCTGCCGTTTTCCGTACTTCACGGCTGCGGTCTCCGGCAAGGAGCCTCTCCAGCAGATCCTCATCGTCCATGCCGAGTCCGTGCACAAAAAGCCCGAGCAGCGTGTTGCGCTCGGAAGCGTCCATGCCTGCCATGTCCTTTTCAAAAAGTTCCCGGGCGCAGGCGGGGTCTTTTGCGCGCATGGCCGCAAGAAAAGCCTGCCGCTGCATGGGGCGGCCGTGGTCCCAGGCGTCCATGTCCGGCTCGGTGCCGGAAGAGGCGGCAAACATGCGCCAGTCGGGATTCAGGGCGGCCAGCCAGAGCCCCCGCTCGCCCACGGTACGGAACAGAAGAGGCCTCAGCGCAGGCGCTCCCCTGCCCATGGCAAGGGCCGGAACCAGAAGCGAACAGGGCAGCGCCATGTCTTTCTCTTTAAGATAGGAAAGCGCCTCCCACTGAAGCCTGAGCTGCCCGCTTCGGAAAATTTCCCCGTACGCGTCCGTTACCGGCAGTCCTTCCGGAAGCATGGCGCGGCGCTCTTCCGGACTCCGTTCGGGAACGGACGCCTCATCATCAGAAGCCAGGGGAAGCCAGCCAGCCCGATCGCATACGGAAAGAACGCCGGAGCTGCGAAGAAGCGTCCGTGCGGAGGATTCCGGCGAGGCGTCCCCGGCATCGGCCAGTTCCCGGATCAGAGATCCCGCCGGAAATTCGCTTTCCGGAAACGAAGGCGAACGGCGATCCGTGCCAAGCAGCGCCAGGGAGCCGAATAAACGAAGTCTTGAATCCATGATTCCTCCCCGTTCAGGATTCCGTCCGGGGGAAGACGCCCGCCGGAAGCAGCGCGTTTCCATCCCATTCGCCGCAGACCGCAAGAGGAAGTCCGCCGCTTACGGCCAAAATCTTCCAGGCATCGGCGTCGTCCAGATACAGGGGAAGTTCGCCTCCCTGCTCGGAGCGCAGCCGCCAGCCGCTCTTTCCGTGCACAAGATGAGCCCCGCTGAAAAAAAGCGGCAGAGGGCTCTGCCACGGATTTGCGGCCAACCGGGTCGCCATGTCGGCAAGGGCCTGATCCAGAGTACGCCCGGGCAACGGCTCGCAGACCGCTTCACTTACGGGCGCATCGGCCGCCACGGCACGGAGCGGCGCGACGCCGGGATAGAAGGCCAGCGTCATGCGTACCGTATCTCCGGGCAGAAATACCGGTTCAAACGAGCGGGAACCGTGAGAAAAATCCAGAATGAGCGCCGTTCTGCCGCTCTCTCTTCCATAAAGCCACACGCGGCGCCGCCACAATCGATCCTCTTCCGCTTCGCTCACACCGATGACGCTCCACAAGTCGGTCACCTTGTCCTCACCGGCCAGTACGATGTCCTTATCGGGAAGATAGCCAAGCGCGGAACGCACGTCGGCCTGCTCCGCCGGAGAAAGACTCTCCAGATGAAAAAATGCCTCCGCCAGAAGCTGCAGCTCGCCCATGCGGGCAAGAAGAGCGGCAGGCCAGTCGTCTCCTCTGTCCACAAGCGAAGCCATGCCGCGCACCCGCGCAGCCATGCCCGGCATCTGCGCATCCACCATGCGGGCGGCCAGCCTTTCCCATTCCTCATAGCGGCCGGAAAGCAACGAAAGCCCCTGCCGGACCTGATCGTTCATCCAGCGGTCCAGCTCCTCAAGGCCTGCGAGCATGCGCTTCAGTCTTGCGGCTTCCTTTTCGGGCGAAACGGGAGCGGCGCTCTTCTTCCGAGCCTTGCCCTCCTCCTTTTTCGCCGCGCGCTGCAAACGGTTCTCCAGCCATTCGGTTACCCAGTCCGGGCGATCGCCGCCGAACGCCCCCGGCTGCTGCACCATAAGCAGCAGAAGTGCCAGCGCATGCTTGCACGGAATCTTTCTGCTCGGACACGAACAGGAGCATACGGGCCCTGAAAGATCCACTTTCACCTGATAGGGTTTCGAGCCGCTGCCCTGACAAAGTCCCCATGCAGCGGCATCGTCACATCCAAGAGTCTGCCACTTTCCGGGAGACGCAAGGCCGCGCGCGGCCTTGACCGAAGATTCGTCCGGAGCCAGGGCAAGAACAGCGTCCACCGTCATATTCATACGTTTATCCCCGAAGGCAACCGCGCATGACGCGGAAGAGAGTCCACATGATATCTATCTGTAACGGCAGGAAATCATGGCGTCAACTCTGGGGAAAAACGGCATGGCAAGGCTCAGAAAAGCGCCTTTTCGTCCTTCCTCAGACTTTGTTCCTGTTCGGAACAATAAGCGCAGGCTTTACAAGTGACTCCCTGCGCGTCTACACCCATGTGTACCGCATGCTTCTGCGGATATGCCCGGACAGCAGAATATCGCCGTCACACGGAACATGCTCTCGGGAACGCTTCCCTCCACGCCGATCTTCCGTCGTACAGGCCGATCGCTCCCACCCGTCAGTTCTGCTGTCGTCATCTTTTTCAATTCTTTCGGACACCCATCATGGAAAAGTCACCGGAAACGCAAAAGGCTCTGGCCGTTCTTGAAAAATTCACCAGCGATCAGTGCTGCGGCAAATGCATTTCCTGCCGGGAAGGCACGAGGCAGATGCAGCAGATACTCGCCGACTCTCCGCTTCCCTTTCCCTCGCAGGAAGAACTGGCCCTGCTGGATGAGCTCGGCGCGCTCATTGATCATACCGCCCGCTGCGGTCTCGGCAAAAGCATCGCCCGTCAGGTTCTTTCCGTTCTGGAACATCAGGGCGGCGAGGAACGCGTCATTGAAGAATATCTGCCCGGTCCTTATCAGGAACTGATCTTCTTCGACATCGATCCCAAGCGCTGCAAGGGCTGCTCCCGATGCGCACGCAGCTGCCCGGTCAACGCCATCAGCGGCGTCATCAAGAAGCCTTTCGTCATCAACCATGAACTCTGCATCAAATGCGGCACCTGCATGATGAACTGCAAGTTCGGCGCCATCTCCATCAAGGATTAATCATGGGCAGCATGATCATCGACGGCATCCGCGTCGAATTCACCGATGAAAACAATGTACTGACGGTCATACGCAAGGCGGGCATCGACCTGCCCACGCTCTGCTACGTTTCGGAACTTTCCGTGTACGGCGCCTGCCGACTCTGCACGGTCAAGGACGATGAGGGCCGCTACTTCGCCTCCTGCACCGTGCGTCCGCGCGACGGCATGAACATTCAGACCAATACGCCGGATCTGAGAAAATACCGCCGCACGCTGCTGGAGCTGCTGCTCGCCTCCCACGACCGCGACTGCACGGTATGCAACAAGAACGGCGACTGTCACCTGCAGAATCTCGCCGAACGCATGGGCGTGAGAAACATCCGCTTCAAGAGCGTGCAGGAACATCACGATGTGGACAACAGCTCCAACTGCATCGTGCGCACTCCGAGCAAGTGCATTCTCTGCGGCGACTGCGTGCGTATGTGCGACAACATTCAGGCCGTGGACGCCCTCGACTTTGCAGGCAAGGGCGTGGCCACACTGGTGACCCCGGCCTACAACCGCCGCCTTGCCGAAACCGATTGCGTAGGCTGCGGACAGTGCCGCGTGGTCTGCCCCACGGGCGCCATATCCATTAAAAGCACGGTGGATCAGGTATGGGCGGCTCTCGCTGATCCGAACAACAGAGTCGTGGCGCAGGTAGCTCCCGCCGTACGTACGGCCATAGGCGACCGCTTCGGTTTTCCTGCCGGCAAGAACGTCATGAACCGCCTCGTCACGGTCATGCACCGCCTCGGCTTCGAGGAAGTGTACGACACCGCCTTCGGCGCGGACCTCACCGTCACCGAGGAAAGCCGCGAACTTCAGCAACGCCTTGCCTCCGGGGAAAAGCTGCCGCTCTTCACGAGCTGCTGCCCCGCATGGGTGCGCTTCTGCGAAAAGAAGCATCCGGAATTCATTCCTCACCTGTCCACCTGCCGTTCGCCCATGCAGATGTTCGGCGCCGTTCTGCGCGCCTGGGACAGTGTTCATCCCGATGAAAATGGCCGCCGTCTGGTCTCTGTGGCCATCATGCCCTGCACGGCCAAGAAGGATGAAATCCTGCGGCCCGAATCCCGCACGAACGGTCGGCAGGACGTAGACTACGTGCTGACCACGGAAGAGCTGATCGGCATGATACAGAGCTACGGCCTTACCCTGAACGGCGCGGACAAGGACGCGGCCGACATGCCCTTCGGCATCACGTCCGGCGCGGGCCTCATCTTCGGTGCAAGCGGCGGCGTTACGGAAGCCGTGCTGCGCAACTTCCTTGCCGGACACAGCCGTCAGGACATCGACGAACTCAAGCGCGTGGGCGTGCGCGAGGAAAACGGCATCCGCGAGTTCTCCTTCCGCCACGGCGACAGGGAAATCCGCGCGGCCGTGGTCAGCGGTCTGCGCAATGCCGACATGGTGCTGAACGCCATACGCGAAGGCGGAAAGACCTACGACTTCGTGGAATTCATGGCCTGCCCGGGAGGCTGCATCATGGGAGGCGGACAGCCGGTATCTTCTGGAACCGGCATGTTCAGAGCCCGCCGCGACTCCCTGTATGAAGCGGACATCAACATGCAGATCAAGAAGACCAGCGAAAACCCGCTGCTTGATACGCTCTATGCCACGCTCCTCAAGGGCAGGGAGCACGAACTTCTGCACAGAAACATGACCGGCGAATAAAACCGGGTGCGCCGCCCCAAAACGCGGGACGGAAACAGGCGGCTCAGCCCGCCCCACCGCATGAAGACAAAAAAGCCTGCTTCCGCATGAACGGAAGCAGGCTTTTTCATATCGTCGGAAAGCGCGGGCCGGAAGGCCCGCATTTTTCCGCTACTTCTTCAGAAAGCTCGCAAAGGGAGAGATGGCGCGCAGTTCGCTGACGATGCCGGGCATGACCTCGATCACGCGATCGATTTCAGCTTCGGTATTGTAGCGGCTCAGGCTGAACCGCACGGAGCCGTGCGCATAGTTGAACGGTACGCCCATGGCGCGCAGAACATGAGAGGGTTCCAGACTGCCGGACGTACACGCGGAACCGGAGCTGGCGCAGATGCCGTAACGGTCGAGCTGCAGGAGGAGGGCTTCGCCTTCCACGGCTTCAAAGGAGATGTTCAGCGTGTTGGGCAGACGATGTTCCTGATCGCCGTTGATCTTGCAGTGCGGAATGGCGGCAAGAAGTCCGGCCTGCAGACGGTCGCGCAGGGCGGAAACCTGAGTGCGTTCCTTCTCCATGTTGGAAGCAGCCAGCTCGCAGGCCTTGCCGAGACCGATGATGTAGGGAACGTTCTCGGTACCGGCACGACGGCCGCGTTCCTGATGACCGCCCTTGAGGTAGGGACGAAAACGCGTGCCGCGGCGGACATACAGAGCGCCGATGCCCTTGGGAGCATGAAGCTTGTGGCCGGACAGCGCCAGATAGTCGATGGGAAGCTTCTTGAGGTCGATAACTTCCTTGCCCACCGCCTGCACGGCATCCACATGCAGCTGCACGCCGTGAGACTTCACGATTCTCGCCACATCCTCGATGGGGAAGATGGTGCCGGTTTCGTTGTTGGCGTACATGAGGGAGACAAGCGCCGTATCGGGACGAATGGCACGGTCGAGTTCCTCAAGATTGAGACGGCCCTTGTCGTCCACGCCGAGCCAGGTCACCTCATAGCCCTTATCTTCAAGATAATGGCCGTAGGCGAGCACGGCGGAGTGCTCCACCTTGGTGGTGATGACATGGCGCTTTTCCGGCTGGGTTTCCGTGGCGGAATACCAGGCGGAGTTGTCGGACTCGGAGCCGCAGGAAGTGAAGATGATTTCTTCAGGATCGGCGTTGAGAATGCCGGCCACCTGCTCGCGGGACTTCTGGATGTAGTGGCCCATCTGACCGCCGAAGGTATGCATGCTGGACGCATTGCCGTAAAGCGGACCGAAGGCGGGCATCATGGCTTCCGCCACTTCGGGAGCGACCATCGTCGTGGCGTTGTTGTCGAGATAGATCACATCGGTAATATCGGCCATGTTACGCCTCCACCACGTTGATGGCGGGATCCACCTGCTCGCGCAGGGTCTTTTCCACCAGATTCTTCAGCGTCAGCTGGCTGGCGCTGCAACCGGAACAGGCGCCGCGGAGAGCAACCACCACGGTGGTGCCGTCCACGTCCACAAGCTCGATGGAACCGCCGTCGAGGGCAAGGCGGGGAGCGATGTCCTCATTGATGATGGTCATGACCTTCTGCATGCGCTGCACGTTGGTCATGCGGGGCACGGGCTTGATTTCCTGCATGGGCTTTTCCAGAGCATGAAGCTTGTCGAGGATGGACTGGATGTCGTCCTTGCAGCTGCCGCAGGCGCCGCCGGCCTTGATGAAGTCGGTGACTTCCTCAACAGTCTTCAGATTGTTTTCCTTCGCAACCTTGATGATCTGAAGATCCGTCACGCCGAAGCACTTGCACACCAGTCTGCCTTCCTCGGCCTGAGCCTTGGAGGGAAGCCCCTTCCAGTGGCGGACGGCGTCTTCCAGCGCTTCTTCGCCCATGACGGAGCAGTGCATCTTTTCCTTGGGAAGACCGCCGAGGTATTCGGCGATTTCCTTGTTCGTCAGCTTGGCGGCCTCGTCCATATGCTTGCCCTTGATCAGCTCGGTCAGAGCGGAGCTCGAGGCAATGGCGCTGGCGCAGCCGAACGTCTGGAACTTGGCATCTTCAATGATGCCCTGATCGTTGACCTTCAGCATGAGCTTCAGGGCGTCGCCGCAGGCAAGACTTCCCGCCTCGCCGATAACGTTGGCATCTTCAAGCACACCGGCATTGCGGGGGTGCAGGAAGTGATCACGGACGGTCTCGGTATATTCCCACATGATTGTACTCCTGATAATGCGACAGGCCGCTTCAAAAAGAGGCTTCGCGTTTTCCGTCTATTGTATTCTCTGCAAAGGTTAATCACTTTCCGGGCAATGTCCAGAATCGGCGCAGCAAGTTCCGAAAATCCCTTGCAGGTCTCCCGGGCATAAAAAAAAGAAGGCGGAACCGGGACATACCGGCTCCGCCTTCCGAAAAAGCCCGAAAAAAATCTCATGCCGTCTTCGGCACAGCTTCCCACACCACGTTCACGGCACCGAAGCATTTCTCCAGCGCCTTGAAGCAGCGCTTCAGACGCTCCTGCTCCACCGGGCACGGAACCGAAGAGCGGACAACAAGCTTCAGCTCCTTGTCCTGACGCACAAAGGCCGCCGATACCACGGCCTGCCGGTGGCTTTTATCCATGCCTTCCGCAAGAGAAAGAAAAAGCGAAAGGTAGCGGGCGTATTCCAGCCAGTCGTCGGTCAACGTCACGCTGCCCTTATCCTTTCTGGAGTAGCCGTACCGGTGAAAAAGCGCCAGCGCCGCCATGAGCGAAACCTCTTTCTGCGTGAAGCCGAGCATCTCGCTGTTCTGAATAAGGTAGTGGCTGTGCACGTTGTGCTTCGTAAACGAAATGAAGATGCCGATATCGTGCAGGAGCCCCGCATAATGAAGCAGCTCCCGCATTCTGGCAGGGCCGCGGTATAGACCGATCTCGCGGGCGGAGTCGAAAAGCATGACGGCAAGCGCCGCCACATGCCGGGAATGCACTTCCTCGAAACGGCACAGGCGGGCCAGTCGGAGCACGCTTTCATCGCGTACGGAAAGTCTGCCCTTCTCGGGAAACATCCGGTCCAGATAGTCGGCAAGAGCGCCGTCCCGCAGGCCTCGGCCGGAAACGCGCACGGAGTCGAAATCCAGCTCTTCCATAATGGTCTGCAGAATGGCCGCGCCGGGAATGAGAATGCCGGTACGCCGGGGGTTCATGCCGGGCAGAGACATACGCTCATTTTCATTGCGTTCGCAGAGCGCCTTCACCACACGCCGAA
>OOCM01002143.1_pt1 | contig 13720 bp, 8 predicted proteins | sample 1671111 | NCBI WGS metagenome assembly OOCM01 (sample SAMN06348123, study PRJEB24527) | human gut metagenome | biome: human gut; feature: ankylosing spondylitis patient; material: feces | host: Homo sapiens | place: China | collected 2015-10 | reverse complement strand
CAATGTCGACAAAAAAGGGGAAAACTGTATTGTTGTTGCTTCCGGAGCCAACGGGACTTTATCTACTGATGACATACAGCATGCAGAACCTGCCATCAAACAGGCATCCATCGTCATCATGCAGTTGGAAACTCCAATCGAGAGTGTCACTTATGCAGCCAAAATGGCGAAAAAAGATGGAATTACCGTTATATTAAATCCCGCCCCTGCCCCTACCCAACAACTGCCTGACGATTTATTAGCCAATGTCGACATTCTTATTCCTAATGTCACAGAGGCTGAAATCATCTCGGGAATGCACATTACAGATGATGAATCGGCAAAAGAAGCGATTCGTTATATTAGTTCGAAAGGCATAAAAACTGTTATTATTACGATGGGAGCCAAAGGAGCTCTCGCTTATGAAAACAATGAGTTTATCCACATTCCAGCCTTCAAAGTAGAAGCAGTAGACACGACCGCTGCCGGAGATACATTCTGCGGTGGACTGTGCGTAGCTCTGTCTGAAGGCAAGAATCTAAAAGATGCAATTATATTTGCAAGTAAAGCCTCTTCTATTTCTGTTACCAGAATGGGAGCACAAGTATCTATACCTTTGAGAAAAGAAATACAATAATCATCCTTAATTCTGTTATTATGATAAAACAATGTTCAATCCACGGTCTATTGACAAGTATGTTGTTAATAGTATTTTCTTTGATGAGCAATGATGCTATTGCCCAGAAGGCAATAAGAGGTACAGTCCTCGATGAAGCAAATGAACCCATTATCGGTGCCAGTATCCTTGTTAAAGGTACAACAAATGGTTCTATTACAGGAGTTGATGGAACCTTCAATGTAAAAGCGAATCCTTCTGATGTATTGGTTATATCTTATGTAGGTTATGCAACTGTTGAACAACAAGTAGGAAATCAGACACAGCTTGTAATACACCTGCGCGAAGACTCGAAAGTGCTTAATGACGTTGTAGTAATCGGCTACGGCTCTACCACAAAGAAAGAGCTTACAGGATCGGTTACCAGCATGAAGAAAGATGACCTCAATCCCGGAACATTCACCAATGCTATGGGAATGCTACAAGGGAAAGTGGCAGGATTACAAATTATCAACCCGAACGGTGCTGATCCGACAGCCAAATATGAAGTATTACTTCGCGGAACAAACACACTTTCCGCAGGCCAAGGTCCATTAATTATTATTGATGGGGTGGCAGGTGCAGATATCAGAAATATCAACTTCCAGGAAGTGGAATCTATAGACGTATTAAAAGATGGTTCGGCAGCTGCTATTTATGGAACAAGAGGTACGAATGGAGTAATCATCGTCACAACTAAACGCGCAAGAAGTGGCAAAACGGAAGTTTCTTATGATGGGCAACTCACCGTGGGAGTCGTTTCACGCAGAGCAAAACCTTTATCGGCAAGCGAATACAAATCTGTTATCAAGGAATATCGCCCAGAATTGGAAAGTTATATTTTTGACAGTGATACGGATTGGTTTAAAGAAATTACGCAAACTCCGTTCAGCCATAAGCACAACTTGTCTATATCCGGAGGTTCCGAGAAGTTCTCACACCACACTTCTTTCAATTATGAAAAGAGCGATGGCTTGCAAAAGCATAATAGCTCCGAAAAGCTAATGGCACGTACCAATATTCGTCAGTCGTTATTAGACAAATGGGTCGATTTGGATTATAACCTGAATATCATTCATCGCAAATACAGTCCTTCCTCTACAAGTGCTTTTATGCAGGCATTTACCCATAATCCAACAGAGCCTGTTTATGACGACAGCGATCCGGATGCCGGAGGATATAGCCGTATCAAAGCAATGGAATATTATAATCCGGTAGCGATCATTAACGAAAGGAACATGGAAAGTAAGAATGATAATTATGGTGCAAATATTCGTGCTACTCTAAACATATTGCCTATAAAAGGATTAAAATGGGAGAATTTTGTTTCATACGACAAAGAACAATATGAAACACGTGAATATTACACACATTATTATCCTAGTTTAATAGGAACAAACGGGCAAGCCTATATTGAAAACTATCAGGAAAACGATACACAATATGAGTCTACTTTAAATTACTCGAATATTTTCGGAAAACATTCTATTCAGGCATTACTCGGATATACATACCAGTATACTTATAGCACATCTGCATCCATGACTAATTCCGGTTTCGACTTCGATGACAACCAGACTCATAACATCGGGACAGGAACAAATCTTACTGAAGGCAAAGCCAGTATGTCATCCAATAAAGAAGATAATACATATATCGGATTCTTCGGACGTTTCATGTACAACTACGATGATAAATATCTTTTGTCTGCTTCACTACGTCGTGATGGTTCCAGCCGTTTCGGTGACAATAATAAGTGGGGATGGTTCCCGGCTGTCAGCGTAGGTTGGCGTATAAATAAAGAGAAATTCCTCTCGAATGTCAAATGGATCGATGATTTAAAATTGAGAGCCGGATACGGAGTTACCGGTAACCAGGATTTCTCAAACTACAAATCTTTGATGATGATGACTACAGCCGGTAAATTCTATTACAATGGCCAATGGATCAATACTTATCAACCTGCAAGTAATGCAAATCCGGATCTAAAATGGGAGAAAAAAGCAGAGTTCAACGTTGGTGTTGATATGACAATGTTTGATAACCGCCTTTCATTCACTTTCGATTATTACAAACGGACTACATCAAACTTGTTGTATGACTACATTGTGCCAACACCTCCTTATGTATATAATACCTTGTTTACGAATGTTGGAAAAGTAACTAACGAAGGAGTTGAATTAACAATATCCGGTACCCCTTTTAACACTAGAGACTTTACATGGAATACCTCACTGACCGTTTCGCACAATAAAAACAAATTGGTGAAATTCACCAATGATGAATTCACTAACGGAACATACAAAGTGGGATGGTCTACAAGTGCTGCCTGCTACACTCAACGTCTGATAGAAGGACAGTCATTGGGTACTTTCTATGGTCCTATATGGTTAGGAACTGATACAGATGGAAAAGATGTATTGCTAGGACAAAATGCAGACGGTTCCGTACCGGAAGAACAATGGGAAAAAATTGGCTGTGCTTATCCGAATGCCACTCTTAGCTGGAGTAATACCTTCAGATATAAGAAATTCGACTTGAGTTTCTCACTGCGTGCATCTATCGGCGGAGAAATTCTGAACAACTATGCGATGGAATATGAAAATCTAAGCAGCATCGGACTTAGAAATATCTCATCTAACTGGTTATCTCAAACGAATTTCACAAGTACGACCTATAAATATTCCTCCAAATATATAGAGGATGCTTCTTATTTAAAACTAGATAATGTTACCTTTGGATATACCTGGGATTTCACATCTAAAATGATAAAAAGACTAAGATTGTCTCTTACTGCACAGAATGTATTCTGCATCACCGGTTATTCTGGTGTCGACCCAGAAGTCGCCCTTTCCGGACTGGAACCCGGTATGGAAAGTTTGAGTTATTATCCTCGTACAACAGAATTTACTTTTGGAGTTAATATAGTATTCTAAAAAACAAGATTACCATGAAAAAGACAAATATAATATTAAGTTTCGTTATCTGTATATTATTATACGGATGTACCGATCTTAGCGAAACTGTTTACACAGGAGTAGCGATGAATGACTTCTTTAAAAATGAGAAGGAACTGGTAGCCAATGCAGGTAGAGCGTATACGAAATTACAAGGATACAATTCCGAACAAAGTTTATGGACATTGCTTTTACAAGCTTCTGATGAATGTGCCGTTCCCGCTTGTGGTGGTTCCTGGTACAGCAATGGACGTTATGAAGAAATCCAGACGAATAAAATTCCACCCGCAAATAAATTATTGACAAGGGGCTGGAACTGGATATTTAATGGTATTGCTGCATGTAATGAAATTATTTACGAAACGGAATTATCACCTATCCAGTTTGAAGGAAAAGAGAAGATCATAGCTGAAATGAAAATATTGCGTGCTTTCTACTATTACCAAGCCATTTCTTGTTGGGGAAACGTACCTTTCACAACTGACTACACGGAAACCGGATACCCGGAACAAAAAAGTCGTGAATATATTTTCAACTATCTGGAAAAAGAAATTAATGACAATATCGAGTTCCTAGACAGGGAGCCTTCAGATACTAATTATGGACGGGCCACACAAGCTGCCGCTTATTGTATTCTTGCGAAAATGTATCTGAATGCAGAAGCATGGTTCGGTACTCCAATGTATGACAAAGCAGAGAAAGCCTGTAAAGACATTATGGATATAGGTGCTTACAGCATTGAAGACTCTTATTCCACTAATTTTGATATTAAAAATGAAGATTCTAAGGAGAACATCTTTGTAATCCTGTATGACAGAGTATATACTAGCGGTGACAGTAACTCATTTTATTTGCATACGCTGACATTGGAAGCTGCATCACAAGCAACATTTAATATTCCGGCAGCCCCATGGTCGGGTTTTCTCTGCCAACCGGACTTTTTCCAAACATACGCAGAACAAGATCTTCGCAGAAGTCAGAGCTGGTTATACGGTCCTCAAGTAGACCTAAGCGGAAAGGATCTTGGTTTCGAATATACTCCTGTCTTCCCCGAAGAAAAATATTACAATAGCAACGGAGGACGTGGCACATACGACGGTGCACGCTGCTGGAAATGGCATTACCAGACTGATGGTTCTTTAAAAGAATATACAGTTAGTATGGACAACGACTTTGCCATCTTCCGTTATGCCGATGTTGTATTAATGTATGTAGAGGCTTTGGTACGACAAAACAGAACAAGTGAGGCCATCCAACTGGCAGACTTCAAGAAGATTCGTACAAGAGCAGGGCTTGATGCATATACTACAAGCCAATTGACGATTGATGAACTTTATGCAGAACGAGGCAGAGAACTGGCATGGGAAGGATGGCGCCATGAAGATATGATACGTTTCGGAAAATATCTGAAAAAATATTGGGCACACCCTGACCAAAGTTCAGAAACTTTTAGAAATGTATTTCCAATTCCTACGGATATTTTAAATGCAAATCCAAAATTATCTCAAAACAAAGATTATTAACCACAATTGGAAGGTTCACATAGAAAAGTGTACCTTCCAACAAATCAACCCTGATAAGTATGAAAAAACCAATCATCTTTTTACTTGTTTTAATTACCAACATCTTATTTATCTCTGCACAGAAAATTTCAAAGACAGAGTTAAAAGACAAAATAGCCGGAGCTTGGATCGGGCAAATGGTAGGAAATATATATGGACTTCCTTTTGAGAACAAGTTTGTAGATGAACCTGCCCCGGAATCCAGATTTCCATTCGGTTACACTAAAAACATAGATAAATTGCAGAAGTATAACGGTGCATTCTCTGATGACGATACTGATGTTGAGTATATCTACTTACTATTAATGGAGAAATATGGTGTAGAACCTACTTATGCCAATATGCGCGAAGGATGGATGTATCATATCCGTGACCGTGTATGGCTAGCCAATAGGGCTGCACTCGGATTAATGCATCTTGGATTCACCCCTCCGTTCACAGGTGACGAAAATCTGAATCCGCACTGGTATCAGATCGACCCTCAATTGATTAACGAGATATGGGCGTATACAGCACCGGGAATGATTTCATATGCTGCAGGAAAAAGTGATTGGGCGGCCCGTATCACAAGCGATTCGTGGGCGGTATCTCCCACTGTCCTATATGGTGCAATGTACGCTGACGCTTTTTTCTGCAAGGATATCCGCAAACTGATTACACGAGCCTTGAAAGAACTACCTGCTGATGACAGATATGCGATAGCTGTAAAAGAGATGATTGCTTTATATGACAAATATCCTAAAGATTGGGTAAAAGCACGTCAAATCATGGCTAAAAAATATTACATAGATGAACCAGCCATGACAAAAACAATCTGGAATGCTAATCTGAACGGATTATGCGGGATTTTGGCTATGTTGTATGGCGAAGGAGATTTCCAACGGACATTGGATTTAAGCTGTGCAATGGGATTTGACTGCGACAATCAGGCAGCCACTATCTCCGGACTTCTAGGAGTAATGTATGGTGCAAAGTCTCTTCCCGAAAGTTTGACTAAACCTATCGAAGGATGGGAAAAACCCTTCAACGACCGGTATATCAATATCACCAGGTTTGATATGCCCGATGCTTCCATTGAAGACATGATTGAACGTACTTACAACAAAGCAATCGAACTGGTTTGCTCTAAAGGAGGAAAAGTGAAAGGTGATATGGTATATGTTAACCCTAAAGCACAATTCATTCCCCCGATGGAATTCTGTATCGGTCCGAATCCGGACTTGGAAATCGGACAGCCTACCGATTACTCATTTGCCTGCAGAACAAATGCTAATTTCAAATGGGAACTGGTAAAAGGTAAACTTCCGGCAGGAGTTACATTCCAAAACGGTAAACTGGCAGGAACTCCTACAGAAGCCGGCAAATATCCAATTACCCTTCAATTAAGCGCAAATAACCAAAACTCAATTACTAAAGACTTTGAGTTATTGGTTAAAACCAAGAATATAGCCCCCAAGGCTGACACTATTTACGCCAATATCCGTAAACTGAACGAAGAAGTACTCGATTCTTGCTGGATTACCTTTGGAAAACCGATGTACGCAACAAATGTAGAAGTAATTAATGACGGAGTCAAAGATGGCGTAGGATCTGTATTTTATTCATTAGCGGCCAAAAGTAATCTGCCTAAAATAGACTATTTCGGATACGGTTGGAAAGAAGAGCATAACATCAATATGCTTGTTTTAGATATGGGCTGTCTGGAAGAGTTCGGAGGATGGTTTACTTCTCTAAACATTCAATATCTTGAAAATGACGGACATTGGTATGACGTAGGTAAATTCAAATCAACTCCGGCACTTCCCGAAACTGATATTGTATTTTTCCAACCTCCGTTTGCACAATATGTTTTGGAATTCCCGGCAGTAAAAACCAAGGGAATACGCGTACTAATGGATGCAAAAGTGCAGGAACACTGGCATAAATACACAAAGAATGTATCATCATTCATCTCTATCACCGAACTAGGAGTTTACGAGAAATAAAGAAGAGAAAAATGAGGAAAATAATTACGATATGTATTATAGGGCTTTTTGCTCTCAACGTACAAGCCCAGCCTGTAAAAACTTTAAAGTTATCTGATAAAGAACTTTTAGATAAGATTAAAGGAGGATGGGCCGGACAAACCATTGGTGTTGTTTTCGGAGCACCTACAGAGTTTAAGTTCACGGGAACTTATATTCAAGATTACCAGCCGATCCCCTGGGCGGAAGGTTACGTAAAATATTGGTGGGAAAAGAAGCCCGGATTATTCGATGATATTTATAACGATTGCACGTTTGTTGAGGCATTTGACGAACTTGGCCTGGATTGTTCACAAGAAGAACTTGCCAAAAGATTTGCATTCGCTGATTATCATTTGGCCCATGCTAACCAAGCAGGCAGATATAATATCCGCCAAGGTATCATGCCACCGGCTTCCGGTCATTGGTTGAATAACCCACATGCAGACGATCTGGATTTCCAGATCGAAGCAGACTTCATTGGTCTGATGGCTCCGGCAATGCTGCCGGAAGCATTGGATATCGCCTCCAGAGTAGGCCACATTATGAATAGCGGTGACGGTTTTTATGGCGGTGCTTTCGTAGCAGCTCTTTATAGCTCCGCTTTCTATGAAAAAAGTCCTGAAGCGATTCTAAAAACCGCAATCTCCGTTATACCTGAAGAGAGTACATTCCATCAATGTATTCAGGATGTAATCAATTTCCATTCTTTGCACCCGGACAACTGGAAAGATTGCTGGTACTTCCTGCAAGAAAAATGGAACTGTGATGTAGGATGTCCCAAAGGCGTATTTCTAAACTTTAATATTGACGCCAAGCTCAATTCCGCTTTCGTAGCATTAGCTATGCTCTACGGTAAAGGAGACTTCACCAACTCTGTCGATATTGCAACACGCTGCGGACAAGATTCTGACTGTAATCCGTCTACAGTCGGCGGTGTACTCGGCGTCATGTATGGGTATGATAAAATCCCTTCATTCTGGTTAAACCCTTTGAAAGAAGTAGAAGACTTTACATTTGAAGGAACGAATATGTCATTGGCAAAAGCATACCAAATGAGTTTCGATCAAGCTAAACAACTCATAGTCAAAACAGGTGGAAAAGTATCTGGTGGGGAGATAGAAATTCCAATCAAAAAGGCGGATGTACTTCCTTTAGAACAAAATTTCGAAAACACCTATCCACTTTATAGAGAACGCAAAGACTGCTTCCTGACAGATACATTTGAATTTGATTTCAATGGTAACGGATTTGTTATCTGGGGCAACATTTGCTGCACAAGAAGTATTACTCCCGATTATATCAATCGTGTATCTACACGCCACATCGGTTCCGAGGTGTTCGGATTGGCAGAGCCCAATGACCCTTACGTTGCTAAAGTGGAAATATGGATTGACGGAGAACTGGACCATGTAGCAGCTTTACCCATGAGAAACACAGACCGCAAAGTAGAACCAGCCTGGAAATACCTCATGAAGGAAGGAAGACACCACGTTAAAATGAAATGGCTGAACCGCAAAAAAGACTACATTATTCGTATCAACGACATAATGTATTATTCAGAGAAAAAAGAACATGATAGATTTTACTTTGATAAATAAGTTAAGATGAAAAAAGTCCTGATTAACATCATTCTACTATTTACCTTTTCCATATCGGGAATGGCACAAATAGAATATGGAAAAACAGTTGAAATAAGTAAAGAGGTACTGCTCGACAAAATTAAAGGAGGCTGGGCCGGACAAACCATAGGATGCACCTATGGCGGTCCTACAGAATTTAAATACAGAGGAGCGATCATTCATGAGAAAACTCCAATAATCTGGTATGATGACTATTGCAAGGACATCTTTGCAGAAGATCCGGGATTGTATGATGATGTATATATGGATCTTACCTTTCTGGAAGTAATGCAAAAAGAAGGGATAAATGCCCCTGCCGAATCATTTGCCAAAGCCTTTGCAAATGCAGATTACAAATTATGGCATGCCAACCAGGCAGCCAGATATAACATATTACACGGTATTATGCCACCGGCATCGGGACATTGGAAAAATAATCCGCACGCTGACGATATTGATTTCCAGATTGAAGCAGACTTCATTGGAATGATATGTCCGGGGATGGTAAATACCGCCTCCAATTTTTCGGACAAGATAGGGCATATCATGAACTACGGCGACGGATGGTATGGAGGTGTATACATGGGAGCAATGTATGCATTGGCTTACGTAAATAACGACATTTATACAATTGTCACGGAAGCTCTTAAAACAATACCCGAACAAAGTAAATTTCACCGTTGCATCATAGACGTTATTAAATATTGGAAACAATATCCCGATGACTGGCGTAAATGCTGGCTGGAAATAGAAAACCGCCATGCTTTTGAGATTGGCTGCCCGGAAGGGGTATTCAATGCATTTAACATTGACGCCACTATCAACGCGGCTTACTGTGTGATGGGACTTTTATATGGTAACGGCGACTTTTTCAAAACAATGGATATAGCCACTCGTTGCGGACAAGATTCCGACTGTAACCCGGCAACTGCCGCAGGAATTCTTGGAGTCATACAAGGCTACAAGGCTATCCCCGAATACTGGAAACCGGCACTCGAAAGATGTGAAAATATTAAGTTCCCTTACACAGATATCTCTTTAAGTTCTGTATACGACATTAATCTCAAACTATTGAGTGATGTATTAAAAGCAAACGGAGGAAAAATAAAAGGAGATAAATACTATACCACGATTCAGAAGCCAAAAACCGTAGCATGGGAAGTTTCTTTTGAAGGCTTATATCCTTCTGAAAGAAGAGTTATCAAATATGATCTCGGTACAGAAAAAACATTTGAGTTCAATGGCAAGGGAGTTGTTTTAATGGGGATGATCAGACAAGATGTTAAAGATAGTAATGACAATTACATCGCCATCCTGGAGGCCTACATTGACGGCAAGAAAGTAGAAACCATAGAAATGCCTTATGACTACATAAAAAGAAAGTATGACATTTTCTATAATTATGATTTAGAGGAAGGGCCTCACAAACTGGTTATTAAATGGATTAATCCGAATGAAAAATATGCCGTTCAATGTAAAGACATGGTGGTTTATTCATCCACACCGGCAGAGCCAATCAATCCTTATAAATAAAAGAGAGAAGCCATGAATAGAAAACTACTCCTATTATTAGCCTTATTATTATTTTCCTACGGATTGTCATCATGTTCGTCTGATGATAACAGTCCGTCCGAAGGCAAACAGACCGATACACCGGAACTGTTTACCAAACGCTATAATCCCGATCAAAGTTTTTACAGCAAAATATTAGGACAAGAAATCAAATATTCCGTATTACTGCCTCAAGAGTATCTATCGGAAAGTACGGGTAAATATGGAGTAGTTTTCCTTCTACATGGTTGGGGAGGGAACCAAAGTTCATGGGGACCTTCAGGTCTGAATATTCAAAGCATAGCTGATGCGCAAACCAGCAATGGTAGTATTCGCCCATTGATCTACATCATGCCGGAAGGTTTCAACACTTATTTTTGCAACCGCTATGACGGAAAGTTCAACTATATGGATATGTTCATTAATGAACTCGTACCCCTGATTGATAAGCGGTTCCGAACAACAGCCAGTAAGACGGAAAGAGCTGTTGCCGGATTCTCTATGGGAGGTTTCGGGGCATTAAGTATAGCATCGCAACATCCTGAAACATTCTCGGTATCAATAGGATTAAGTCCCTCTCTAAATACAGATGAACAATACATCTCTTTGTCACAAGACGGTTGGAATCTTCAATGGGGAAACAACTTCGGAGGAAACGGCCAGACAGGAACAGGCAGGCTGACAAGCTATTATAAAAGCCAATGTCCGCTACACTTTTTCAAGGATAAACCAAGTTCCACATTTCAAACAGTACGGTATTACATAGACTGCGGTGATGATGAAGAAAGACTATATGCAGGAAACGGTGAATTACATTCTCTATTACGGGACAAAAATATCAAGCACGAATATCGTGTACGAAACGGTGCCCACACTGACAGTTATTGGCGTGAATCCATGAAAGAGGCACTGCCTTTTATCGAACGTTCATTCAAAGGAGAAAACTATCCGCAGGAAACTCTGAAAAAATTCACAGAGGAATTACATGCTACTAATAAAAACATAAAAGTAGGTAATTCCAATATCGAACTATGGTTACCGGATGACTACAATTCCGAACTAACTTACAAAGTTCTTTATTACAGCAAAGGAGAAGGTAATGTTGATCTTACAACAAAGAAGGTAGCAGTGGCATTAGATTCTCTTATGCAAATCAAACGTATGATAATCGCAGGTTTTAATGTGAAAGAAATGATTCAAAATGAAACAATTTTTTCAGCTATTACCGATGCAGTGGAAAAGACGGTTCATACGGAAAGCAATGCAGATTTCAGATTAGGATTAACATACGGTTCAGAAGCTGATTACTTATACAATCAGTCAACAGGCAATGCCCCTGCTATCAACTTTTTCTTTGCAGAAGACGCGGATATTATCAACCTTTCTGCCGAGAATCGTGCCAAAATCTATTATTTGGACATAACAGACGAAGGCAGCAACTACAATAGCATCTTTACTCTGTTCAATGGATTGCGAGGTGCAGAAGCTCCGGTGCAATATCGTGTCAGAAACGGACTGGATAGTGAACAGTCCGCCCAAACAGGTATTTATTCAATGAGTTATTATATTGGTGAACAGTTAATAAAGAAATAATATGAAGAAGATACTGTTATATATTATCCTATTTCTATCAGGTATAGACGGAGCTTGGGCACTTCCCATAGAAAAAGAAGGGATGAGTATTTACAGTCCGTCCCTAAAGCAAGAAGTCTCCTACGCCATTATCTTACCGGAAGGTTATGAACATTCAGATACAGAATATCCAGTCTTATACATGTTTCATGGAATAGGAGGTGATTATACCAGTTGGCTCGAATACGGCAACGTTGCCCGTGTAATGGACAAAATGATAAAAGAAGGAAAGATTCAACCTTTCATTATGGTTATTCCTGACGGTTACCTGTCTTATTACAGTGACACTTATGATGGCAGCTCCCTTTATGAAACTTTCTTTATCAAAGAACTGGTTCCATATATAGATAACAACTATCGCACTCGCAAGGATATTAATGGACGTTCGATCATTGGTTTCTCTATGGGAGGATTCGGAGCATTATCCGTTAGTCTGCGCAACCGCCACTTATTCGGCTCTGTTGTTGCGTTATCGCCATCCATCCGTACAGAAATACAATACATGGAAGAAAGGCCACAAAAAGGATGGGACAATCAATGGGGACGGATTTTCGGAGGAGTGGGAAAGAATGGTAAGCAGCGCCTAACCAGTTACTATAAACAACATTCACCCTACCACATTCTTTCCACCCTCCGCAATTCCGATTTAAAAGGATTTGGCATCATGCTGGATATTGGAGATAAAGAAGGTACTCTTTGCGAAAGTAATGAAGAACTGCACCGATTATTACTGGAAAGACAAATACCTCATGAATGGGAAGTACGTTCAGGAGGACATGATTTCGCCTGCTGGAATACTGCACTGCCCAAAGCATTCAGATTCATAAACGAATATTTCAATGGGAAGCAGTCAGGAAATAGTGAGAGTAGTCTTCCGAATGAGACTCCGTTTATCCAAACAGCCAATGCAACGGTCTATTATCCGGAACAGGCTCAAGGAAGCACAAGAAAATATCCTATTATCTATGTACAGGGAGAAATCAACGAACAACAGCAAAAGGTTCTCGTCAGTCAGTTTCATCAAATGGTAGATGAGAATAAAACATGGCCTGCTGTTCTTTGTTTCGTAAAAGCTAACACAGACCTGTCAGAAACAATTTCTGATATAGAAAAGCAACTCTCCGGCATCAGAGGTTCCCAACGTATGCGGGCTTTAATCACTTTGGGAGATAATATCAAAGAAGGTATAGAAGCTATTCAGAGAGAAAATTTGTTTACCGGCATAGTCTGTGTAAATGCCATCGGCAACGAGAATGATACTCAAAATTTTATAAAAACAGTCAACTCTCACAAAAGATATCCCAGATGCTGGATGGAGATACTACCCGAATCAAAAGAATATGGTTTTAGTAGTAATATACATATCCTTTTGAAAGAATCGGACCTGGAACATGAGTTCCGGTCAAGAAAATGTAAGGAAGCCAATGTTTTCACTTATTGGGAAGATTGGATACTATATTTAAATAACAGAATTCATGTTTAACAATTAAATACTAATAGTATGTTCACAGTAAACAGTTATTTATTGGCAGTTATATTCTGCATCGTAACCATGATTTGTTGGGGTTCTTGGGGTAATACCCAAAAACTAGTTTCCAAAAATTGGCGTTATGAACTTTTTTATTGGGATTATGTGATTGGAATGGTATTGTTCACCATCTTACTAGGCTTCACAATGGGTAGCCATGGAGATACCGGACGTTCATTCCTGGAAGACAGCGGAATGACGATGATTCGCCCACGAAAATCCTGGCGTTGA
>OOCM01002137.1_pt1 | contig 13736 bp, 10 predicted proteins | sample 1671111 | NCBI WGS metagenome assembly OOCM01 (sample SAMN06348123, study PRJEB24527) | human gut metagenome | biome: human gut; feature: ankylosing spondylitis patient; material: feces | host: Homo sapiens | place: China | collected 2015-10 | reverse complement strand
GCTGCGTGCATATTATTATTGAATATATATAATAAATCGGAATTAACCGAGTCAGGAAGTTGCATTTTATAGAATTGCAGTAAGATATTAATATTACTCCGCTCTAACCCTATATAATATTCGAAATATTCGAACCAATCTTTAGGCTGGTACCGTGGATTATTGAAAATAAGCGGAGCCGCAGAGTGTAATTTCAATCTTTTGCATGCTTCTATAAATACATCTCTGGGGACTATATCATTGTATTTTGTGGTACATTTAGCCTTACTCAATATATCATTGGTAATAAAGAAGGCATCATGTGCAAAACGTTTCAGAATCTCTTGTATTGGTTGTTTTAATATTCTCTTTCGATTGGTTTGGGGAAGATAAACGTTGATTAAATAGAAAATAGCGGATGCTATTTATTGATGCGAAGATTGTGTATGTAATTTCGGCATATATGTCTGCTTTCGGAAAAATAGTATCTATCTCAATCCAGACTAATTTGTAAAGCAAAATCCATATTAGGCATATTAAGCTGATTGTAAACAGTATGACATCTCCCCATTTTAGAAAAAACTTTGAATTATTCCGTGACATAATATACATGAAGCCTTTTAAACAAGACCATTTTACTTGTCTTTTTTTGAAGATTTAAACCCGATCGGTCGGCGTGGTTGGCGAACATCGGGGATTTTAACCGAAAGAGCGGCAATAGCTTCGTAGATGTTATCCAGCTCCTTGCGCATGTCTTCCGAAAGGTCGTTCACCGCTTCGGCGTTGTCCTCGTCCGCCCGTTCCAACAGGGTCAGTTTCGCACGGATTTCGGACAGCTCGGCCGTCATAGTCGAGGTTGTCATAATGTAGTTGCGCATGGCGACGAAAGCATCCATAATCCGGATACTGACTTGTATGGCTGTCGGGCTGCGTAGCACGGCAGAAAGCATGGAGACCCCTTGTTCGGTAAAAGCATAAGGACGTTTTCGTGTGCCGCCCCAATTTGATGTTCCATTTTGGAATATCAAAAATTCCTGTTCTGCCAGTTGAAACATGAACCGTTCCGGAAAACGTTCGATATTTCGCTTTACAGCTTTATTCAGGTTGCCGGTCGTAACGCCGTAAAGCTCGGCCAAATCCCGGTCGAGCATCACGCGCTGGCCGCGGATTTCGTAAATTTTACTTTGTATGGTTGTGAGTTCTTCCATCAATAAGTTTGGGCAAGTTCTTTCCTTCAACACAAATATAGTCGCTTTTTTGCAAAAAGAAAGACGAAACCGCTCCGTTTCGTCTTTTCTATTCTTTTTTCGCAGGATAATTTATCGGTGCGAAGAATTCAGCGATTGTGATATTATATAATTTACAGAGTTTCAGTATAGATTGTGTGTTTGGAACGGAGGTTCCTGATTCATACCGAGAAATATCTAAATGTGTAAACTCAATAACTTCTTCTTGAGAATACCCATGATCCGAACGTAATTGTTGCATACGTTCTATCAAGAGCCGTTGAAAAGTAGTATCTCTATATTTGGGAACCTTTGTTCGCATTTTTTGCAAAGGAAAGGTGATGTCTAAAATTTTATACACGTGATTTCACGTGTATTCGAAAAATTTGATTATATTTGCATACGTGGATTTCTAAATACAGAAATTATGCTACATTTGCGATTGAATAGTTCGGCGTAGCCGACGGACATAATCATAAAGGGTAAACAACTCTTTATACCTACTTGTAAACTTGGAGACCTCTTCGGAGGATGTTTAATCAGATGGTATAATGGTTGTCAGCTCCGGTTATGTCCTGTTTGTTATTTGCAAGCAGGGCTTGACTGGGGCGCAGGACAGCTTCCATCTGAAGGTAACTCCAAGACCGACAAGTAGGGGCTGACACCGCGCCCCCTTTTTATTTTCTGCGGGCGCATCATCCACTAACCCGAAACCGTCATGCGCCGCCATTTGCCGAATACATTACATCATACGGATTGCACCCGCCGAGCGACCGCCGGCAGACGGAATCGGTATGTGCGGGCGGCACATATTATATACGGAACGGCCGCCGGCAATATAATTCCCGCAACAACTGTGGCTCCTAAATCTGGTAACGGCAGCCCGGTTCCTGTTTCCGGGATAAATTTTTCTTACCGGATCGACCATAAAAAAATAACGGATGCGGCTGCTATTCGGTTGAATTCTTCAAAAAACAGTGTGAAGTTGCGTCACTATCACGTCGAATATCACCGCATCCGTTTTATTATACGCCCCCTCGCTCCGTTATCGACTGCTACGAGGAGGGGCAATATTATAAAATTCAGTCGGAATAGTAGTTGTTTTCAGCAAAATACATCAATGCAATATGATTTTTGTATTTTTGCAGAGTCGACACTACGGACAATGCCGGTACCTGATACGGATTTACATCACCGTTTTTTCCGAACAAGAACGTCGCCTAACGTCACCGGCATTGTCCTTTTTTATTTTCGATATGTAGAGTTCTGGTGGAAATCGTTGTATTACGCCGAACTTTATCAGCAAATTATAGTATCAGGGCAGAGGACTATTTCCAATCATCAATACCCTTTAATCATTCGGAATCAGGACGAAAGGAATATTATGAAAACATGAATATTTCTGCTCTTTTTATCGAAAATATTCCGATTTCTTGTAGGAAAAAGGGACGGCCCCCGATCAGTTCACGGTGTTTCACGAAATTCAACCGCGATCGCAATCACAATCACGATTCGGCCGTCCCTTTCTTTTTTCTACGGTTTGCTGAGCAGGTTCGGGAATAGCAGCATTACCACTGGCAGGTAGTCGCCCAAGTCTTCGCGTAGCAGATGCAGGCATCGCTGGATTTCGCGTGTGACCTTGCGTACCGATATGCCATAGCGCTCGGCAATTTGCTGATAGGTTTGATCCTCGAAACGATTGGCAATGAAAATCTGCGCCGACAGTTCGGGCATTTCGGCCAGACGCCGCCGGAATATTTCCTCGACATCCTTATGAAAAAGCACCTTCGAGAGATCGCAATCCTCAAGTAGTCCGAGGCTTGTGCGGATGTTGCGCATGCCACGCAGATACATCTGATGCTGTATTTGAAGGTGGGTTTGACGCTCGCGCAATGCATCAATACACTTGTGACGCACAATACCGAGAATATAAGCCGGAAACTCATCTTGTGACAACTGAATTTCCCGTCTTTTTTCCCAAAGAAGCAGGAAGCTATCCGTAACAAGATCCTCGGCTAACGTCTTGTCACGCAACAGGGCATAGGCGATCACGATGAACCGTGATTTATATTCGGAGTACAGTCGATCGAACTCATGCGTATCTAATATCGCCTGTGTCATTGAGTATAGCGGATTCGTAGTTTTTTGGGAATTCAAAGATAAGTTATATTCTGAAAAAATAAAATAGATTCGATGTTTTTATACAAATGAATGTATTTCAATAATTTACATTAATCCATATTTTATATAATTTCATAAAAATATTTATTTGCAAAAAAAGGGGTAAACATACCCACGCTCATTCGATATATTATTAAAGACCAAAAAATAACAACCGATCCGGGGAGATCGAACAAGAATTTTGACAACTATGGACGAGAAATTATTATTCAAATATTTTCGGGGCGAAACTACGTCGGAAGAAGAAGATGCGATACTGGCATGGGTCGAGGAGACCCCAGCCAACCGTAAGGAGTTCAAGACCGCTTTCATGATTTTCTCCGGTCTGGCGGTGTATGCCGCCAAGCCGAACGCTATGCCGACAGCCGCGCCGCAGCGCCGCCGAATCTGGAGGCAAGTCGTCCGTTATAGTCTGCGTTCGGCAGCTGCCGTCATACTGATGATCGGAGCCGCGTATACGGGTAAAACGCTTTATCGGAATGCGTTGTCGCAGCAGAATATGTCGATTGTCGTTCCTGCCGGACAGCAGATGTCTCTCACGCTTCCGGACAATTCACAGGTACAGCTCAATTCGGGTACTCGACTGGAATATCCGGTCGTCTTCGGCAAGACCCGCAGCGTGAAACTCTCCGGTGAGGCGTTGTTCGATGTTGCACCAGACAGGAAGCATCCGTTCATTGTCCAGACCTTCGCGTCGGATATCCGGGTACTCGGAACGAAATTCAACGTGCTGGCCGATGCCGAGCGTGGTGAATTTACCACCACGCTGATCGAGGGACAAGTACAGGTGACGAACCGGGCCAATTCTAATGAGCGAATCACCATGTATCCGCACGATGTCGTCTCACTCTCTAACGGGCGCCTGTATAAAGAACGTGCCGAAGATTTTGCAGAACTCTGCTGGACGGAAGGGTTGGTTCATCTGAAGAGGATGCCATTCGACGAGTTGATGGCCAAGTTCGAGCGAGCATTCAATGTCGAAATACGCATCGAATGCGAGCGGATGCCGCAGATTAACGTGATGAGCGGAGAAGTCCGCATTTCGGACGGTGTAGATTATGCGCTCCAGATTTTACAGCAGGTATCTACCGGCTTTAGTTATACTCGTGATGAAAAAACGAACGTGATTGTAATTAAATAATAATGTGATTGTAATTGAATAATAATGTGATTGTAATTGAATTTCGTGCAAGCACTCATGTTGCACTAAAAACTCTAAAATCTATGAGGAAATGACCGCGTGACTTAATACACTAAAGCGTTGACTATAATAAAGAAAGGTCTGCGAAATCGCCTATTCGCAGACCCGCGATAATAGTCAGCAAAAAAACTAATCGAGTAAACTATTATCTAAAATTACAAAAGTATGGAAAAAACAGTATTCCACAAAATCAGAAGACTGTTTCGATTTACTTTACTTGTTTGCCTGAGCCTCGGCGTATTATCAGCCAAGGCACAGACTGCCCGCGTGACGCTCAAAGTTCAAGACGCATCGCTCGGACAGGTCATGGATGAGATCAAGAACCAGACCAGATATCTTTTCATCAATCAGGATGTCAAGGATCTCAATAACCACAAAGTAAGTCTGAATGTTTCGGATAAAGCTATTGTCGAGGTGTTAGATCAGATTTTTACCCCTTTCAATATCGGTTATCGCATCGAAAAAACAAGCATTATTATTTTCAACCGACCGAAATCCACATCCAGTTCAGTTCTGATCGGAGGTAAGGTCAGCGATGTCGGCGGCGCACCGATTATCGGCGCCACGGTGCTGGTCAAAGGTACGACGAATGGTGTTTCAACCGATGCCGACGGTCGTTTTACGCTAACGATCGCTTCACCTGCCACTGCACAGCTCGAAATAAGCTACTTGGGCTACGAACCTCAAACTTTAGCTGTCGGCAACCGCACCTCTTTTGAGATTACACTGGCGGAATCGGCTTCGGAAATCGAATCGGTAGTCGTTACTGCCTTAGGTATCAAACGTGAAGAGAAGGCGCTGAGTTATAATGTACAACAAGTTGAAGCTGAAGACATCACGACTGTCAAGGACGCCAACTTCATGAACTCGCTGACAGGTAAAGTCGCTGGCGTTACGATCAATGCTTCGTCGTCAGGTGTCGGCGGTGCATCGAAAGTCGTGCTGCGCGGTAATAAATCCATTTCGCAGTCGTCGAATGCCCTCTATGTGATCGACGGTATTCCGATGTATAACTTCGGCGGTGGTGGCGGTACGGAATTCGATTCGAAGGGTGCTACCGAAGCCATCGCGGACATCAATCCCGAGGATATCGAATCCATCTCGGTGCTGACAGGTGCAGCAGCCGCGGCTCTTTACGGCTCGAATGCTGCCAACGGTGCTGTGATGATCACCACGAAAAAGGGACAGGCTGGAGCTTTGAAAGTGACGCTTTCGAGCAATACGGAGTTTCTGAACCCGTTCGTTCAGCCGGAGTTCCAGAACCGCTATGGCACGGGACTAAACGGTCTTCAGTCCGGGTCGGCCATTTACAGCTGGGGCGAGAAATTGGCACCTGCGGCGCGTCTGGGATATACGCCGGATGATTTTTTCGAGACAGGACACGTCTACACCAACGCCGTGACGGTATCGGGCGGTACGGACAAGAACCAGACTTACTTTTCGGCAGCCTCGGTCAATTCGGACGGTATCATTCCCAATAATGAATACGACCGTTACAATTTCACATTTCGTAATACGTCCTATTTCCTGAAAGACAAGCTGCGTCTGGATGCTTCGGCCAGCTATATTTACCAGCAGGATCAGAACATGACCAATCAGGGTGTCTATTCCAACCCGCTGGTTCCTGCTTATCTTTTTCCCCGCGGGACGAACTTCGACTCCTATCGTATTTTCGAGCGTTACAATCCCGCCTCTAAACTTATGGAACAGTTTTGGTCGGACGACCTTGAAGGCGGTGACCTGCGTATGCAAAATCCTTATTGGATTGCCTACCGCAACCTACGCAATACCGATAAGAAGCGTTACATGCTGTCGTTCTCGGCCTCCTATGACATTCTTCCGTGGTTGAACGTTGCTGGCCGTGTGCGCATCGACAATGCGAACTCGCTCTATACGCAGAAACTTTATGCTTCGTCGAATACGACGATTACCGACGGCGGTAAGAACGGTCACTATACCGAACAGCGCGAATACGATACGCAGACTTATGCTGACATTATGGTGAACATCAACAAGACCTTCGGAGACGATTGGTCGCTGCAAGCCAACGTCGGCGCTTCGATCAACAACGTCAAAATCGACCAATTGTCGTACCGCGGCCCGATTCAGGAAAACGGATTGCCGAACGTGTTCAATGTTTTCGACCTCGACGATTCGAAGAAGCGCGCCGAAAAATACGGCTGGCAGGAACAGACGCAGTCGATATTCGCCTCGGTGGAAGTGGGTTGGAAACAGATGCTCTACCTGACCCTCACGGGCCGTAACGACTGGGCTTCGCAATTGGCCAACTCCCCGCAATCGTCGTTCTTTTACCCGTCGGTGGGTCTTTCGTGGGTGCCGACCTCACTTTGGGATATGGGCAATGCGCTGACCTATCTGAAGATTCGCGGTTCGATCGCTTCGGTAGGTATGCCTTTTCCGCGTCACCTGACGGTTCCGACCTACGAGTACGACGCAACGAATAAAGTTTGGACAGCCAAGACACACTATCCGATCGGCGATCTTTATCCCGAACGCACCCGCACTTATGAGTTGGGCCTCGACGCGCGTCTGTGGAAGCACTTCAGCTTGTCGGCTTCGTGGTATTGGGCCGATACCTACAACCAGACGTTCGACCCGCAGATTTCTGTATCATCGGGTTATTCGACGATCTATCTCCAGACGGGCCACGTCCGCAATACGGGTGTCGAAGCGTCGCTCGGCTATCAGAACCAATGGCGCGATTTCGGTTGGTCTACGAACTTTACCTTCTCGTGGAACAAGAACGAGATCGTGGAACTGGTTCACAACTATGTGCATCCCGAGACCGGCGAACTCATCACCAAAGAGCGACTGGAGATCAAGGGGCTGGGTAAGGCCAAATATATCCTTAAACCGGGCGGAACACTGGGTGACCTCTATACCAATTCCGATTTGGTCTATAACGACGACGGGTATATCGAAGTGGACAAGAACGGCAACGTAGCCGTCAAGGACGACTATATGGATGACATTTATCTCGGTTCGGTATTTCCTAAATACAACCTCGCATGGCGTAATGATTTCAACTATAAGGGTATCAATCTCGGCGTACTGTTCACGGCCCGCATCGGCGGTATCTGTTATTCGGCTACGCAAGCCAATATGGATTTGTACGGCGTGTCGGAGGCCTCGGCCGCAGCCCGCGATGCCGGTGGCGTGATGATTAACGGCCGTGACATGATCGACGCACAGAAATGGTATCAAGTAATCGGTTCGCAATCGGGATTACCGCAGTATTACACTTATTCCGCCACGAATGTCCGCTTACAGGAGCTCTCGCTGGGTTACACGCTCCCTTCGAAATGGTTCCGCGACAAGATGCGTATGACCGTTTCGTTCGTAGGCCGTAACCTGTGGATGATCTACTGCAAGGCCCCGTTCGACCCCGAAGCCGTAGCTTCGACAGGCATGAACTATCAGGGTATCGACTACTTTATGATGCCTTCGATGCGTAATCTGGGCTTCAATGTAAAATTCCAATTCTAAAGAACAGCAAAACCATGAAAAAGACAAACAACAAAATGCAGCTACTGCTGCTTTCGGTGGTGCTGCTCGGTACGACTGCCTGTACGGGCGATTTCGCGGACATCAATCGTAATCCGAATGAAGTGACCGACGAACAGTTGCAGGCTAACAACTATAAGATCGGTACGAACCTCAAGACCCTTCAGGGCCTGGTCGTTCCGACGGAAGAGCACCGGTTTCAATTCGTCGAGAGCATCGTCGGATGCCCTTACGCTGGCTACAACGGTAAGACCGTCGATACCTGGCAGGCGACATTCGAAAACTACAATCCCTCGGCTGACTGGCGGAAAGTTCCGTTCGTGGATATGATCTCCGATACCTATCCGGCCTATCGTGCGATTATCAACGGTACGGAGGACGTAGTGGCGCAGGCATTGGCCAAATTGTTCCGCATTGCCATCATGCAGCGCGTCACGGATAGCTACGGCCCGATTCCCTATACGCAGGTCATGGCCAGTAAGACCGAATCGCTGGAGGTAGCCTACGATACACAGGAAGAGGTCTACACGGCGATGTTTACAGAATTAGACGACGTGATCGCTTCGCTTCAGGACAACCTTTCACTACCCTCGGATGCCTTCGGCCGTTACGACGGTGTTTATTCGGGTAATATCTCGCAGTGGCTCAAATTCGCCAATTCGCTCAAGTTACGTATGGCCATGCGTCTAACGGAGGTTAAGCCCGATCTGGCGAAGTCGAAAGCTGCCGAAGCCATTGCCGCCGGGGTCATCACGACCAACGCAGACAATGCCATGATGCACACCTCGGACAACCGAACGACGCTCATTTACAACGACTGGGGCGACCATCGTATTGGTGCCGACATCATCAATTACATGAACGGCTACAACGATCCGCGCCGCGAGAAGATGTTTACGACTGTAACCCTTGTGGAGAACGGACAAGAAATACAGGGATATGCGGGTATTCGCATTGGTATCAACGTGACGAGTAAGGCGCAGGCCGTGTCGTCCTACTCGAACATGCGCGTTACGGGTACGGATCCCTATCTGTGGATGAACGCCGCTGAAGCGACGTTCCTACGTGCCGAATACGAACTGCGCTGGGGCTCGGCCGAAACTGCCGGAACACTCTATGAGCAGGCTGTCACGCTCTCGTTCGAGGAGCGTGGTGCCGATAACGTGAAGGGCTATCTTTCCGATGCGACAAGTACTCCGGCAGCCTACAAAGATCCGTTGAACAAGCACTCCATGGCTTCTCCGCAGAGCACGATCACCGTGGCATGGAACGCCGCGGCGGATTTCGAAACCAACCTCGAACGGATCATTACCCAGAAATGGATTGCCATTTTCCCGCTGGGAACCGAGGCGTGGACAGAACACCGCCGTACGGGTTATCCCCGTCTGCTGCCAGCCGTGGTGGATAACAGCGGTGGCGCCGTGAACGTGGCGCTGGGCGCACGCCGTCTGCCTTATCCGGTCGAAGAGTACACCGAGAACCCGACGAACCTGCAAGCCGCCGTTTCCGCACTGAACGGTGAGTCGGTAAACGGAGCGGGCGATACGCAGGGAACCCGAGTATGGTGGGATCGCAAAAACTTAAATTAGTATGGATATGAAACGAAATAAATTGATCGGGCTTCTCTCCTTATGCCTGCTGGCCGCGACGTTCGCTTCGTGTGAAGACTGGAACGAAACGGAAGCCGTCAAACAAAAAGTCGAACGCCCGGAGGATCAAAATCCGGAATTGTGGGCGGAATATACGGCGGCGTTGCGCGACTACAAGCAGTCGGAACATTTTATCGTCTACGCCCGTCTGTTTAACTCTCCCCAACCGGGTACCAGTGAAAAGGATTTCATGCGTTGCCTGCCCGACTCGCTCGATATCGTGTCGCTGACCAATGCCGACAACTTCTCGAAGTACGATGCGGAAGATATGCCGGCTATGCGTGAGAAAGGTACGAAAGTGCTCTATCAGGTCGATTATGCAGGCCGCAGCGGGGAACTGACCGATGAAACAAAACTCGGCGCTTACCTCGATAAAGTTATCGCCGCGGTCGAGAAGAATGGACTGGACGGTTACTCGTTTACGGGTATCCCCAATGCGGGCGACGCAGCGACCGCAACGGCGGCTGCACTTATCGTCGAACGACTTTCCGCGGCAAAGACCGAAGGACAACTGCTCGTTTTCGAAGGTAATCCGCTTTTCTTGACGGAGGACGCTTTGTCGAAGGTCGATTATGTCGTGCTCGACACCGAGGCTACGGAGAATGTGACCGACCTGAAGATGCAGGTACTCAACGCTACGGGGTATGCCGGCGTTCCGGCTACGAAGTTGCTGCTGGCCGCTGCCGCAGGCGCTCCTCTCTATGACGAGAATGTCGAGGAACATGCCGCTATCACGGAAATGGCCGAGCGGGTTGTATCGCTCGGGCCGCTGGCCGGACTGGGAACCTACGACATTTATAATGACTATTATGATCTGGACATGAACTATAAACTTGTTCGCAATGCCATCCAGACGTTGAACCCCTCAAAATAGTGAGCAATGAGAAGAATTAATAAATACTTATGGCTGATCGCTTCGGCCGCTTTCTGCTCCTGTCAGTCCTATGATGCCGACGACCACAAGTTCGGTAATGTGGTCTACCTCGACGTGGCGGAAACGACTGACGTGCAGACGGCAACGATCAAAAACACGCTCGATGAACTCGATCGGACATTCTCCGCAACGCTGGCTTATCCGTCCGGTGGCGACGTCACGGTCTCCATTGCAGTCGATCCATCGCTCGTCGATACCTACAACGCCCGTCACAACACCTCGTGGCCGATGCTCGATGCGAAATACTATTCGCTTTCCGACGAGCGGGTAACCATCCCGGCCGGCAAGACCGCTTCGGATGCCGTGACGCTCCATCTGCAGGAGTTGCTGGGCGAGGGCGAAGACCAGACAGGTGCGCTGACCCTCGATGCTACCTATCTGCTGCCCGTGACGATCACGAATGCGTCCGTTCCGACGCTGGACAGTTCTTCGACCGTCTGGTATGTTATCAAACGATCGTCGAACATCACTACGGCAGCGCAGCTTACCGACAACTGGATCAATTTCCCGACACTCGACAAGGATACGGAGCAGGCGATGGCCCTCAACAACTTGACGGCCGTGACCTACGAGGCGTTGATCTATATCGACAAGTTCGCCACCTCGGCTCTGAACTCGGCCGGTGTCGCCAACCCCGTCAGCATCTCCACCATCATGGGTGTCGAGGACTACCTACTTCTGCGTATCGGCGACACGAATTTCGAGCGCCAGCAGCTGCAGTTCGACGGTTCGGGCAGCGGTTCGGCCTTCGGCAAGTTCCCGGGGCGTGATGCCGGCAAAATCCTGAACGAAGGCGTATGGTACCATATCGCATGCACTTATGACCAGGCGACGCGCACGGTACGGATTTTCGTCAATGGCGAGTTGCAGAGCGAGGGCAAGGATATGGGGCTTGCGTCGATGAGCGACGACACGCGCATCAATCTGGCCATGCGTGCTTTCTACGATCGTTACCTCAATAATCCGACGCCGGAGAACGAAGAAAAATACGGCGGTTGGGCCGATGCCCGCCAGTTCTTCATCAGCTATTCCTACGACGCCTACCGCCCGCTGAACGGCAAAATCGCCGAGGCCCGTGTCTGGTCGGTAGCCCGCACGCAAGAGCAGATCCGGGAGAACATGTACGAAATCGCCGATCCCGAAAGCGACCCGACGCTCGTCGGTTATTGGAAGTTCAACGAGGGAGCCGGCAATACGATCAAGGACTATTCGCGCTACCATAACGACGGAGAGGCCGAGTACGATCTGGTATGGCCCGACGGTGTGGAGATTCCGAAAATTAACGAAACGGAGGAGTAAACTATGAAAACAAGGATAAATAATGTAAAGAAGGGAGTAGTGACGCTTCTTTTCGCGGCGGTCATCGCGGGCCTTACGGCCTGCGAGACCGATCCCGTGAAATCGCAGCGCGGAGAACTTCCCGACAAAGATTTGTTGGAGAATACCTATGTCAAAATCCGCAGCATCAAATCCCCGACTGAATTTGCCGTTGTCAATCTGTCGGAGGGAACAACAGTAACAGAAGATCGAATTTACTGCCGGCTGACCCGCCCGGCAGAGAGAGCGATGACTATCACGGCTGCCGTGGACGAATCGCTGGTCGAAGCCTGTAACGAGGAGTACGGTACGGATTTACTCCCGTTCCCGGCAGGGAATGTTACCATTGCCGGTAACGGTACGATTGCCGTAGCGGCGGGAGAGCGTATCTCCGACAAAATTCAGGTATCGTTCAAGTCGGACGGACTGGCTGCCGGAACGTACTTATTACCGATTGCGATCTCATCGAATGATGCGGCTCTTACGGACGGAGGCAAGGCGGTCTATTACGGCGTGAAAGTCCGCGGGATTGATATAGGCAACTACGAACTGGATACGGAATACCTGAACGTATTCTATCTGAACACGACCGAATACCAGCCGCTGTTGGCCGACATTTGGATATTGCAGAAAACCGAAGCCATGCCGCCGTTCAATACGCTCTGGGAGCGGACTTACGGCAATATCGTCAATCTGCGCATCGTGCAGATAGGTTACGAGGCCGATACGGAGCGTGCCTTGTTGGTGCTTAACTCTGACATACGCTATGTGCTGGAACATGCGGACAAGTATATCCGTCCGTTGCAGGACAAGGGGCGCAAGGTCTGTCTTTCGCTGGAGGGAAATGGCTCGGGACTCGGATTCTGCAACCTGACCGACAGCCAGATCGCCGACTTCACGGCGCAGGTGAAAGCCTGTCTGGAGTTGTATGATCTGGATGGCGTGAATTTCTTCGACCGCAATGCCGGTTACGGCCAGGTGGAAGGAATGCCGGAGATGAACACGACTTCCTATCCCAAGCTGATAAAGGCCATGCGCGAAGCCATGCCCGACAAACTGCTGACGCTGGCCGATTACGAAGAGCCGACCGAATATTTCGGGGACACCGAGGCGACGGGCGGCATCGAGGTCGGACAGTACCTCGATTATGCATGGTCGGGATATATGTCGGAGAGCGAGGATATCCAGTTGCTCGATCCGTGGGAAGTAATCGACCTCACACCGGGCGATGCGGCCGATTTGGGCATGATGCTCCCGACGACGAACCATCCGCGCCGGCCGATCGCCGGACTTTCACCCGAAAATTTCGGATACTTCGCTGTGCCGTGGTATCCGGCGGCAAGCGATTTCCTGATGACGGCACAAGGTTTTATGAATGTGGCCATCTGGGATATGATGGGCTATGCGCCGAACAATACGATCGTATGGGCCGACCTTATCTCCAATCAACAAAATGAGTATGAAATGTCTTGGGGCATGGTTCCGGGTATGTTATGGGCCATATTCGGCGATGAAGCTATGGATGGAACGTATATGTATAATGTCCTCGTAAATAACGATCAGGGAGGTTTACACTACGGAGAGTTGGCGAAAGACTGGTAAAAACGATAAAATACGGATTTGCATCGTGCAATCACAAATTACAATCACCATTTTAAAATTATTAACTCATTAGTGTCCCGTTAAAATTGGGACGAAGTTAATATTAATCAAATAGTCCCTCC
>OOCM01002131.1_pt1 | contig 13763 bp, 12 predicted proteins | sample 1671111 | NCBI WGS metagenome assembly OOCM01 (sample SAMN06348123, study PRJEB24527) | human gut metagenome | biome: human gut; feature: ankylosing spondylitis patient; material: feces | host: Homo sapiens | place: China | collected 2015-10 | reverse complement strand
CGCAGGGCGTGCTTGCCCGCGCCCGTCGCGACAATCCCGAGCTGTGGGCGATGGCAAGAACGCACATTGTGGAGCGGCGGCGGTATCGTCTCTTCGGCGTGCCCGTGATCACGCGCGTACGCACGTGGCGCGAAGAGCGCTGGATGCTTTTTGAATGCATTCCGATCTGGGGGGGCAAAAACCGGCTACCCCGCATCAAGGATCTGTAGAAACTTCTACTCTCTTCCATCCACGTTAAAAACAGCTCCGGCGGTACGGCATGTCGCAAGGCATGCTTTCGCCGGAGCTTATCTCAGTGCTGCTCCCGAAGGCGCCTGGCCTCTTCCCGGTCGGCGCGTCTCTCCTGTTCCCCGGAATCGCCCTCCGAGCGATGGGCAAAAATCCGTCCCCGCATCACGGCGTCGCCACCGTAGCGTGAACGCAGCGCATCCACGGCCATGTTCAGCCGGTCGCGCCTGCCCTCGTTCTTTTCCGGGCGCGCGTCTGCCATAAGAGAAAGTTGTACCGGCCCTCCGGCTTCAAAACCGGACACCCCCACGCCCACAAGGCGTACCCTGTCGGTCAGCTCCAGCCCATCGAGGATGGAAACGGCAGTCTCGTAAATGCTCTCCGTGCTGCATATTCTGTGATCCAGCGTCAACTGGCGGGTAATCTGACGAAAGTCCGCATACCTGATCTTGAGCGTCACCGTTCGTCCCGCCAGATGCTGACGCCTCAACGAAGCGCCCACTCTTTCCGCATGACGCAGAATCCATGTGCGCAGAAGATCTCTGTCTCTCGTGTCCTCATCCAGCGTTACTTCCGCGCTTTCCGACTTAGGCGGCGACCACGGAACCACCTCGCGCGGGTCAACGCCGTGCGCCCTTTCCCACAAAACGCCTCCGGCCTTGCCGTAGCGACGCCGCCAGAAATCCTCGCCATAGCGGGAAACGTCGCCGCATACTCTGACGCCGAGCCGGGAAAGTTCCTCGGAAAAATGCTTCCCCACGCCGGGCACGGACGACACCGGAAGCGTGGCCAGAAACGACGGAACCATGTCCGGCTCCAGCATGAAAAGCCCGTCGGGCTTGCGCTGCTCTGAAGAAATCTTGGCCAGAAACTTCACCGGGGCTATGCCGACGGAACAGGTCAGTCCTCCCGTGACCTCCCTGACTGCTGCCTTGAGGCGTCGCCCCATCTCCTCCACCGGGCCGAACAGGCGCTCAAGGCCCGTGGCGTCGAGATAGGCTTCATCCACGGAGGCCATTTCCACCTTCGGAGAAAACTGCGTCAGCGTTTCCCGCACAAGGGCGGACATTTCCGCATAACGGCGCATGCGAGGCCGGATGAACACCGCCGAAGGACAGCGTCGTCTTGCTTCGACTATGGGCATGGCCGAGCGTATGCCGTATCGACGCGCCTCATAGGAGCAGGTGCTCACAACGCCTCTGTGCTCCCCGCCCACCACGACGGGAAGACCACGCAGAGAAGGGTTGTCGAGCTGTTCTATGGATGCGAAAAAGGCATCCATGTCCATGTGCATGATCCAGCGCTGCGGACGAGGCAAAACACACTCCTCAATGACTCGGCCATGTATGACAATCTCGTTACAGACGGCCCGTTTCAGCGGATAGTCCTTGACAACGGGGGGTGCACTCTCTAAGGAAGAAGTACCCGTCCTCATCATGCCTTCGGGCTGAAAAAAGGGCAATACCGGGGGTTGCACTCTCTTCTTTTCCCATTCCCATAAGGAGTCAGTATCGTTGGCCAAAAAGAAATCTATGCAGAAGTGGACCGTGGAGGATTCCGTCGACCTGTACGGCATCCGTAACTGGAGTTCCGGTTATTTCGACATCTCTCCCAAAGGAGAAGTCGTCATCAGGCCGTTCGGACGCGACGGCGGACCGGAAGTCAGCGTGCTGGAGATCATCCACGAACTCAAGGCCCGCGGTTATGACCTGCCCGTGCTGCTCCGCATAGAGAACATTCTGGATTCCCAGATTTCTCTTCTGCATCAGACTTTCCGCGCAGCCATCAACGATCTCGGCTACAAGGGACAGTATCGCGGCGTATTCCCCATCAAGGTGAATCAGCAGCAGCAGGTCGTGGAAAAAATCGCCCAGTACGGCGCCGCCTACCATCACGGTCTGGAAGTCGGCTCCAAGGCCGAACTCATTGCCGCCATCAGCCAGCTCAAAAGCCGAGAAGCCTGCCTCATCTGCAACGGCTACAAGGACGAGGAATTCATCGATCTCGGTCTGCACGCCCTGAGCATGGGCTTCAACGTCATTTTCGTGCTGGAAATGCCGGGCGAACTTGAGACCATTCTCGAAGAAGCCAGCCGCATGAACATCCGTCCGCAGATAGGCGTGCGCGTCAAGCTGAGCACCAAGGCCAGCGGTCACTGGTCGGAGTCCGGCGGCGAACGTTCGGCCTTCGGCCTCACTTCCGCGCAGATCGTGGATGTCGTGGACATTCTCAAGGAACACGACATGCTCGATACCCTGAAGCTCATGCACTACCATCTCGGCTCGCAGGTTCCCAACATCCGCGACATCCGTTCCGCCGTCATGGAGGCCACGCGCATCTACGCCAGCCTCGTGCAGGAAGGCGCGGCCATGGGCTACCTCGACCTCGGCGGCGGTCTGGCCGTGGACTACGACGGCTCGCACACCAACTACGTCAGCTCCCGCAACTACACCATGATGGAGTACTGCACCGACGTGGTGGAAGCCGTGATGACCATTCTCGATGCTCAGGGCATTGCGCATCCGCACATCGTCACCGAATCCGGCCGCGCCACGGTGGCCTACTACTCCATCCTGCTCTTCAACGTGCTCGACGTGAGCCTCATCGAAGTGGGCAGCCTCCCCGAGGACCTGCCCGAAGACGCTCCCGAGTCCGTGCGCAACCTGAAGGAAACTCTGCAGAACATCAATCCGCGCAACCTTCAGGAAGCCTACAACGACGCCATCTATTATTATGATGAAATGCGTCAGCTCTTCATCACCGGCCGTGTCACGCTCCGCCAGAGAACGCTTGCCGAACGCTTCTTCTGGGCCATCATGCGCGTGCTTTCCGAAGAAAAGAACCGCGTGAAGTACATCCCCAAGGAGCTGAACGAAATCGACTCCATGCTGGCGGACATCTACTACTGCAACTTCAGCGTGTTCCAGTCACTGCCCGACAGCTGGGCCATCGACCAGCTCTTCCCGGTCATGCCCATTCACCGTCTGGGTGAATTCCCCGAACGTCAGGGCATTCTTTCCGACCTTACCTGCGACAGCGACGGCCGCATTTCGCACTTCATCGACCCGCAGGGCCTCAAAACCACGCTTGAACTGCATCCGCTCAAGGAAGGCGAAGAATACTATCTCGGCACCTTCCTCGTCGGCGCCTATCAGGAAACTCTGGGCGACCTGCACAACCTGCTCGGCGACACCAACGTGGTTTCCGTGCGCATTCAGGAAGACGGCAGCTACGACTTCGTGCGTGAAATCGACGGCGACTCGGTTTCCGACATTCTCGCCTACGTGGAATACGATCCGCACCGCGTGCTTGTGGGCATCCGCAAGTCGGCCGAACGCGCCGTCCGCGAGAACCGCATCACGCCCGCCCAGCGCTATCAGCTCATGCAGGCCTTTGAAGACGGTCTGCGCGGTTACACCTACTTCGAACGATGATATGCCGCCGGGGAAAAGGCCTTCCGCCCTCTCCCCGGCCCTCAGCAATTTTCCCGACCCCGGCCGAGAACCTCGTTCTCCCCTTTTTCACCGAAGGCTTCAGAAAACGGATTCCGTCCTCTTCTGGACCTTCATGCTTCAAGGAGCAAGAACATGGCAAAGGTACTGATCATAGGCGCAGGCGGCGTAAGCTCCGTTGCCACGCACAAGTGCGCGCAGGCCGCTGAAATTTTTACCGACATCGTGCTGGCCAGCCGTACCAAGGCCAAGTGCGACGCCATTGCCGCAAGCGTCAAGGAACGCTACGGCCGCGATATTGAAACCGCTCAGGTCGACGCCGACAACGTGCCGGAACTTGTGGCGCTCATCCGCCGCGTGCAGCCTGATCTGGTCATGAACATCGCCCTGCCCTATCAGGATCTGCACATCATGGACGCCTGCCTCGAGGCCGGTGTGAACTATCTGGACACCGCCAACTACGAACCGCCGAACGACGCACACTTCGAATACAAGTGGCAGTGGGCCTATCAGCAGAAATTCAAGGACGCCGGTCTCTGCGCCCTGCTCGGTTCCGGCTTCGACCCCGGCGTGACCAACGTGTTCTGCGCCTATGCCCAGAAGCATCTGCTGGATGAAATCCACGTTCTGGACATCATCGACGCCAACGCCGGCGATCACGGCCTGCCGTTCGCCACCAACTTCAACCCTGAAATCAATCTGCGCGAAGTGTCGGCCAAGGGCCGCTACTGGGAACGCGGGGAATGGGTGGAAACCGATCCCCTCTCCTGGAAGATGAACTTCGACTTCCCCGAAGGCATCGGCAAGCGCAACTGCTACCTCATGTATCATGAGGAACTGGAATCGCTGGTGCAGAACCTCAAGGGCATCCGCCGCGCCCGCTTCTGGATGACCTTCGGAGACGCGTACCTCAACCATCTGCAGGTCTTCAAGAACGTGGGTCTCATCGGCATCGAACCTGTGAAGTTCCAGGGACACGACATTGTTCCCCTGCAGTTCCTGGCCAGGCTTCTGCCCGATCCCGCGTCTCTCGGCCCCCGCACCGTGGGCAAGACCTGCATCGGCTGCCTGATGCGCGGCGTGAAGGACGGCAAGGAACGCACCGTCTACATCTACAACATCTGCGACCATCAGGAATGCTACCGTGAACTCGGTTCGCAGGCCATTTCCTACACCACCGGCGTGCCCGCCATGATCGGCGCCATGATGATGGTCACCGGCAAGTGGAACAAGCCCGGCGTGTGGAACATGGAACAGATGGATCCCGATCCCTTCCTGGAAGAACTCGGCAAGTACGGCCTGCCCTGGAAGGTGACCGAACCGACCCTGTAATCAGACGCAAGGGGCGGAAGACGGAACGACTCCGTATTCCGCCCGAATTTCATGTATTTCCGAGAAACTGGGAGCGGGCGGAACAAGACCGTCCGCTCTCCTTGTCCGGGGAGGCGCCATGACGGCCGAAGAACAGATCGCCAGACTGGAAGAACTGGCCTATTTTCAGGAAAACCTGCTCTCACAGCTCAACGAGGCTCTTACGGGGCAGCAGAAGCAGCTGGATATGCTGGAAAAACGCCTTACCGAACTGGAAGCGAACGTGACGACGCTGCTTGATGCCACGCAGGAAGGCCCGGCCAACACGCTTCCTCCCCACTACATGCCCGAACGCTACTGATGCCGGAGCCGCTCCCTTCACGACCTTTCACCATGACGACGACCATGAACGAATATCTTGTCAAACTCCGCCCCGAATCGTGGCCCTCTCCCTGCTTCGTCACCGACCTCGCGCTTCTGAAAAAGAACGCCGCCGTTCTCGACGACGTGCAGAAACGCACGGGCGCAAAGATCATGCTTGCGCTCAAGTGCTTTTCCCAGTGGATGACCTTTCCCGTGCTCTCCCGGGCCATGCGCGGCCCGCTCTACGGCTGCTGCGCCAGTTCCCCCGACGAAGCCAGACTGGCGAAGGAGGAATTCTGCGGCGAGGTGCACGCCTTTGCCGCCGCCTGGAGCGAACAGGAGCTGGCGGAAACGCTGCGCTATGCCGACCATGTCGTCTTCAACTCCTTTGCCCAGTGGAAAACCTTCCGGCCTCTGGTCAAAAAGGCCGAAGAGGAGCGCGGTATCACCATCGAATGCGGTCTGCGCCTCAATCCCGAACACTCCGAAGGCGCGGTGCCCATCTACGATCCCTGCTCGCCCGGCTCCCGTCTCGGCATACGTCCGGCGGCCTTCCATGCCGAACTGGAAAAGGATCCCCATGCGCTGGACGGCATCTGCGGCCTGCACTTCCATACGCTGTGCGAACAGAACGCCGACAGCCTCGCCCGTACGCTGGAAGCCGTGGAAAAGCACTTCGGCGAATACTTCTCCCGCATGAAGTGGATCAATTTCGGCGGCGGACATCACATCACCCGCGCCGACTACGACATCGACCTGCTCTGCCGCTGCATCGAGCACGTGCGTGACACCTACAACGTGCAGGTCTATCTTGAACCCGGCGAAGCCGTGGCGCTCAATGCCGGCGTTCTCGTGGCCACGGTGCTCGACGTGGTGCAGGCCGACATGCCCATCGCCATTCTCGACACCTCGGCCGCCTGCCACATGCCCGATGTTCTGGAAATGCCCTACAGGCCCAACATCATCGGAGCAGGTGAGGCCGGAGAAAAGAACTTCACCTGCCGTCTGGCGGGCAAGTCCTGCCTTGCCGGCGACGTCATCGGGGAATACTCCTTCGACGAGCCTCTGAAGAGCGGCGACAAGCTGGTCTTTCTGGACATGGCCATCTACAGCATGGTGAAGACCACCACCTTCAACGGGCTGCGCCTGCCTTCCATCGCCATCTGGGATTCGGAAACCGATCAGCGCCGCGTCACCCGCGAATTCGGCTACGAGGATTTCCGCACCCGCCTGTAGAGCCTTATTACGTCATGAGAAAAGCCCCTTTCCCAAACATTGGAAAAGGGGCTTCTTTTTTACTGCATGGCGCAATCAGCGCTTGAAGGTCAGCCCGTCGGCCTCGAACGGAAGATACCGGGGCTTTTCGCCGTCCGGCTGCCCGTAATAGGCCATCCAGTACGGACGAAAGAATGTTTCGCAGGAGGTTTCCTTGAAGGACGGCAGATTGCGGCACATGCGCATGATGAGGCGTCTGGCGAAATTCGAGGCGCACTCCTCAGCTTCCTGTCCGCTCATTTCAAACTTTCCGTCCTGAAAATGCATTCCCTGTACGGGCGCAAGCTGCAGATCTGTATCCTTCACGGCACAGCGACCGTAGAGCGAATTCACCGCCAGCGTCATCACGCCCTCCGTATCATGACGGCGGAAGGGGAATTTTCTCGCCTCTACGGCATAGGGAAGACAGATCAGATAAAAGCGCACATACTCCAGACGTATTTCCGTAAGCGGCTGCCGGACAAGAAGTCTGCCCAGAAGTCCGCCTCTGGCCTGCGCCGTGCGCAGAATCGACGACTGCGCAACCGTTACGGGGGTAGCCATCATGTCCATGAAACGCTCCTCTCATCCGTCCGGCCATGCCGGAGAACGCTGATTATCCCCGGTGCTGCCGGAAGAAGTCCCTGATGCCGAGCACGGTTATCGTCGTGCACACCACAGCCACGATGCAGGGAAGCACATAGCCGAGCAGGCTCACCCCGCTGACCAGTCCCCATACGAGAACGACGGCCTCTATGACGATGGCTACTACGAATCTGATATCGACGGCAAGATTATGATCCATAGGAAACTCCCAAGGTTAGCATTCGTTGACGGGTTCGGCATCGCGGTCGATGGGCTTGCCGATCATATTGCCCACAAGGAACAGCAGGAAGGACACGGGCAGCGCCACGAGCATGGGCTTCAAGCCGAAGGGATTGCCGAGGAACTGCCAGACAAGCGTGGTTCCCATGCCGCCCAGCATGCTGAGGAAGCCGCCGGCCACGGTGAAACGCCACTTCCAGAACAGGCCGCCCAGCACGGGCACAAAGGCCGACGCCAGATAGAGACCGCCGAGGAAGATGACGGCATCAAGCACCGCGGAGAACTGGAAGGCCAGCAGGCAGCCGCACAGGCCGATGCACACCATGAAGAAGCGGGTGAGCCGGATCTGTTCCTTGTCCGACATGCAGGGGCGCAGCAGCGGACGAACCAGGTCGCAGGTGAGCGTGGTGGCGCCAACAAGGAAGAAGGAACTCATGGTGGACATGATGACGGCCAGGATGGAGCATATCCAGAGACCGGTGAGGAAGGGAGGCATGGCATTGATGGCCATGGTCAGGAAGGCCTTGCTGCCCTGAAGTTCGGGATACATGGCGCGAGCGGCGAGACCGAGCAGCGTCATGACGGTGTCGAACGCCATCCAGATGAGCAGGCAGGTCAGATAGGCCCGCTTGGCGGTTTTGGCGCTGTTGGAGGCGCCGAAGCGCTGATAGGCCGCCGGATCGGCATAGACCTGGAAGCCCAGCAGGAAGAAGACGAGCAGCTGGCTTATGGGCAGTCCGCCCGTGGGCGAGAAGTGACCGGCAGGAAGAGCCTGCTGCAGGCCTTCAAAGCCGCCGACGCTGGTCCACACGCCGGGAAGCAGAAGAAGCGTGAGGCTGGTCATGAGGAAGAACTGCAGAACGTCGGTCATGACCACGGACCAGAGGCCGCCGAACATGGAATAACAGATGACGACGCCCACGATGACCACGCCGATGACCCAGTTGGGAAGGCCGGTGATGGTGTTGCCCATGATGCCCACGGATACGATGTCCATGAGACGGCTGGAGTAGCAGACGATGAGTATGGCGCCGAGGAAGGCGACGGGTCTTGCATACAGCCTGCCCAGAAGCGCGGGGATGGTGTTTTCCTTCACGCCGCGCACGCGGGGAGCCACCCAAAGGGCCAGCGGAATGCGCCCGAGATGCGCAGGCACGCACCAGACGACGAAGGCGGCGATACCGGCGTTGAAGGCCAGTTCGGCCGTACCGAACACCGCGCCGGAGCCGTACCAGGTAGCAGCCACGGTCGCCACCACCATGGGATAGGACAGCGCTCTGCCCGCCATGAGATAATCTTCGGAATTCCGTACCTTGCGGGAAACGTACCAGCCCACAAGTATCATGATGCCGAGGTACATGAAGATGGCCAGCCAGTCGAGGCCGGTCCAGTTGACGACTACATCCTGCATAGGTTCTTCTCTCCCATGTTGAAGGTTCGGCTCTCGTGCATCAGGCGTATCTGCGCGCGATGTCCGACAGGCGGCCGGAGGCCATCAGATCATAACCTTTGACGATGTCCGCGCTGATCACGCGGTCCTGATTCAGGAAGGGAACGACGGAACGCACCGCCGCGTAGGCTTCGGCCGTGGCCGCGCCGAGCGGCGCCATGCCGCGCAGATCAATGGCCTGCGCCGCATGATAGGCTTCCATGCCCAGCATGTAGCGAAGATTGTCCACGATCTTCGCCGTCTTGCTGACGACAAGAGGCGCATTGGTCGCGTGATCCTCTATTTCGCCGGACAGGGCCATGTAGTCCGTGCTTGCCGGATTGGAAAGATGACGGATCTCCGCCTCCAGAGCGGAGAAGGTTTTCTGATGCGTGGTGTAGGCCATCACGCTGGTGCCGTCCGGACTGAGGAAACGGGGCAGACGGCTGAAGCCGGGGCTGTCCAGCTTTATCACCTGATAGCAGATGTTGCGCGCCACATGGCTCAAGGCCAGACCCAGCATTTCCACGCCGAGCACCCAGGAGGTGATGTCGAAGTTGGAGTTGTGGACAAAGCGGCGTTCCTCCGCCAGAACGCAGGGATTGTCGTCCGTAGCGTTGACGTGCAGAAGAAGCAGCGGCTTCAGGTAGGAAAGCGCATCGCGCACGGCGCCGTTCACATGGCACGCCGAGCGGAAGCAGAGCGGATCCTGCATGGTGGCCGTCACGCCGCCCTGCCAGAGAAAACTGCCTTCAAGATACCGGCGTACGCGGGCGGCCGTCTGCATGGGGCCGGGAACCGGACGTCTGAGGAAGCAGGCTTCATCCAGCGGAGACACGTTGCCGCCGTAGCCTTCCAGCGTCAGGGCGTAGACAAGATCAGCGGCGTCCATGAGTTTTTCGCAGTCGTCCAGAAGAAGCATGGCCATTCCGGCCGAAACGGCGTTGCTGCTCACGATGGCCAGACCTTCCTTGCAGCCGAGCCGAAGCGGCGCAAGCCCGGCCTTCTGCAGAGCCTCGGCGGCAGCCATGCGTTCTCCGCGAAACACGACTTCCCCTTCTCCCGTGAAGGCCAGACCCGTATGCGCCAGAGAAACGAGATCCGCCGCGCCGATGGAGCCGCGACCGGGCATGACGGGATGGATGCGCAGATTCAGAAAATCGCGATAGCGCTCCACAAGTTCAGGGGATACGCCGGTGCTGTCGGCAAGAAGTCCGTTCAGGCGCACAAGGAGCGCGGCCCGCACTTCCGCTTCGTCGAGTTCCGGCCCGACCGCCGCACTGTGCGAACGGATGAGCATGGCGTTGAATGCGGCAAGACCTTCGCTGCTGATGTCCCAGTCCTTGTTCATGCCCACGCCGGTATTGAAGCCGTAGATGCGCGGAAGCGTACGGTCCTCCGCCATTTCGAGCACCAGAGCACGGGTGCGGCGGATGCGCTGCATTGCCTCCGGGGCAATGCTCACCTCTGCTCCGTGCCGTGCCACGGCACAGACCTGTTCTACGGTCAGATCGGAACCGGTCAGGGAAACAGTGGAATTCATGATGTCTCCTGGGCTCAGGCCCGGGTATGGCCGCGCATGAGAAGAGCGGCGGCAAGACTGATGAGGGAAAAGACCAGATACACGATAAACGCCCGGGCATAGGCCGTTTCCGGCCCTGCCGATGAAAAATGTTCAAGAATCACGCCGATGACGGCCTGCAGACAGGCGGTGCAGGCAAAGATGGAAAAACTGAGCATGGCGGTGGAAAGGCCGAGCACCGATACGGGAAGCGCTTCCCGAGCCGCGGCAAACAGCACCGAGGCCGTGGCGTTGCCGGCAAGGCAGATGGCGCCGAACTGCAGCCAGAGCGCCCATGCAGGCATGCCGGGGGAACAGAAGCACAGACTTGCGGCTCCGGCCAGAGCACACAGCGAGCCTCCGATCAGCACGATTCTGCGGGAGTGAAGTCTGTCCGAAAGCCAGGCGCCGGCAGGCGTTCCGAGAACAAGGCTCAGCGCGCCGAGAGAAAGCAGCCTTCCTACGGACTCGGCAGAAAGATGATGAACGCTGCGGTAGTAGTCCCCCGCCCACAGACCGGCAAAGGAAAAGAACAGCGAAGCGCCCGTCAGATACCACAGCACGATGAGCCGGTACTGCCGCGAGGAAAAAAGAATCCGGAAAGCCTGAAGTCCGCGAACGGTCTCGCCCTTCTCCCCGCCTTCGGAACCGGAGGTCGAGATCTCCGCCAGACCGAGTTCCCGCTTCTGCGCCGCGGAAGGTTCATCCCTGACGAGCAGCAGAAGAACAAGCCCCCAGAACAGGGAAAACACCGCGACGGCCCAGAACACCTGACGCCAGCCGAAGCCCTCGCTGAGGGCGGCAAGCGGAGCGGCGGCAAAAAACGTGCCCAGACCGCCCACGGCCATGAATATGGAAACAAGCGCGGCATACACGCGGGCCTGAAACCAGCGGCTCATGATCTTGAACGACGCCGTCGTCACCACGGCCATGCCCACGCCTGCAAGGGCGCGCCCGGCAAAGGCGGTGCCGAAACTTCCGGCCGAGGCAAAAAGAATGCCGCCCAGGCCGCCGAGTCCGAAAAGCAGAAGCATGGTTCTGCGCGGTCCGAGGCTGTCCACCATAAGTCCGGCAGGAATCTGCGTAGCCGCATACGCGTAAAGAAAGGCCGATCCCAGCCAGCCGGTCATGGACGGCGTCAGCGCCAGTTCCCGGGACAGCTCCGGCATGATGACGCCGAGGCTGAGCCTCTGGAAGAAAACAAGAAAATAGGCTCCGCACAGGGCAGAAAAAAGAAGGCAGGCATAAAAGAAGGAACGTGAACGCATGGGGACGCCTTTCCGATGAAAGGATGGAAAGGAGACGGAACGCAGGAGCGCTCCGTCTCTCATGTCTAGCGGTAGCGCAGTTTCTGTCCGATACCGAGCGATTCAGCCTTTTCCAGCATGGCGCAGCCGAGCGCAATGTCGTTGGTGCTCAGGCCGCGGTGCCAGAACAGAATGGTTTCTTCGTCGTTCTCGCGTCCGGGGCGAAGTCCGGCCACGATCTGCCCGAGCTCCGCGTGCAGATTCTCTTCCGTGAGCTTGTCCGCTTCCACGTGAGGCCGCAGAGCTCCGTAGGGAAGGCCCTTGCGGCACTGCCCCCAGTCGTCCACCACCATTTTGTCCATGATGTCAGTCAGGGACAGTTCCACGGCGCTCATGGTGCCGTAGGGCACGACGAAGGCGCCCTTCTTGATCCACTCGGTCTTCAGCATGGGCTGCGGCGCGGGCAGACGGGTGGCCTCCACCACGATGTCGGCATCGCGGACGCAGCTTTCCCAGTCGTCCACCACGCGCACGGGCTTGCCCAGATCCTCGGACAGCCGCTTTCCGAAGGCTTCGCGGCTTTCCGGACGACGGGAATGAACGCGGATTTCCTCAAAGTCGAACAGGCTGTCCAGAAGACGCACGTTCCAGTACGAGGTGCCGCGGGAACCGATGTGGCCGAGAATACGGGAGTTCTTGCGCGCCATGTACTTGGCGCCGAGCGCCGTCACGGCGCCGGTACGCATGTCCGTGATGGACGTGGCGTCGAGAATGGCCTTCACCATGCCCGTTTCCGGATCAAAAAGGTTCATGATCGCCATTTCCGACGGAAGATTCTGCTTATAGTTGTCCACATAGTCGCCCACAATCTTCACACCCGCTACATGCAGAGGCTGAATGTAACCGCGCAGCACATTGAAATGCCCCTTGGCGGAATCCTCCGGTACGAGATGAACGCGGGGCTCGATGCGGGTCTGTCCCAGTCCCTGCGCGCGGAGGCTTTCCTCTACGGCGGCAAGGATTTCGGCGTCCGTCATGTTCAGGCGGGCGACATCGGGACCGTTGAGATAGGTGAGATAGCTTTCCTGCATGATGTACTCCAGAAGGTTCGGGTGAAAGAGAGTCAGCGGGGACAGGGGTAGCAGAGGCGAAGAGCTGCGGCTTCCTGTTCCGCCAGAACGGCGTAATCGGAAGGAACCGGAAGGGAAAATCCCTTCATGCACAGTTCACGGCGCAGCTCTTCGCCGCAGGAGGAACGACTCCACGATTCCAGTGCGCCGCGAAGTGCCGTTACGACGCCGGAATCCAGACCGGGCGAAGCCGCAAGGAAGGGCATGGCCGTCAGGGGAGAACGGCCGAGGACAGTCAGCTCATCCTTCCACCGGCTGCCGGAAGAGACGAGCAGACTATAAAAATAGCTGTCCATGGGAATCACATCCACTCTGCCGTCGCAAAGAGCGTTCAGGCACGCCGCAGGCGTTTCCAGTTCCGTATGCGACGCATACAGGCGTCCGCCCCGGGCGTACGGGGCCAGAAGAAAACGCAGGGCATTGTAGCCGGACTGGGAGTGGACGGGCATATGACCGAGGCGGGAACCGAAGCTGTCCTCCACGCGAGTCCACAGGCTCGACGAGCGCGCCAGAAGCAGCGTGCAGTACGCCGCCTCCGTACCGGATTCCGGCCCGAGAGGCGCGCCTATGATCTGATGCCGTGCCCCGGCCTGCAGATACGGGCGGCCGCACAGAAAGGTCAGACCAAGATCAGGTTTCTTCCACAACTCTCCGAGAGATGCCGGAGCAGACCAGTCCAGAATACGGAGCTCAATACCGGCAAGCCTGCCTGCCTCTTCAAAGACTTCATGCCAGGCATCGGCCTTGGCACGGGTAACGTCATACAGACGGGAACAGGCGATAAGCGTAGTCATGACAACCTCTTGAGCGAAAAAACGGGGAAGGGGCGGGCACGCGCTGCACTGTGCCGGAAAAGATGGATGATTCCTCGGGGGACTATTCGCCTCCCTTCTAGCACTCAAAATTTTTTTGGCTCTTGACTAGCTGAAAGGACCTAAAAAGGTTATCTGGTTAGTCATGGCA
>OOCM01002129.1_pt1 | contig 13771 bp, 9 predicted proteins | sample 1671111 | NCBI WGS metagenome assembly OOCM01 (sample SAMN06348123, study PRJEB24527) | human gut metagenome | biome: human gut; feature: ankylosing spondylitis patient; material: feces | host: Homo sapiens | place: China | collected 2015-10 | reverse complement strand
TTCATGCCCTCATCGAGCAGCTGAAAGAGGAATATCCATTAGCCACGATTCATGGGCATAATGAATTTGCCAACAAAGCCTGTCCCTGCTTTGATGTAAAGAAGGAGTGGGGGAAGGAGTAGACACAAAAATAGCGGATCTGTCACAGACCCGCTATTTCCTGTTATTTTAAATTTTTTAAGATGTTTATTAAAATTTTTCTAGCCTTATACAATGCCCTGAGCCATCATAGCCTTAGCTACCTTCAGGAAGCCGGCTACGTTTGCACCCTTTACGTAATTTATGTAACCGTCTGGCTCAGTACCATACTTCACGCAGTTTGCGTGAATATCGTTCATGATGTCGTGGAGCTTAGCATCAACCTCCTCACGAGACCACTTCAGACGCTCTGAGTTCTGGCTCATCTCAAGACCTGATACTGCAACACCACCTGCGTTGGCTGCCTTACCTGGAGAGTAGAGAATCTTAGCATCCTGGAATACCTTGATAGCCTCTGGAGTAGTAGGCATGTTGGCACCCTCGCTTACTGCGATTACGCCGTTGGCGATGAGGGCCTTGGCTGCCTCCTCGTTGATTTCGTTCTGAGTAGCTGATGGGAGAGCGATGTCTGCCTTCTCAAACCAAGGCTTTGCTCCCTCAACATATTTTACACCATACTTCTCTGCATACTCCTTGATACGGCCACGCTCTACGTTCTTGAGCTCCATGATGTAATCGAGCTTCTCGCGGTCGATTCCGTCTGGGTCGTAGATGTAACCGTCTGAATCTGAACATGTAACTGGCTTAGCACCCAACTGGAGCAACTTCTCCATAGTGTACTGCGCTACATTACCTGAACCTGAAACCAAAACAGTCTTGCCCTTGATGTCAATACCCTTGGTAGCGAGCATGTTGCAGAGGAAGTATACGTTACCGTAACCTGTAGCCTCAGGACGGATCAATGAACCGCCGAACTCCTGACCCTTACCGGTCAAGACGCCCTGGAACTGGTGTGTCAACTTCTTGTACATTCCGAAGAGGTAACCTACCTCACGGCCACCTACACCGATGTCACCAGCTGGAACATCCTCGTCTGGACCCATGTGACGATAAAGCTCTGTCATGAAAGCCTGGCAGAAACGCATTACCTCGTTGTTGCTCTTGCCACGTGGAGAGAAGTCGGAACCACCCTTAGCACCACCCATAGGGAGAGTAGTAAGAGAGTTCTTGAATGTCTGCTCGAAAGCCAAGAACTTCAAAATACCCAAGTTTACTGACTTGTGGTAGCGAAGACCTCCCTTGTAAGGGCCAATCGCGTTGTTGTGCTGTACGCGGTAACCCATGTTAGTCTGTACGTTGCCCTTATCATCTACCCAAGATACGCGGAACTGGATGATGCGGTCTGGAATGCAGAGACGCTCGATGAGGTTTGCCTTCTCAAACTCTGGGTGCTTGTTGTACTCTTCCTCGATAGTACCGAGAACCTGACTAACTGCCTGAATGTACTCAGGCTCGTTTGGGAATCTTCTTTGGAGATTCGCGATTACTTCAGATGCTTTCATAATCTTTAATCTTTTATTGTGTTTAAATTCTTATTTTTTATTTCTGCTTGCAAAGATACATGTTTTTCTTGAAAACACCAACAAAAAGAAAGAAAAAATGCAGAAAAAGTAGAAAAAAGTTATTTTTTAACATTTTTAGCCACGTTTTGTAGCGCTTTTGTGTACGCACACCTTATTATATAAGAGACGTTTTTCGGGGTTAAGCCTTTATTTCTGTTTTAGGGAATCTCGCATTCTGACGACTTCTGTTTATCTATCCTGCGCCATAGGGCATAAATGAGCAGGATGATAGCGTAGAGACCGATTACCTGAGGCAGACTGATTCTTACGTTTTCGATGCTTGCTCCAGGCAGCATGCTGATCAGTTTTATGGCTGTATTCAAAAACTGGGTGATGCTGGTCAGGGCGCCTGAGGTAAGGCTGATGAGTGGGGCGACAACCGGTGATATGGGCGCCCATAACGTGAGTGGGGAGAACAGGATTAAGGCTGCTCCAAGATATAGGATGAGGGTTGCTGCGGGAATGGCGATGTAATTGGTGAGAAGTGAATAGCACGATATTCTGCCGAAGGTGTAGACGATGACCGGAAGGGTTCCTATCTGGGCTGCCAGTGAAACGCAAAGGAGGCCCCATGCCCAACGGAGGAAACGGCTGCGGATGGGGAGGAGGGTGTAAAGGGGTGTGAAGAACAGCAGAATGGAGGCTACGGCAAGGAACGAAAGCTGGAAACTCAACTCGAAAAGATAGAGCGGACTGATGAAGAGCATCAATATATAAGCCGAGGCTAAGGTGTTGAGCGGCAGGCCGGTACGATGGAATGCTAAACTTAAGCTGTAGGCTGAAAGCATGATGGCTGCACGGACTGCACTTGCCGGCAATCCTATGAGGAAAACGTAGGTCCAGATAGAGATGAGGGACAGGATGATGGTGTAAACTGAGTACTTTCTGCCGCCTAGCAGAAAGATGAAAAGCTGGAAGATAATGCCTATATGAAGTCCGCTTACTGCCAGGATATGACTGGCTCCGGAAATGGAGTAACTGTTTCGGGTGTTCGAGTCGAGTGCGCTCTTGTCGCCCAGCGCCATGGCTGCGATGACTGCATAGTCTTGCTGTTTTACGTGAAGGGAAACCAGTTTGCTTTCAATATTGCTTTTATAGCGTTCGGTATTGATTTTTGCCCGTGTGAGGTAAGACAGTTCCTGCCAGTTTTTCAGTTGTGTAGAGGTTTGGGCGTCTGCTATTTGCTTACAGGTAAGAAAAGCCCCAAGGCTCAGGATACATAAATGAATCATCACGCATTGGGAGAAGATGAGAAACTGGTGGCTCCTGCTGAAGTAAGCTTTTTGGTTTAAGAACTCAGTAAGAAAAAAGATGATGCTGCCAAGGGCGCATGAAATGATGGAGATGATGAGCCAGAAGCGCATGTTGAAATCATCATAGCCCCATTTGGCTATGATGATTCCGATCGTCAGTGTGAGGCTGATGGTCATGAGCGGGGGGAGGGATAGCTCTTTCATCATTCCTCTTTCCTTTTTAAAAGATAATTTATTTCCTATTTCTTGAATCCGAAGATGCGCTTGATGAATGTCTTCACAGCGTTTTCTTTCTTCTGTGGATTTACGATAGGGGTGTGCTTGCGTGCCGCCGGCTTGTCGCCCTTTTTCTGGGCTACGCCTCTGCCACGGCCGTTGCTGCCCGGGCGAACATTGTTCTCGGTGCCTGGGCGCTGCTGGTTGCTGTTGTTGCTGTTATTGCGGCGCTTCTGGCTGTTGCTGTTCTTTGGCTGCTCGCCTGGCTGGGCTGGCTTTCTGTTCTGCTGCTTTGCGTTCTGCTGCCTGTTGCCCTGCTGAGGCTGCTGCTTTGCGTTCTGCTGTTTGTTACCCTGCTGTGGCTGCTGCTCGTTGCTGCGTGGCGCTTTTTCCTGACGCTCGTTTGGCTTGTTTGGCTTGCGCTTGTGAGAAGTCTGGTCGCGGTCTTTCTGTCGGCGGTTCTTGGCGCTGTTCTTTCCGGCCTCGCCGTTTCCGCCGTTACCGCGTCTGTTGTTTCTTCCGTTTGCGCCTTTCTTCTTCGGCTTGTTGAGCTTGGTGTATTCAGGACCTTCGCCGCATCCCTCAGGGAGAGGCATCTTGTCTACCACCTTCTCCAGGAACTTCTCTATCTGCTGGAACCAGTACTGGTCTTCTTCGCTTACGAAGGTGATGGCTCTACCATCGCGGTTGGCACGGGCTGTACGGCCGATGCGGTGAACGTAATCTTCTGTATCGTGAGGAACATCGTAATTGATGACCATCTCAATATCATCGATGTCGATTCCGCGCGCCACAATGTCGGTAGCTACGAGCACATCATACTGTCCGCTCTTGAACTTGAACATCACATCATCGCGTTCAGCCTGTTCCAGGTCGCTGTGCATGGCTCCGCAGTTTACTCCAATCTGCTGGAGGGAAGCTGCGAGTTGCTTCACCTTGAATTTGCTGCCGCTGAAGACGATGACACGCTTCAGGTCGCCTGCCTTGAAGATGTCCTTGATGATGGTCATCTTCTGGGTTTCGTAGCATACGTATGCTTCCTGCTTGATTTTCTCGGCTGGCTTGCTGACGGCAAGTTTGATTTCTACCGGATTCTTGAGCAGGGTCTTAGCCAGTTCTTCTATCTTCTCAGGCATGGTTGCCGAGAACATGATGGTCTGGCAGGTCTTTGGCAGTTTTGCCGCGATGGTCTTGATGTCGTCAGAGAAACCCATGTCGAGCATGCGGTCGGCTTCGTCGAGGATGAAGAAGCTTACCTTGCTGAGGTCTACATTGCCCAGGGAGATATGGGAGATGAGGCGACCCGGGGTGGCGATGACTACATCGGCGCCCATGCGGAGGCTGCGCAACTCCTGATCGTAACGGTTGCCGTCGTTGCCGCCGTATACGGCTACGCTGCTCACGCCCTGCAGGTAATAGCCGAAGCCTTGCATCGCCTGGTCTATCTGCTGGGCGAGCTCGCGGGTTGGTGACATGATGACGCAGTTGATGGCGTCTTTCGGATAACCGCCGTCATCGAGCTTGCTCAATACTGGCAGCAGATAGGCTGCGGTTTTGCCGGTTCCGGTCTGGGCTACACCCAAGACATCGTGACCTTCTAATATCTCTGGAATGCACTTTTCCTGTACTGGAGTGCATGTGTCGAAGCGCATGTCATATAATGCGTCGAGCACGTTGTCGTTTAAATCTAATTCGTCGAAATACATTCTTCTATAGTTTATAGTTTACAGTTTATAGTTTATAGGGGAGCATGGCTGCTATAAACTATAAACTCTTAATTATTAATTGATAATTACCTCGGTGCCTTGCGGTAGCAGAAGTAGGCTACGATGGCGAAGAGGAAGTTTGGAAGCCACGCTGCCAGAACAGACGGGAAGTTGGCCTGGATGGCGAAGGTGGCAGAAACCGTCTGCAGCATGATGTAGCCGAAACTCAGCGCAAGTCCTACGCCCAATGCTGCTCCCATGCCGCCTTTGCGCTTGCGGGCTGAGAGGGAGACGCCGATGATGGTGAGGATGAACGAGGCGAAGGAAGAGGCGATGCGCTTGTGGTATTCTACCTCGTACTGCACTACGTTGCCCGAACCGCGGTTGATCTGCTTGGAGATGTAATCGCGGAGCTCAGGACTGGTGAAGGTTTCCTGCTGACCCTTGGAATAGACCAGGTCGGTAGGTTCCATCATGATGACGGTGTCCTTCTGGGCTCCGCTCGTAATATGCTCCTTCATGCCCTGGAGCTTGCGGATTTTCCAGTTGCTCAGTTTCCAGTGATACTTGCTGTCGGAAATGGTGTCGTACTGGATGTCCATCGCTGTGAGGTGGCTTACGAGTTTCTTGTCCTGGAACTTGTCGAGGCAGAATCCGTAGCCGCGTTTCATGCTGTTGTCGTAATGCTGCATATAGGCAATCACTCCCTTGTCTACCTGCAGCTGTACATTCTCGGCACTGGTATTCTTCTTCTTGTTCTTGTACATCGTCTCGAAGTTCTGCCTGATAACGGTGCCGTGGGGAATGACGTAGGCTGAGAGCCCGAAGGAGAGGGCTGAGAGCAGCACGCAGGTAATCATGTATGGGCGGAGGAGACGCTTGAAGGATACTCCCGACGCCAGGATGGCGATGATTTCGGAATTGCTTGCCAGCTTGGTGGTGAAGAGAATGACCGCCACGAACACGAACAGCGCACTGAAGAGGTTGGCAAAATAGGGCACGAAGTTGGCGTAGTAATCGAAGATGATTGCGCGCGCCGGTGCATGGTGCTCTGTGAATTTTGACAGGTTCTCGTTGAAGTCGAAGACGATGGCGATGGAGATGATCAGGGCGATGGAGAAGAAATAGTAGCCCAGAAACTTCTTGATAATGTACCAGTCGAGCTTCTTGATGTACCTGAACGGGTTGAGAAACCTGAGGATGCGCAGGAACCGGAGCTTGTGAGCCAGCCAGCGCACAGCCCTGATGAGCCACCCGAACTTGCGGGAAGCCCATCGGCCGGTGCGGTAGAGCCGGCGGTGTTTTCTTATTTTCTTAAAATCTTTCATGATGCTTGCTTACTTAAATTCTTCGGCCAAGCTGGTCGATGATGGAATTCTTCCATGCCACGAAATCGCCCTGCTCGATATGATGGCGGGCATCGGTCACGAGGCGCAGATAGAAAGAGAGGTTGTGGATGCTGGCTATCTGCATCGCCAGCAGCTCCTGGGCCTTGAAGAGGTGGTGGAGGTAGGCCTTCGTGGTTACGAGGTCGATGTCGCAGCCGTCTGGATCTACCGGACTGAAATCTTTCTCCCACTTCTTGTTGCGCATGTTCATCGTGCCCTGATAGGTGAAGAGCATGGCGTTGCGGCCGTTGCGGGTCGGCATTACGCAGTCGAACATGTCTACGCCGCGCTCGATGGCTTCGAGGATGTTTTGCGGGGTTCCTACGCCCATCAGATATCTCGGCTTGTCTTTCGGCAGGATTTCGTTCACTACTTCTATCATCTCATACATCACCTCGGTAGGCTCTCCTACGGCAAGTCCGCCGATGGCATTTCCGTCGGCTCCCTTGTCGGCAATGTATTTGGCTGCTTCGCGGCGCAGGTCCGGGAAGGTGCAGCCCTGAACGATAGGGAAGAGGCTCTGCTGATAGCCGTAGAGGGGCTCGGTTTCGTTGAACCGCTTGATGCAGCGGTCTAGCCAGCGCTGGGTGAGCATGAGGCTATTCTTGGCGTACTGGTAATCGCTCTGTCCCGGTGGACATTCATCGAAGGCCATCATGATGTCGGCTCCGATGATGCGCTCGGTGTCCATCACGTTCTCCGGTGTGAAGAAATGCTTGCTGCCGTCGATGTGGGAGCGGAACTCGCAGCCTTCTTCCTTGAGCTTGCGGATGCCGGTGAGCGAGAAGACCTGGAAGCCGCCGCTGTCGGTGAGGATAGGACGGTCCCAGCCGTTGAACTTGTGCAGTCCGCCTGCTGCCCTGATGACGTCAAGACCTGGGCGCAGGTAGAGGTGATAGGTGTTTCCGAGGATAATCTGTGCCATGACCTGCTTCTTGAGTTCCTCGAAGTGGACGCCCTTCACGCTTCCTACGGTTCCTACGGGCATGAAGATTGGGGTCTTGATCTGTCCGTGGTCGGTGGTGATGATGCCTGTACGCGCATCGCTTGCTTTATCTGTTACTTGTAATTCAAATTTCATTTCTATTCTTTTTTATCATTTTTCTCAATGCTGAAGTCTGCTGGGTTTTTCACCTTCTCGTCGGTCAGCGCGAACTGCCAGACGTCAGCCACATTCTCTACATAGTGGAAGTCTACGCCCTTGAGATATTTCTCTGGTATTTCCTCTACGTTCTTCTGGTTCTCCCTGCACATCACGATGTGCTTGATTCCTGCCCGCTTGGCTGCCAGAATCTTTTCCTTGATTCCGCCTACCGGGAGCACTTTGCCGCGGAGGGTAATCTCGCCGGTCATGGCTGTGTTGGCACGCACCTTGCGCTGGGTGATGGCTGAGGCGATGCTGGTGGCGATGGTGATTCCGGCAGAAGGACCGTCTTTCGGAGTGGCTCCCTCAGGCACGTGGATGTGGATGTTCCACTGCTCGAAGATGCGGTAGTCTACCTGCAGCAGGTCGATGTGCGACTTGACGTATTCCAGCGCGATAATGGCTGATTCCTTCATCACGTCGCCCAGATTTCCGGTCAGGGTGAGCTTGCCTGCCTTGCCCTTGCTGAGAGAGGTTTCGATGTAGAGGATTTCGCCGCCCACTGAGGTCCAGGCCAGTCCGGTTACCACTCCTGCATAGTCGTTGCCCTGGTAGATGTCGCGGTTGAACGGCGGATTGCCCAGCAGGTCTTTTACTTCGGCAGGGGTGATGGTGTAGTTCTTCAGTTCCTGGTTGCAGGCAAGTTTGTAAGCCATCTTGCGCAGACTCTTGTCAATCTGTTTCTTCAGCTGTCTAACGCCGCTCTCACGGGTATAATGCTCGATGATGAACTCGAGGGCATTCTTGTTGAAGCTTACCTTCGGCGAAACCTTGTCGAGTCCGGTGCTTTCCAGCTCTTCCGGTACGAGGTGGCGCTTGGCAATCTCTGTCTTCTCTTCGGTGATGTAGCCGCCTACTTCTATCAGCTCCATACGGTCGAGGAGCGGACGCGGAATGACGCTCAGGTCATTGGCTGTGGCGATGAAGAGCACCTTGGAGAGGTCGTAATCCATATCGAGATAGTTGTCGTGGAAGGCATTGTTCTGTTCCGGGTCCAGCACTTCGAGCAGGGCTGATGCTGGGTCGCCGTTGAAATTGCTCTGCGCCACCTTGTCAATCTCGTCGAGGATGAATACCGGATTGCTGCTGCCTGCCTTCAGCATGTTCTTGATGATGCGGCCCGGCATGGCTCCCACATAGGTGCGGCGGTGACCGCGGATTTCGGCTTCATCGTGCAGACCGCCCAGCGACATGCGTACATACTTGCGCTTCATGGCTGCTGCGATGCTCTTGCCCAGACTGGTCTTTCCTACGCCCGGAGGACCGTAGAGGCAGAGGATAGGACTCTTGCCGCCGCCGTTCAGTGCTCTTACGGCGAGGAATTCCAGAATGCGCTCCTTCACATTCTCCATGCCGTAGTGGTCGTGGTTCAGAATGCGCTTGGCACGGGTCAGACTGAGGTCGTCCTGGGTATAGGAGTTCCAAGGCAAATCTACCATGGTCTGCAGGAATCCTATCTGTATCGAATAGTCAGGACTCTGCGGGTTCAGGGTGTCGAGCTTGGCAATTTCTTTCTTGAAGATTTTGGCTGTCTCCTCGCTCCAGTTCTTCTGTTTCGCCTTCTCCAGAATCTCCTTCTTCTCCGGGCTGGCGTTGCCTTCTCCCAGTTCTTCCCTGATGTTCTTAATCTGCTGCTTGAGGAAGTATTCCTTCTGCTGTTCATCGAGGTCGTAGTGGGTTTTGTTCTCAATCTCAGTCTGGATGCGTAGCAGATGGCGCACCTTGTTCAGGGATCTGATGGCAATCATGATGCGCTCGCTGAGATTTTCCTCTTTCAGCATCTTGATTTTATCCTCGATGGAGAAAGGGAGGAGGGAGCACATGAAGTTGCACTGCATGTGAATGCTCGAGAGTTCGTTGATGGCCTGGATGGCCTCATCAGTATAGTTGGCGTTTGATTTGATATAGTCTGTCGCTTCGTAATGGAAGTTCTCGTAGAGCATTCTGAAGAGTTCATCGTTGTTCTCGTCAGGCCATTTCTCCGGAAGACTTTTTACGTCAATTACTGTGTAAGGCTCTTTTTGAACGAGATGTTTCATCTGACATCTGCCCAGACCCTGGATGATGATGCTCATCTGCTCTGTGCCAGGCATCTTGATCACCTTGATGAGTTTGGCGAAGACGCCTACAGGGTAAAGGTCTTCTTCGTAGGGCAATTCTGTGTCTTTATTCTTCTGGCAGAATACACAGAATGTGGTGTCTGGCTTCTTTTCCAGCATCCGGACGAGATTCAGACTTTCCTTTCTGCCCACAACGATAGGGGTCATATTGGTAGGGAAAACTACAATATCTCGCATGCAGAGGGTAGGGTACAAACCTTCTTCCTGGTCTTCAATCAGGGTTTTCGGGTCGCCCTCGTAATCTGCAATCATTTGTATTCGGGTACTTGTTCTTCTATTATCCATTTTTGTTATGATTTCTATTTTCCGTGCAAAGGTACTCATTTTTTATGAAATATCGTGGAAGATGATAGATTATTTAATAATAAAATTGCTTTTTCTATATATTAGTACCCGTTTTTATAGATGTAAGTAGCTGCTTTTGCAGGTGGAAGTGGCAATTTCTGCTGCTTGTGATAAAATAAATCGGCGGCGCATTCGTTTTCTTCTGTATAGAGACAGAAGAATTTATGGGTAATTTTCGATTTAAACAGTTTGAGATAGAGCAAGACCGTTGTGCCATGAAAGTGGGAACTGACGGCGTTTTGCTGGGTGCATGGGCGCAAGGTGGCAGGCGGATTCTGGACATTGGTTCCGGAACGGGACTGATTTCGCTCATGATGGCGCAGCGTTTTCCTGAGGCTGAGGTGGTTGGGATTGATATGGATGCTGATGCCTGCGGACAGGCGAGGGAGAATGTGATGGCAAGTCCGTTTCGCGACAGGGTGGAAATAGAATGCTGCAGACTGCAGGATTTCGGGGGAGCTTCGGAAGCTGCTGAGGCTTCTGGAACTGCTGAAGGTTTGAAGGCTGCCGGTGTTTTTGATGCGATAGTGAGCAATCCTCCGTTCTTTGTAGATAGCTTGAAAAATCCGGACAGTAAGAGGACGATGGCGAGACATACGGACAGCCTTCCGTTTCGCGATTTGTTTGCGGGTGTAAAACGGTTGCTTTCTGATGACGGTATTTTCTCTGCGATTGTTCCCGTAGAAGTAGTGGAGCAGTTTGTTGCAGAGTCTTGTATATTAGGTTTTTATCTTATACGGAAGTGTGGTGTAAAGACGGTAGGACGCAAGCAGCCCAAGCGCTTTATGCTGAGTTTTGCCAAGCATCGTATTTCGCCTTATGAAGAGCATGTTGAAACGATGATGGATTCGCAGGGAAACCGCTCGGAATGGTATAGGAAAATAACGGAAGAATTCTACCTTTGAGGAATGTTGAATGGATAGGGGAATGTTGAGTGTTGAATGTTGAATGTTGAATGGATAGGGTTTAATGATTAACTGAGCTTACTTGCGATACTTCAGAACATTTCATTCAACACTCAACACTCAACACTCAACACTCAACATTCAACACTCAACACTCCCTCTAAATTCAACACTCAACATTCAACACTCAACATTCCCTTAAAGGTTTAGCTTCTTCTGCACCAGTTTGCTGATAGCTTCTACTCTTTTGCTCTGGCGCTGGATGTCTTTATGAATATCATCGCGCACGGCATTGATGTCGTTGAAGAAATCGGCAAAGGCAGACTGAATCATGTTCGGCTTGCGGTCGTTCTTGTTGGCAAACGGGTTCACCAGCATCTTGATTCCCTTTTCTTCCAGGTGAACATCAATCTCTGCCCCTGTCATCACAGGGTCGCCATCATAATGGATTACGCCTGGCTGACTGCGGGTGATATGGAGCTTCTTGCAGCGGAACGACTTGATCTTCGAATTCTTGTCCAACGTCTTGTTGAACATGTCGAAACTTACCTGAGGCGCCTCGATTACATCGAATGGTTCCATGATGACGACATCCATCAAACCGTCGCTCATGGATGCTTGAGGGGCAATATAGGCATTGTTGCCATACTGAGATGCGTTGGCACAGGAAATGAGGAACGCCTTATACTGCTTGGTGCCCGTCTCGTCCTCCAGCGTGTAAGTCTCAGGCTTATACTTCAATCCCTCGCGCAGGATATTTTCAGCATAAGTGATAGGACCACGCTTGCCGCTCTCGGCAAACTTCATGCTGACGAAAGCGTCAAAGCCCATGCCGCAGGTGCAGAAGAACGGGTGGTCGTTGATGACACCATAATCCAGATCTCTAATCTGGCATTGGTTGATGACCTCTATGCATTTCTTCAGGTTCATTGGGAGCAGCAGATGTCTTGCCAATCCGTTGCCCGAACCGCAAGGCAGAATGCCGAGGGCAGTATCGGAGTGAACCAGCGAGCGGGCCACCTCGTTGACGGTTCCGTCACCACCAACCGCCACAACCACATCTACATGGTTGTTCTTCGCTTCGGTAGCAATTTCCGAAGCGTGCCCAGCTCTTTCAGTCATTCTTATCTCGTACTCAAAAAGCTCTTTGTCCAAACCAGAATCTATCAGACTCGGAACTGCCGCCTTGCTGGCTGTTCCTGAAATCGGATTCATGATGAAAAGTATCTTTTTCTTCATTATATAGTCAAGAGTTTGTAAAATTTAGGCTACAAAAGTAATAAAAATACCCAAAATAACAAGAAATATCGATTAAAAAAACTATAAAAGTAAACTTTCTTATAAAAAAAGCCGTTTATTGAGTTCTTTTTTGTATCTTTGCACCCTGAAAGTTAGAAAAGTATAAAAAAAGATAATAAAGTACACCTATTAATAATGGGACAATTACAAGAAAGATACAAGAATTATCGTGAACCTCAGAAGTATATGGCTGCCGGTGTGTATCCATATTTCCGCGAGATCACAAGTAAGCAGATGACAGAGGTAACCGACATCGATGGTCATAAGATTCTGATGTTCGGTTCTAATGCTTATCAGGGTTTGACTAACGACCAGCGTGTTATTGATGCAGCTAAGGCTGCGCTCGACAAGTATGGTTCTGGTTGTGCAGGAAGCCGTTTCCTCAATGGTACGCTCGATTTGCACGTGCAGCTCGAAAAGGAGCTTGCTGAGTTTATGGGCAAGGATGAAACTTTGTGTTTCTCTACAGGATTCTCTGTAAACCAGGGTGTCTTGGCTTGCGTAGTAGGTCGTAACGACTATATTATCTGCGATGACCGCGACCACGCAAGTATCGTAGATGGCCGCCGCCTCTCATTCGCTACCCAGCTCCACTACAAGCACAACGATATGGAAGATTTGGAGCGCGTGCTCTCTAAGCTCCCTCAGGAGGCTATCAAGCTCATCGTTGTTGACGGTGTGTTCTCTATGGAGGGCGACCTGGCTAACTTGCCTGAGATTGTAAAGCTCAAGCATAAGTACAACTGCTCTATCATGGTAGACGAGGCTCATGGTCTTGGCGTATTCGGCAAGCAGGGTCGTGGTGTTTGCGACCACTTCGGTCTGACCGACGAGGTAGACCTCATCATGGGTACATTCTCCAAGAGTCTGGCTTCTATCGGTGGTTTCATCGCATCAGACAAGGATACTATCAACTTCCTCCGTCACAACTGCCGTACCTACATCTTCAGCGCCTCTAACACTCCAGCTGCTACAGCTGCTGCTCTTGAGGCTCTCCACATCATTCAGAATGAGCCAGAGCGTTTCGAGAATCTCTGGGATGTAACCAACTATGCCTTGAAGCGTTTCCGCGAGGAAGGTTTCGAGATTGGCGAGACAGAGAGTCCTATCATTCCTCTCTACGTGCGCGATGCTGAGAAGACATTCGTTGTTACCAAGATGGCTTACGATGCAGGTGTGTTCATCAACCCTGTTATTCCTCCAGCTTGTGCTCCTCAGGATACATTGGTACGTTTCGCACTCATGGCTACTCATACAAGAGAGCAGGTTGAGCAGGCTGTCCAGATCTTGAAGAAGATTTTCGTAGAAGAGGGAATCATCAAGTAAAATCAGATTTGCCGGTCTTCTCGGTTTGACAGATTCGGGCAGTCGGTTTCTGATTTAAAAGTTCAGCAAGTATGGTTGCGGTTCTTAGCCGCTACTATATATATAATAAGGTATAAGGGCAATTCCGGATAGGGGTTGCCCTTGTTTTGTGCCCGGTTTTCAAGGATTTTGCATTAAAATGCATGTTTTTTTGAAAAAAGTTAGGTAAAAATTTGGTGGAATCGAAAAAATGTAGTACCTTTGCACTCGCAATTCAGAAATGATGCTTAAAGCAATGCTTAAGAGGTATCGTAGAGATGAGTAAGCGGGGTGTAGCGCAGCCCGGTAGCGCTCCTGTTTTGGGAACAGGTGGTCGCAGGTTCGAATCCTGTCGCCCCGACTATTTTCTCTCACTCAAACCTTTAGCAAAGCACAAGCGGGGTGTAGCGCAGCCCGGTAGCGCTCCTGTTTTGGGAACAGGTGGTCGCA
>OOCM01002124.1_pt1 | contig 13795 bp, 8 predicted proteins | sample 1671111 | NCBI WGS metagenome assembly OOCM01 (sample SAMN06348123, study PRJEB24527) | human gut metagenome | biome: human gut; feature: ankylosing spondylitis patient; material: feces | host: Homo sapiens | place: China | collected 2015-10 | reverse complement strand
TAAGAGAGTCTTACAGGCGCATAAGAGGAACCACCTGCTATGCCGGTGGGTCCCCATTTTATATTAATATTAAATTTGAATTTTATCTCTTCAACATTTTTTATTTTTTCCTTCATGTACGCTGCCTTGGAGGATAATGTTGCAGACAGATGAACCGATGAGATACGGATCACCCGATTGCCATTTTCATGAAATATTTGTATTATAGAAGCAACAGTAAGTGTTTTTTTGTTGTCGTTGCGGCATAACGGGCTGAAAGAGCTTGATAATCTTGCTGTTTCCATGATTTTTGCAGGAAACGGCAGACTTTTTCATGTCCTGTTGATTTTTTTCATGTATCCTTGCGTGGCTAGACCGGCAACGGATCCTATTGGAAAAAGGAGGATTTTTTCATGGGCAAGTATATCATGGCACTGGATGCGGGCACGACATCCAACCGCTGCATCCTGTTCAATGAAAAGGGCGAGGTTTGCAGCCTTGCTCAGAAAGAGTTCACGCAGTACTTCCCCCATCCCGGCTGGGTGGAACATGACGCCATGGAAATCTGGCTGACCCAGTATGCCGTGGCTGCCGAAGCGCTGGCGAAAGTCGAAGCCACCGCTGACGATATCGCGGCCATCGGCATCACCAACCAGCGCGAAACCACCATCGTCTGGGACAAGGAAACCGGCGAACCCATCCATCACGCCATCGTGTGGCAGGACCGCCGTACCGCCGAATACTGCGACAGCCTGCGCGACAAGGGTCTGACCGACACCTTCCGCGCCAAGACCGGCCTTGTCATCGACCCCTACTTCTCCGGCACCAAGATCCGCTGGATTCTGGAAAACGTACCCGGCGCAAGAGAGAAGGCCGAAGCCGGACAGCTGCTTTTCGGCACGGTGGAAACCTGGCTCATCTGGAAGCTCACCGGCGGCAAGGTGCATATCACCGACTACTCCAACGCCGCCCGTACCATGCTCTTCAACATCGTTGAGCTGAAGTGGGACGAAGAGATCATGGCCGAAATGGGCATTCCCGCGAGCATGCTGCCCGAAGCCCGTCCCTCGAGCTGCGTGTACGGCGAAACCGTGCAGGAACTCTTCGGCGGCGTGATTCCCATTGCCGGTGCGGCGGGCGATCAGCAGGCCGCGCTGTTCGGCCAGACCTGCTTTGAACCCGGCGAAGCCAAGAACACCTACGGCACCGGCTGCTTCATGCTCATGAACACGGGTGAGAAGCCCATCTTCTCCAAGAACGGTCTTGTCACCACCATCGCCTGGGGGCTGGACGGCAAGGTCAACTACGCCCTGGAAGGTTCCATCTTCGTGGCCGGTTCCGCCATTCAGTGGCTGCGCGACCAGCTCAGAGTGCTGGATGCCGCCTCCGATTCCGAATACTTCGCGAGCAAGGTGTCCGATACCAACGGCTGCTACGTTGTGCCCGCCTTCACCGGACTGGGAGCTCCCCACTGGGATCCCTATGCCCGCGGCGCCATCGTGGGCCTGACCCGCGGCGTGAACCGCTATCACATCATCCGCGCCACGCTCGAGTCTCTGGCCTATCAGACCTATGAAGTGCTCGGCGCCATGGAAGCCGACTCCGGCATCAAGATGACCTCCCTCAAGGTGGACGGCGGCGCTTCCTCCAACGACCTGCTCATGCAGATGCAGGCCGACATCAACCAGGCTCCGGTGAACCGTCCGGTCTGCGTGGAAACCACGGCCATGGGCGCGGCCTATCTGGCCGGTCTTGCCGTAGGCTACTGGAAGAACAAGGAAGACGTCATCCGCAACTGGGCCAGCGACAAGGTGTTCGGACCGAAGATCACCCGTACTGAACGCGACGGCAAGGTGCGCGGCTGGAAGAAGGCCGTGAAGTGCGCCTACGCCTGGGCCAAGGACGAAGACTGATCCGGAAGCGGGCTGAAAGCGCTCCGCAGAAGAGAGGGGCGTCGGCAAGCGACGCGGTTCCATTCTGCCTGTGGGGCGTTTTCCTCAGCATCCCATACAGAGGCATAAAGGATTCCTCCTCTTCCCCATGAAGGGGAGGAATCTTCCCCATCACCATGAAAACATATTGCACGAGTAGTTTATATGCCTTATCTTGCTGAATTTTTCGGAACCATGATTCTGATTCTCCTCGGTGACGGCGTGGTGGCCAACGTCAATCTGAACAGGTCCGGCATGAAGGGCGCCGGAGCCGTTCAGATCACCTTCGCCTGGGGTCTGGCCGTCATGCTGCCTGCCTTCGCGTTCGGCGCAGCTTCCGGCGCGCACTTCAATCCTGCGCTTACGGTGGCTCTTGCCGCCGGCGGCTACTTCAGCTGGGGCATGGTGCCCGGTTACATCATCGCTCAGATGGCCGGCGCCTTTGTGGGCGCGTGCCTCGTGTATGCTCTGTTCAAGGATCAGTTCGATGCCACCGACGATCCCGACACTAAGCGCGGCGTGTTCTGCACTTCTCCTGCCGTGCCCAACCGCTTCCGCAATTTCCTCAGTGAAATCGTTGGAACCTTCGTGCTGGTCTTTGCCATTCTCGGCCTGAATCAGGTTCCCAACATGCCCGGCGGCGTGAACTACATTCTGGTGTTCGGCATCATCGTTTCCATCGGCATGAGCCTCGGCGGCCTGACCGGTTATGCCATCAATCCCGCCCGTGACCTCGGTCCCCGTCTGGCCCACGCCGTTCTTCCCATCCGCGGCAAGGGCAGCTCCCGCTGGGATTATGCCATCGTGCCGCTTGTCGGTCCCATGATCGGCGGTTTCCTTGGCATGTGCCTGTACAATATGCTTCCTTGGGGAAATTGATGCATGTGTCCGTCTTCCGCAGACTGTGCGGCTGACGGTTGAAAAAGTCTGAAGAAAGCGCTGTTCCGAATACCGGAGCGGCGCTTTCTTTTTTCCTGCAGCGGCGCGGTACGGCATTGCCGGGCCTGAACCGGGTTTTCAGCGCGCGGAAAAGAAGAGCGTGTGGAGGAGGGGCGGAGGAGCTTCCTGTCCGCGAGGGCAGAGCTGGCCGCCATATTCACACGCTCCGGTGGAGAGGAGGGCGAAGAAAAGGCGCCGCCTCCGAAGGGAGGCGACGCCTTGATGTTACTTATGGGGTGTGCCCGGGCTCAGGATCAGGCGATGGAAGAGCCGCTCGGCGCGTCGGCCGTGAGCAGGGAGAGGCCGCCGTCGAATTCGGCGGTGAGGATCATGCCCTGCGATTCAAGACCACGCAGCTTGCGGGGAGGCAGGTTTGCCACAACCACGACTTTCTTGCCCACGAGGTCTTCGGGCTTGAAGTGGGCGGCAATGCCGGACACGATCTGACGTGGCTTTTCCTCGCCGAGATCCACGTCGAAGCGCAGCAGCTTGTCGGCATTGGGATGCTGTTCGGCAGCCAGAATGGTGCCGATGCGCAGGTCGAGCTTCTGGAAGTCGGCGAACTCGATGGGAGCCTTGGGGCCGGTTTCGGCGGGAGCTTCCTTCGGAGCGGGAGCCTTCTTTTCCTTCTTGGGCTTGGCCGGAGCTTCTTCCTTTTCCAGTTCGAGGCGGGGGAAGAGGTTGGAGGCGGCGGCGATTTCAAGGCCGGTGCGCAGGTGCATGCGGTAGCGCAGCACGTCGTTCAGGGCGTCTTCGGAGAGCGTGCCCTGCGGACGTCCGAGCTGGGCCTGCATGGTGGCGGAAGCCGTGGGCATGACGGGCCAGATCAGGTAGGCCACCTTGTACATGTTTTCCAGCAGGGTGCGGATGACGGTGCCGAGACGTTCGGTATCGCCGTTCTTGGCGAGCGTCCAGGGGGCCTGTTCGTCCACATACTTGTTCATGGCGCGCACCGGAACCCAGAGCGCTTCCAGCGCCTGCGAGAAGCGCAGTTCGCCGAAGAGCTGCACGAAGTTGGCGGCACCGTTGTCCGTGGTTTCGGAGAGAATGTCGTCCGCTTCCAGCTGATTGCCGAGGGCCGGAATCTTGCTGCCGAAGTACTTGGCGTTCATGGACAGCACGCGGCTGAACAGATTGCCGAGGTCGTTGGCCAGATCGGCGTTCACGCGGGTGATGATGGCTTCGGGGGAGTAGGAGGCGTCGGAGCCGAAGTTCATTTCACGCAGCAGGAAGTAGCGGAAGGCGTCGAGACCGAAATGTTCGGCCGCCTTGAGGGGATCGACCACGTTGCCCAGCGACTTGGACATCTTGGTGTCCTTGACCAGCCAGTAGCCGTGCACGTTGAGGTGCCTGTACAGCGGCAGATCTGCGGCCATGAGCATGGTGGGCCAGAAGATGCCGTGGGGCTTCAGAATGTCCTTGGCCACAAGATGTTCGCCGGGCCAGTATTTTTTGTAGTTGCCGGACTCGTCGTTTTCGTTTTCCGGCCAGCCGAGGGCGGTGATGTAGTTGGCAAGGGCGTCGAACCACACATAGCTCACATAGTCCTTGTCGAAGGGCAGCTCGATGCCCCAGGTCAGACGGGACTTGGGACGGGAGATGCACAGATCTTCCAGCACGCCGCCTTCCAGCATGGCAAGCACTTCATTGCGGTATCTTTCGGGACGGATGAAGTCGGGATTGTCGAGAATGTACTGCTTCAGCTGGTCCTGATACTTGGACATCTTGAAGAAGTAGTTCTTTTCGCTGATGTACTCCGGCTTGGTCTGATGCTGGGGGCAGAGGCCGTCTTCCAGTTCCTTTTCGGTGTAGAAGCGTTCGCAGCCGTAGCAGTAGTGGCCGCCGTATTCGCCGAAATAGATGTCGCCCTTGTCGTAGAGGCGCTGCAGGAGCACCTGCACGGCCTTCTTGTGATCGGGATCGGTGGTGCGGATGAAGCCGTCGTTTTCAATGCCGAGCTGGGGCCAGAGATTGCGGAACACGCTGGAGATGTCGTCCACGAAGGCCTGCGGCGTCACGCCTGCGGCCGTGGCGGCCTTGACGATCTTGTCCCCGTGTTCATCGGTGCCGGTCTGCATGCGGGCGTCTTCCCCGAGCATGCGGTGGAAGCGCTTGAGGGTGTCGGCCACAATGGTGGAGTACGCATGGCCCAGATGAGGGCGGGCGTTGACATAGTAGATGGGCGTTGTGATGTAATAGCTTTTCACGGGGACTCCTGTTGAAAGAGCGTTGTTTCGTATTTTGAGGCGGCAGAGAGGCTATCCGGCCTCCGCCTGCCTGAGAAATCTTCGAAAAAGAGCGGCCGCGGCGGCACAGTGCCGGATCAGGCCTGTCCCTTGTCGCCGGAAGCAGGTTCCTTCGGTTCGCGCGGGGGGCGGGAACGGCGGTTTCTGTCGTGCGCTTCGGGGTGATGATGCGGCTTCTTGCGGCGGTGCGAGGCCTCTTCGGAATTCATCATGCTCGGCTCGTGGGATGCGGGCGCGACTCCTTCCACGGGTTCAAAGCCGGCGAGATCGTCATCCAGCGTGTCGGGCGCGGTGGAGAACACCATCATGTCCGAGGAGGTCTGCGTTTTCTGTTCCTTGCCGGAGGGATTGGAGGGGCCTTCGGTTCTGGTGGGCTTGAGAGCCTGCCAGTCTTCGAGACTCATTTCCATTTCCTGTCCGCCGTCGGGCAGCACCACCACGGAATTGCGGAACATGTTGCTGCGCAGCACGCGCATGGGACCTTCCGTGGTCTGGTAGCGCTTGCCGAGTCTGGGACAGCTGCGATGGAAGGCGTCGTAATTTTCCTGCTCGTAGCTCAGGCAGCACAAAAGACGCCCGCAGATGCCGGAAATCTTGGCGGGATTGAGAAAGAGATTCTGCTCCTTGGCCATTTTGATGGTCACAGGCGCGAAGCGGTGGAGGTAGCGGCGGCAGCAGCAGACCATGCCGCAGTTGCCGAGCGCGCCGAGCATCTGGGTTTCGTGGCGCACGCCTATCTGGCGCAGCTCGATGCGCGTACGGTACTGGCGCACCAGATCCTTGACCAGATCGCGGAAATCGATGCGCGTGGGCGCGGTGAAGAAGAACACCATCTTGCTGCGGTCGTAGAGAATTTCCACGTCCACGAGCTTCATGTCGAGCCTGCGCTCGGCGATGCAGCGGCGGCAGAACTGATGGGCTTCGCGGGCCAGCACGGCGTTATCCTGCGCGATGTGCTTTTCCTCTTCGGTGGCGCGTCTGGCCGCGGGCATGGGGGCGGATTCGCCGGAATTCTGACCTTCCTCGTCGGAATCGGCGCCGCTCATGCTCTGCACGGCCACGTTGGCGGCCTTGAAGGCCTGCTCCATATCTTCCTGCCAGGGACGCTGCCAGACCACCTGACCGCAGTTCAGGCCGCGTTCCGTCATGACCATGGCGCTTTCGCCCACGGCAAGGGGAGCGTCCTGTTCCGTGTCATAGAGGCAGGCGAGCACCTGTCCGTATCGGCTGAAGCGTATGCCTATCGTCTGTTTCATAGCTGCATGGAAATTTGAAGGATGAAAAAAAGGCGGGTCACGCCCGCAGGGATATCCTTGGAAAGATACCCTTCGGGGAAAACACTTGTCAATGCCCGAAAGGCGGCGGAGCCGGCGCTTCTGCGCTTCCGGAACCGGCGGCGACCGCGTGTTTTCGCCGGAAAAGACACGCCCGTACCGGCGAAGCTCATCGGCGCGGTACGGGCGTGCCCGAAAGACGGGCGAAGGGAGAGGCTGGCGTGTCAGCGGCTCGAGGTCAGGGGCGCGTCGGCCGGAGCCGTCACCGTCACCTCATACACGATTTCCGACCGGGTGCGGGCGGGCATTTCCAGATTCCACACATAGCAGGAGCGTTCCTCGTCCAGATCCGCGGCAGGCCTGGTCCTGACCTTTTCGCTCATGCGCGTGTCGCGCAGCACGGGAGCGGAGGCTTCCACACGTACGTCCACGGCTTCGTCGTGACCGTTGACGATGTCCGCTCTCCAGCGCCACTGGTCGGCCTTCGAACCGGAACGCTCTTCCGTGCCGAGCGCAGGCAGCACATGGCTCGTGACGGTCACAAGCTGATCAATGCCGAAGAAGATGTCACGTTCTCCGGGCGCAAGGCGGAAGATGCCGTGGGCGTTTTCCACGCCGTCCACAAGGAAGGTGGCCTGACCTGCGGGCAGAAGCGGCAGCTGATCCTCTTCGGTACGGGCGGTGAACCAGGCTCTGGCGTCCTCGAAGGGGCGTACCAGCCGGAAGAAGGCGGCGTTCACTGCGCAGGATTCCACGGGCCGCGTAACCTGTTCTCCGGCCCGGATGTCCGTGTTGCTGAGCTGCCAGATTCGTCCGGCGGAGTGATTCGTGCCCGGCGCGGCGCCGGAGGCAAAGGACGCCTCATCCATGACCGGGGCCTTGGCGGCCATGAGGTTCATGGAGCGGGGCATGATTGCCGTTTTTTCGCCGCCGATGATCCAGTCGGGCAGGGAAGGCGGCGTGACGGCCCGGAAGTCTTCGCCGGAAGCAAGTGCAATGTTTACGTTCTTCCAGTCTTCGCCGCTGGTCTGCCGGATGACGGCATCCATGAAGATGCGCACCTGTCCGGCCTTCTGATCGGCCTGCACGCGGTATCGCGGCTGCCAGCCTGCGTCGCGCAGATAGTAGGACCAGAGCACGGTGACGGGAGTATCGCCGGTTTCGGCGACTTCAAGAATGCACTGTCGCACGCTTTCGTTGCCTCTTCCCAGGGCGTCGAGACGCTTTTCCAGCGCCTGGGCGGCGCGCTCCAGCTCGCGTACGCGGACTTCCAGTCCGGCGGCCTTTTCGCTGAGTTCCTTCAGACGGGTTTCCATGAGGGCGGCCTGCCCTGTCAGCGCGTCGGGACCGGTTTCGGTGAGGCGAAGCGGCGGCTGCGCCCAGAACAGCCGCTGATGCGCCAGATTTTCCCGTTCCGAGAGCACAAGGGCAAGCTGCGCATGCACATTGTCGAGCTGCCGGATCACCTCGGCCGAGGCGGGAGCGGGCGTGCTTTCCAGAAGTTCGGATGTCATGCCCGTGACCTGTCCGGCAGAAAGCGTGAATTCAAGGCTGCCCTCGTCGGCTCCGGCGGGAATCTGCAGAACGATGCGTCCGTTTTCCGGACGGCACGGGAGCGACTCCGTCACGCGCGCGCCGGAAGGATACAGCGTGACGGACACAGGCACGGCCAGGGCCGGGGAAGGCGCTGAAAGAACAATTGCGGCAAGAATGGAGAAGAGAAGATGCTTCATTCGGAGGGCTCCCTGAGAACGGCGTTCAGAAAGTCGCGGCGTTTTTTCCGCTCTTCCACAAGAAAGGCACCGGTGATGGATTGGGGACTGGCCATGATTTCTTCGGGCGTGCCGGAAGCGATGATGGTGCCGCCGTTTTCGCCGCCGCCGGGACCGAGATCCAGAATGTGATCGGCAGACAGAATGACGTCGGTATTGTGTTCGATGACCACCACCGTGGCGCCGCGGTCCACCAGACGATGCAGCACGCTGATGAGCTTGCCCACTTCGTGCATGTGCAGGCCGGTGGTCGGCTCGTCGAGGATGTACAGGGTTTTCGGCAGGGATTTCTTGCCGAGTTCGCGGGAAATCTTGATGCGCTGGGCTTCGCCGCCGGAAAGGGTGGTGGCCGCCTGTCCGAGACGGATGTAGCCGAGGCCCACGTCTTCGAGCACGCCGAGCCTGCGTTCGAGCGCAGGGTAGCTCGAGAAGAACTCGCGGGCCTCATGCACGGTGAGATCGAGCACTTCGGATATGTTCAGATCCTTGTAGCGCACTTCGAGGGTCTCGCGGTTGAAGCGGCGGCCCTTGCACACGTCGCAGGTGACGAAGATGTCGGGCAGGAAGTGCATTTCCACGCGGATCTGACCGTCGCCCTTGCAGGTTTCGCAGCGGCCGCCGGACACGTTGAAGCTGAACCGGCTTGCGGTGTAGCCGCGCTTTCTGGCATCCGGCGTCATGGCGAAGATCTTGCGGATGTCGTCGAACACCTTGGTGTAGGTGGCGGGATTGGAGCGGGGCGTGCGGCCGATGGGCGTCTGGTCGATGGACACGATGCGCTCGATCTGGTCGAGCCCTTCCACGCCCTTCATGGGGCCGGGCTGTTCGGTGCGCAGGCCGCAGTGACGCGCCACGCGGCGGTAGAGCGTGTCGATGACGAGGGAGCTTTTGCCCGAGCCGGACACGCCGGTGACGCAGGTGAGCACGCCCAGAGGAATGGCGCAGTCGACGTCCTTGAGATTGTTGGTGGTCACGCCGCGCAGAGTGAGGAACTTGTCCGAACGGCGGCGCGTTTCCGGCACGGGAATGGTCATGTCGCCGCGCAGATAGCGCGCGGTGAGGGAGTCGGCGTCCTTGATGAGTTCCTTCACCGTGCCGGCGAAGACGAGTTCGCCGCCCTGCGAGCCGGAGCCGGGGCCCATTTCCAGCACGGTGTCGGCCTCGCAGATGGTGGCTTCGTCGTGTTCCACCACAAGCACGGTGTTGCCGCGCTTCTGCAGGCTGCGCAGGGTGCGGATGAGGCGTTCGTTGTCGCGCGGATGCAGGCCGATGGAAGGTTCGTCCAGAACGTAGGTGACGCCCACAAGACCGGATCCGAGCTGCGAGGCCAGGCGTATGCGCTGCGCTTCGCCGCCGGAGAGCGTGGTCATGGAGCGGCCCAGCGTGAGATATTCGAGGCCCACGTTGACCATGAAGCCGAGGCGGAACGTGAGTTCCTTGATGAGCGGTTCGGCAATGAGGGCGTGACGGCCCGTGAAGGAGAGTTCCTTCACCCAGGCAAGCGCGCGTTCGATGGACAGGTTGCAGAAATCCTCGATGTTGAGTCCGTTCACGCGCACGGAAAGCGCTTCCTTTCTCAGTCTTGTTCCGTGGCAGGTGGGGCATTCCACCTCGTAGCTGTAGCGGCTGAGAATGTCGCTCCAGGCGTCGCCGCGCTTCATGCGCTGCTCAAGCAGGTACATGACGCCCGGCCAGTGCGAGGTGGACAGCGGTTCGGATTCTTCGTCGCGGTTCAGGCTCGTGCCGCCCATGAAGTTGCGGCGCAGGCTTCCCGTGCGGGTGATGCCGCCCGCTTCGCCGTTGAAGAGCGCCTTGCGGGCCTTCGGGGAAAAGTCTTTGAGCGGCGTGTCCATGGTAAAGCCCTGCCGCTGCCCCAGCGCTTCCAGCGCCTTGCCGATCTTGGCCATGAAATAGGGCGAGGAGAAGGGAGCGAGAGCCCCTTGCTTGAGGGAAAGGGATTCGTCGGGCGCAATGAGTCCTTCGTCGAAGGCCACCACCGTGCCTATGCCGAGGCACTGCGGGCAGGCGCCCTGCGGGCTGTTGAAGGAAAAAAGCTGCGGCGAGGGCACGGGGGCGCTCACATGACAGGCGGGACACACGGATTCCGTGGAGTGAACGATGTCCGGCTCGCCGGGAACGCTGACGATGACGCGGCCCTTGCCGTAGCGCAGCGCCAGCTCCACGGAGTCGGCCAGGCGCGTGCGCATGTCGTCCTTGATGACGAGCCTGTCCACCACAAGATCAATGGTGTGCTTCTTGTTCTTGTCGAGCGCGGGCACTTCGTCCAGATTCCAGATCTGCGCCTCTTCGCCGAGCGTGGCCACGCGCACGCGCACGAAGCCTTCGGCCTTCAGCTTCTTGAAGCGGTCGGCATGGGTGCCTTTCTGCAGTTCCACGAGCGGCGCCATGAGCATGATGCGGGAGCCTTCCTTCATGTTCATGATGTCGGCGATGATTTCGTCGGAGGCGCGGGCCTCGATGGGCGCGCCGCAGTGCGGGCAGTACACCTTGCCGAGTCTGGCAAAGAACACGCGCAGAAAGTCGTAGACTTCCGTCACCGTGCCCACGGTGGAGCGGGGATTGTGCGCCGTGGTCTGCTGCTCCAGCGAAATGGCGGGAGAAAGGCCCTCGATCTTGTCCACGAGGGGCTTGTCCATCTTGGGCAGGAACATGCGCGCGTAGGTGGAGAGCGATTCCACATAGCGGCGCTGACCTTCGGCGTACACGATGTCGAAGGCGAGCGTGGACTTGCCGGAACCGGACGGGCCGCAGACGACCACGAGCTGGTCGCGGGGAATGTCGACGTCGACGTTCTTGAGATTATGCTGACGGGCGCCCTCGATATGGATGCAGGGGCCCTCGGTTTTTCTGGGGGTCATGATTGTCCTTGTGCAGTGCAGGCATGAGGCCGTGCGACAAAAAAGAGTTCAGCGCCGCCCTTTCTTCAGCAGCGTGACGCGGCGCACCACATTTTCATAATAAGGATCGTGTCCGGTAATGGCAACGGAGCGGCCGCGACGGCTCTGCATGCGCATGAGAATGACGTCGAGCTTCTGCATCTGACGTATTTTTTCCGCGCCTTCCTCACAGTGCTCAAGCAGGTCGAGAATGGTGCTTATTTCCTTGCGGTCCGCCAGTTCCGGCGGAAGATAGCCTGCGTTCTTCAGCACCTTGTAGGCCATGCGCAGCTCGCCGGGCACGGCGCTGTCGTCCTCAAGTTCCAGAGGTTTGCCTTCGCCGGGAAGGTTGTCGAAGGCGCCTTCCTGCTGCGCCTGTCTGATGCGGCGTTCGGCCTGATCGGCCATGAAATGAAGAAAGTTTTCGGCCATTCCCGTCTCCTGAGATACGCCTCTTTCTATACGCTGCAGCCGTTCGTTTTTCAACGGCCGCATGAGAGAGTTCCCGGCATCTCCTGCCGGAAGATGGTGTCCGTGCAGGAGCGGAGGAAGCTTGCGGCGGGCATACGGAAAGAATCTTTTGCCAGACGCGCTCGAACGCATGTGCGCCGTACTGTCCGGCCCTCGTTCGGCAGGAGCGTTTTTTCCATGGACCTCAAAGGGAAGGCGGAGCCTGCGCAGGTCGGCGTGCCGTTTTTTCCTCTCGAAGAAAGAAGTCGGGGTTCGTCAGAACGGCCGGCGCCGTCTGCAGATGCCGATGCGGGCTGGACCCCATTCTGCCGCGTGACGGCGTGAAGATCAGCATGAAGGAGGCGTCCGCACGCCTTGCGCGGCATCGGCTCAGACGCAAAGAAGCCGCACGGTTTCCCATGCGGCTCTTTGGGGTTATAACGACACGTCGATAAGAAGGAACGTAATCACTTCACGCCGACAGCTTCCTTGTAGAGCTGGGCGTAGACGCGGCTGAAGAAGTGGCCGGTGGAGCGGCAGGCGGCGCCGATGACGAGGTCGATGTGCTTACCCTTGGCACGACCGGCAAGGTTCTCGGTCTTCGTTTTGGCGTTTTCCACATGCCAGGCTTCCACGGTGTCGCCGTTCATCTTGTCGATGACGATGGTGAAATAGCCTTCGGGGCCGACGTACTTGTTGTTCTTGGCGTCAAGAACGATGGGTTCCTTGTTTTCCAGCGCGATTTCGTGGATGAAGGAGCATTCCGCGCAGATTTCGGGACGGGTGACGAAGCGCTTGTCGGCTTCCCATTCGCCGCCGTTGGTCACGGTGATGACGTCGCTGTGGGCCATGAGGGCGACCTTGCCGTTCACGAACGCGCCGCCTTCGTTGCGGGGATTGATGTTCACCAGTTCCCTGCCGCTTTCGGACTGGGCATACAGAGCCTTGCACACCACGCGGGAGGCGGGGAAGAGCTTGAGGGATTCGGCATCGGCCTTGAGGGTCTTGGTCACGGTACCCTTTTCATCCGTAATCTTGACGGTGGCGGTATCGGCGGTGACGTCGGTCACTTCCACGGTGGCCTTGCCGACCTTGATCGTGTCACCCTTGCCGTACAGTCCCATGATGGGGGCATTGGGGGAGATGAGCGCCTTCGAGGTGCTCACGGTGACGAATTCCTTGATCTTGGCTTCCGTGGCGCTGATGGAGTCCACATAAATCACGGAGCGGGAGTTCGTGGAGATGGCGTTGCCCACAAGATAGGGACGGATGTCGGGCTGATCCATGCAGGAGGTGGTGCCTTCCTTGAGACCGGAGCCGTTCTTGAGCAGAGAACCGTCGGAAGCGGAGGGCTTCACGTTTTCACCGCCTACCACGATGAAGGGGTTGCCGTAGTAGTTGCCCGTGGTCTTGACGAGCCAGAAGTAGGCCATGTGGCCGCCCGCGATGCCGAAGGGATCGGGATCAATGGCCTTGAGTTCCCAGCCGCGGGTCTTCTCTTCGTTGCCGAAGATGATGTCGCCGGGTTTCATGGTCACGTTCTTCACCACGTCCTGCTGATATTCGTCGGTGATGAAGTGGTACATCTTGCCCGCAATGGTGAAGGTATGGTCGTTGAAGGACCACCAGTTGCTGCAGCGGGAGGTCGTGAACAGACCTGCGGCGGGGATGATCACCTTGCCGTCCTTCACATAGCTCTGGCGGATGACAACGCCGTCGTCGATGGTTTTGCGTTTGCCGTCAAGCAGCTTGATCTTCACGTTGTTCGTGAAGCCCTGCATCTTGAGAACATACGCGCCGTCGGTGGCGGGAGATTTCATGGCGGCGCTTTCCGCAGCAACGGCGGTGCCGCTTATGGCAAGAACACAGGCCAGAGCCAGGGCGGTTCTGGCGAAACGGAATTTCAGAGACATGCGTACTCCTGAAAACGGAGATTGTCCGTTTGTTGAGGCCAGCCCAGTGCTTCTGCCAAGGCAGATAATAATGTCGACGTCCTTATATAGAAGTTTGTTATAAAAATGTCAAGTTTGTTTCAGAAATATTGCATCGGAAAATGTCGGCATTGCCGAGTTGTTCAGGCATTCCGCCTTCTGCGCTCTGCAGAGTATAACATACTTGTCAGCCTGAGGATTTTTCTCTTATCATTGGGAAAAAAGACGCTTGCGAGGTTCGCCATGGCTGTTTGCTGTCCCCAGTGCAAAAGTACCGACGTGTATAGAGACAACCGCTACCGCGTGCTCGGCGCCACGGCCGGAGGCGTGGGCGGCGCTGCGGCCGGACTTTCCGGCGTCGGTGTCGGCGCGGCGG
>OOCM01002119.1_pt1 | contig 13811 bp, 8 predicted proteins | sample 1671111 | NCBI WGS metagenome assembly OOCM01 (sample SAMN06348123, study PRJEB24527) | human gut metagenome | biome: human gut; feature: ankylosing spondylitis patient; material: feces | host: Homo sapiens | place: China | collected 2015-10 | reverse complement strand
TGTTTTTCTGAGTTTTTCCCTTTACGGATACATCACAGAAATCAATATTCAATGCATTTTCTTTCAAACGTTTTACTTCAACACTTTTGCTAGCTGCCAATTTCGTATTTCCGGCGATAGCGGGTGCTTCCGGATATCCTTTCAATATATGGTTGGAATAATAAAGTAATAAACTTCCTGCAGGTTCCAAATGGAAATCTGTATGTAATAACCCATTGTCTACAACGGAAGGATAGGAATAAATCTTACCCTCCATGGCATCTAGGCGGATCGCAGATTTGCCGACTGTGGCTATGGTTCCCTCTACGGACTCGGTCATGGATGAGTTGACTAAGAACAGCAATTCCCCATCTGCAAACTTACGACGTTGATGGAATAAGTCGCCTCCCTTAAAGGAAAATTTGCAATCTTTTGGAGGAAAAGCATCTTGAATGACTTTTTCATTCAATTGATCGTAGGATATGACCGATTGTGCGCTCAACACTTTGGCTAATTCGCCGTTTTCTGCGCCATCAATCCGATTGGGAGAAGAGAAGCGTACCACTTTACCTCCTTGCTGAACGAATTTTTGTAGTAACTCGAATGTGGGTTTATTTAAAGTTTCCATCAAAGGAGGAAGAACTACCGTTGAGTAAGCGGCTTTTCCGATGACGAATTGACCGTTTTTTATGGCTCCTTGATCCTTGATGATGTTCTCAGAGCCCAGATCGTATTCTACTTGCCTCTTTTCTAAAGTTGTCACAAAGGTCTGGAAGGCTTGCCCGACTTCCATCAATTGCTTGCTACTCTTTGTGTGAGAATAATAGCTCCATAGGGTAGAGTTCGGTTCGATAACCAATATGTCATTGTCTTGTACACCTTTACTCATGACCCAAGATAAGCGTGCGTAGTAATCATTCAAGCTCTTGTAGTTAGACCACCAAGGAGAATGATATGTAAATACTGGAGGGTAATCGTATTTACGAGCGCCGGTCAATGTCATGTGCGAAAGATGTTGGTTCATAAAATTGACACCTAATACGTATTCCCAATCACCTAAACGCTTGAAGTCTTTGAAGGTCTCATCCCAGCCTCCTCCACCGTATGTCTCACTCAAAGTCCGGGTATATCCCATTTGATTTGCCACGCTTCTCAGCTCTTTTACCGCACGTACATTACCGAATTGTGCGACGGGACTTTTATCATCAAATTGGTTGAACAACATATCGATGGCCGGGACTTGATGCCAAGCGTACATGGCCATATTATCTGGTCCGTCATTCATATAAGGCCAGCCATGTTCCCAGTAATGGCCTGTCCATTGTAAATTGTTTTGCTCGCAATAGGAATGAAATGGTTTTGACCATCGATCGATAAATAATTGTAACAAGGTCTCCATGTAGTTATGACGCACCTCTTTCCAGTTACCAACCTCTTCTTCTAATAAAGGTAATAAAGGCCTTAAATCGTAATTCCACTTTTGCTGGAATACGTCGAACAAATCCGGAGTCCAGCGCAGACCTCCGGAACTCTGGATATTGGGTTCGTCAGTAAAAATACCCGGTATGGTCTTGCCAAACTCATTTTTAGCAACTTTCTCATAACCTTGCATCGTTACGTCGATGAACTTCTCGGTTACGCCTTTTACCATGACATCTACATAAGAATATCCACCATACCAATCCGAACGTCCATAAAATGTTTTCTCATACAGGTAATATTCCCCTTTCTTTTGTTTATAGGAGTCTATTTCGTTTGTGATGTCTTTCCATTTGTCACCCTCTTTTTTTAGGCAGATAAAACAGTTGTCTAACTTCTCGGGTAATAGCTCAACCTTCTTCAAAGCCAAACCTTGTCCTTGATTATAAGACTCCGGCATCAGTTCGGGAACATGTCCACCTGCGAAACCACTGGGATATGAGTTCTCGTCATAGATCCAGATGTTCATATCATTTTTTTTTCCATAGTCGACAGCATGCCTGTACAAAGAGTACCATTCGTCTGACATATATTCGGTAATGAGACCTGGACGTGGATGTATAAATGCTCCTCCAGATCCGGCGTCTTTCAACTCTTGGATTGTCCGTTCTACCTCTTCTTTTGTCACCTTACCATTCCATACGGCGAAAGGTGCTGTTCGATATTCTGCTTTCGGATCTTTAAATCCGGTTTCCAATGTAGCCCAATTATCGGAACTCATGGCTTCTTGCCCATCACAACTCGTTAAGCCCCAAGATAAATATCCGCATGTAATAGCGAAAGATAGATACTTGACTAATTCCTGTGTTTTCATGCTATTAAATTGTTTATATAAATCCGCTATAAAATTAGTGTAATCTCCGAGAGGGCTGGCTATTGCCGGCCCTCTTCAAAAGGAATAATTATATTAATATCCGGGATTCTGTTCCAATAGATAATTGATGTCCATTTCACGTCTCGGGAAGGCGTATACGAAACGCTCTTTCGTGACGTTGAATGCGGAAGGTAAAATCCACGGATAGAGAGCTTTCATGGTCTTGCCGAATGCTGTCATTTTTTCAATGGCTTGATCATTGCGGATTAAATCCGTCCAACGTTTGTTCTCGAAGGCCAACTCATGGCGCATTTCATCCATAACATCGTTTAATGTTACAGACGCTAAAGGTTTAAGTCCCGCTCTTTCTCTTACTTGGTTAATATAAGGCAAAGCTTCTGCGTTCTTACCTTGTTTCACCAATGCCTCTGATAATAGCAATAAGGCGCCTGAGTAACGGTAAACCGGGAAATTATCGTCTGCCCTCAGTGAATAGGTGTAAGGTGGATGATAATACTTCTTTACAAAGTAACGGAAGTCTTTTCCTGCAGCTGGCGTGTAACCGATCGGGCTTTTAACTTCTTCGAATGTGAAGTTATCACCATCCAACGTTCCTTCTGCCACTGCGATAGATGCCTCTAAACGTTTGTCTCCCTTTTCATAAGATTGGATCATTTCATCCGTGGGAACATTCCAACCTCCGGCGGTACCACCAGGCCATGCACCTACATAATTGGAACCAGCGATACCCATAAGGACTTCATTGTTACTACATTTAGGGATTATATTCCAAGGAATACGATTCCACTCATCTGTACTACCGTCATTGGCGTATTGTACTTCCAATATGGATTCTTGGTTGTTTTTATTCGCTTTGTCAAATACAGCATTGTAATCACTCAACAATGTATAATTCATCTTTGTGATATCTTTCAAGTCTTGCTCTGCGGCCGGATAATTCCGATCGGGTTGAGACATGTAAGCGTATGCTCTCAACATTTTTGCGGCTCCCATCGTTGCTCGTCCGCTTTGCGGGAATTTAGAAGGCACAGGTAAACCTAACGTAATCGCTTCCGTAAGGTCTGTGATAATTTGGTTATAAACCTCTTCAGCTGAAGATTTTGCTTTAAACGCATCAGCTTCGTTCTGTACCTCCTCCAATATCAAAGGGACTCCCCCCCAGTGCTGAACCAAGTCGTAATAATAGTATGCTCTTAAAAATAGAGCCTCGGCTTTTACTGCGTTTTTTTCTGAATCTGTCATTTCAGAGGATTCCAAACGATTCAAGATTGTATTGACACGACCTATACAAGTATAATTGTCTTTGTATCGGGTCTCTATCCAGCTAATAGGATCTCCGCTATCCAAGAACAAGGCTAGTACCTCCGTTGAAGCGTATGGGCCTCTATCTCCTGAGTAGAAGGTATAGAAGGAATTATCCGAGCGCATTTCATCCATCATTATTCCGGTTTGAGCAATGCTTCTGAAAGCTGTGTAAGAAGCGACTAGTGCTTGGTCGAAGTGCTCTGCTGTTTTGTAGAATGTATTTGCTGTAATGGCTGTATCCGGATTTAAGTCCAAAAAAGAATTACTGCAAGACGAAAAATTCAACAATGCAGCCAAAGCTGCAACATATAAATATCTTTTTTTCATACTGATTTAACTTTTAAAATTTAACATTAACGCCTAAGGAGAATGTACGAGCTACCGGATAAGCGGTATTGTCTACCCCTTGATATAAGCCACTGGCACCTTTGCCACTGACTTCCGGGTTCATACCTTTATACCCTGTCCAAGTCAATAAGTTCTGTCCACTTGCATAAATGCGTAGTCCTTTCACGTATGGATTCTTCTTGATGGGAATAGTATAGCCTACGGTCAAATTCTTAACCCTTAAATAAGAACCGTTTGATACCCAGCGAGAGTTTGTATAACGGAATAGCTCTGTTGTACCTGTACGAGTACGGGGAACTTGTCCGTCACCGGGATTGTCTACGGAACGCCATCGGTTGGCTACACCTTTATGTACGTTGAATACGCCATCAATATTCTCTGTCCACTCCAATGTGCCGTCAATGATGTCGTTTCCAACGGATCCGGTCAATAACAGGCTGGCATCAAAGTTTCTCCATGAGAATTCATTCGTTATGCCGAATGTGAAGTCGGGATTCGGATTTCCAATATAAGTTCTATCGTCCATGTCAATCTTGTTGTCTCCATTCAGGTCTTTCATTCGTACAGTACCAACCATGGATGACGCATGCTTAGGACCTGCCTCATATTCAGCCTCAGTCATGAATACTCCGTCGTATACGTATCCGTAGAACATACCTAATGGTTTCCCTACAGCGGTACGGTTGTAATCTTCTTGGTTGTTGAAGCCTCCAATGGGAGTATCGTTTGTCCCCAATTTGGCGGCTTTGTTTCGGTCGATGGATACATTAATCTGCGTATTCCATTTAAAGGCTCCTACCATATTCTTTGTTTCCAAACTGATCTCATGACCCCAGAAATGGAACTCACCGATGTTAGATTGAATATTGCTGAATCCGGAAGAGTAGGGGATATCAATCTGATACAAGAGACCATCCGTCCATTTTCTGTAGTAATCATAGACTAAGAATACACGATCGTTGAATAACCCTAAATCCACACCGAAGTCCATTTGTTTGGTTGTCTCCCAGGTCAGCTCGTTGTTTCCGATACGGGAAAGAGCACGTCCAGCGGTGATAGATCCATCTGTCACATAGTTGTAGGAGCCTACGGAAGCCAAATAGGTATAATTTCCGATGTTGTAGTTTCCTACCAGTCCATAACTACCGCGAAGTTTCAAATGGCTAACTTTATCGTATTTCTCCATGAAAGGCTCATCTGAAGCGATCCAGCCCACTGAAACGGACGGGAAGTTGGCGAATTTCGCATTTGAACCAAATCGGGAACAACCATCCCGGCGGAATGCTACAGATAAGATATATTTTTCTTTATAGTCGTAATTCAAACGTCCCAAATAAGAGATCATAGCCCAGCTACCCCATTTATCAGCATCAGAGTTTCCTGTTCTTGTGATTGCGGCTCCAAACCAAGGTAGCTCATCATCCGGATAGTCGGAAGCGTCGATTCGAGCGTTTTCCTGTGTGTTTTTCTGAGTCGTATAACCTACTAAAATATCAAGGTTATGATCATTTGCGATTGTCTTGTTGTAAGTTAACGTGTTTTCCAATAGCCAGTTTACGTAATTAGAAGTATGATAGGAACCTGTGGCTGGTTGAGGAGGAGCGGAGAACATAGCTCCGTTTGCGGTAGATGGAATCCAGTTTGAACGAGAGTTGTTCGCCAAATCCGCATTAGCACTTAAACGATACTTCAAGCCATCAATGATCTTGATGTCTGTATAGGCATTGACCGTGCCTCTGAAGGTTTTAGAAGGATTCTGACGCTGAGTAAGTACAAGATAATAGTTAGGGTTGGCAAACATACCCGGTTGCGTATAGGCGATAGGATAAGTTCCGTCATCATTCTTGTATTTCAACTGCGGGTCCATCAACATGGCAGAACCTATGATGTAACGTCCACCACCTAATCCGTCTGTTAATTGACCGATTGTGTAAGATCCGGAGACATTTAATCCGAATGAAACACGGTCAGATGCTTCATATACGTTATTGGCACGTGCGGCGAAACGATTGGAGTAAGTGTTCAAAATAATACCTTCTTTTGCGTTGTAATTGATATTGACAGCTGATTTGAATTTCTCTCCTGCTGCGCTTAGGCCTAAGTTGTAGTTTTGTGTGATTGCGTCTTGCAAAAGAATATCAAACCAATCCGTGCCCTTACCTATTGCTTGTGGGTTTTGATAACATTCGGGAACTCCTCCTGTATAACCTTCGTAAAGTGCTTGATCTTCATAATATTCTTTCTTGAACTGGGCAAATTCTTGTGCATTCATCAAATCAGGCCTTCCTTGATTGGAGACCTTGTCAATTCCGAAGTATGCGCTGAAATCGATATGCGGTTTACCTGCGCTTACTCCTTTAGCGCTTTTTGTAGTTACCAAGATAACACCATTGGCTGCGCGGGATCCATACAAAGAGGCAGAAGCCGCATCTTTCAATACAGTGATATTCTCGATCTCATCCGGGCTGATGGATGCCAAACCGGAAGTAGTGGGGAAACCATCGATAACCACTAATGGTTCGTTTCCTCCATTGATAGAAGCCGCACCACGCACACGGATCACTAAACCGCCGTTTGGTTCTCCATTGGCTTGGTTGATTTGTACTCCAGAGAACTTTCCTTGTAATTTTTCCCCAATCTGGGAAACCGGCATATCAGATAGTTCACTAGCATCAAGCTTACTCATAGACCCTGTTACTGAACGTGCTTTTTGAGTACCGTAGGCTACGACGACTACTTCGTCTAGGGCTTGTGTATCTTCTTTAAGATTTATGTTGATTGTTGTTTTATTACCTATTGGTATTTCTTGGGTATTGTATCCGATGTAGGAAATTTGCAAAATGGCATTTGCCGGTACTTCCAACGTATATTTACCATCCATGTCTGTAATGGTTCCATTGGTTGTCCCTTTTACGATGACATTTGCTCCGATGGCAGGATCTCCATTTGTGTCATAAACAACACCGCTGACTTTTTTGTTTTGTTGAGTCACCGTTGAAACCAAAGGATTGTCTAGTGTCGCAGATTCCGTTGCCGCAATACCGGCAATTCCTGGGAACATGCTAAATAGAATAATAGGAAGGGTGCTTTTTAACATTGGAACACCATTGTTCTTCCTCGTTGTGAAAAGAATGTTTTTCATAATTTAAATAATCAAATTATTAGATTGATATTAAATTGTTGGTGGTAAAATGATTACCAATAAAATAGGTGATTTAAAGGTCTAATACTTTTTATTTCATAGGCAACATCTAATTTGATATTAGTACTATCGGAACTATGAAACTTGCAGATGTATTTATGAGATTATAGCTATATGAAAAAGATATTTATTGGAAGAACAATATCATTTATCAAACATTAAATATCATTTTTTTAATATGTGGTTACTAATATTTTTAGATTTTTGCAAAGTGGAAATATAAAAGAGACATAGTTCCGATAGAACTATGATATTTGCAGAGAGGACTATGGGAAAGTCATATATGGCAGTCCTAAGAAGTCTTTTTTATTAGAGATGTTAAGATGATCCCTTAAGCGATCTTTATGACAGGAATATTTAATAAAAATCCCGTTTTTTCCAGTTTGCTAGCAAGATGACCTATTCCGATAGCGCAATGATGTGACGGACCAGCTTTGCTCCAGTTTTCCATAAAGCTTTTTACCCCACAAGAAAAACGATACCGGCTATTTGTATTACCTATCTCCAGAACAGGGCCCGGAACGGACTCTCCTTCGGCTACCAATAAAAATATTCCCTCCTTTCCTTCACAAACAGACAATAGGGTGACTGGCCCATTCTTGACGGTCATTTGAATGGATAATCCTTTGCCCGGTTTACCATGATAAACAGGAAGAGGTACGAGTTTTACTTTACCATCGGACATGGCGAAGTGGGCAGGACCATCATGACCAAGTAATATGACATCGTCTTTAAAGTCCATGGCATAAAACTCGGAAAAAGATCCGCCGGCTTTTAGCAGGGAGAGTATTTTCATGGCTTGAACATTTTTAACCTCGCATTCGCCAGCTATAGGTATGTTCTTGCCGGTCAATAAGGTGTTACCTGCTATAACAGAGGTTACAATATCCTCATAATCATTGCCGGGATAACCTTCGTAATAGTAAGCCATTGAGCCTAGCTGATGGCTTTTGATTAATTTGTCTAATGCGACGGATGTGCGAGCCGCACGTATTAACTCCGTTTCTTCACATTCAGCGACTACCTCGAACTTACGTTGGAATTCCATTATTTTTTTTTTGATCTCCAGATCTGATGCCACATCTCTGTAAGCTTTTAGCTCGCACATTTCCAGTAGTTCGATATGGGTGCCGAAAGAAGAGGATTGCTGGGATATATCTGAGTAAACATCCAACATTCCGCAATAATAATGGCCTAATATACCCATACGATGCTCTCTCATACCTGCCATAACCACGGTTGCGTCGAGCCAGTCGTTTAACTCGGTCCAAGTCGCATTGTCTTCCAAATACCCGGTCACGATCTTAAAAGGTAGGTCGGAACGGATAAGTATATTCGCAAATTCAGGGACGGAACATGCTTGGCAATTCGCTAACCATTCGCCAGTCATGAGACCTCGGTCTCCTAAACTATTAATATATGTATAGTCTATGTGAGAAGAGGGCTGTATGTTTAATAGTATTATGGGAACTTTGAGACGTTGTGCCAACGGTAATACCGTAGATGATAGCGCATACGTCGAGATATAAACAAAAAGTACTTCTATATTTTCATGCGATAAAACATCTGCGATGTTTTTTGCTTCCTCCGGACGGTCTAAGATCCCAGCGTTGATTATACTTATATCCGGACGTGTTAAAGAGTCTGCTATCTTTTTCTGATATTTGCAAAGTCTTTCATAGAGTCCTTCAAATTGGGACCAATAGGTATTTAATCCCATCCCAACCAATCCTACATTTATTTTTTTGTTTTCCATGTTTTATAGATTGAATTTTAGTTTCATATTATCTTCTTTGACCAACAGCAAAGATATAGGGTTGCTTTTGGTCTTGTTTTATCTTTTTGATTTTATATTTTAGAAAAGTGATAGTTTAGTTTAGAGAAAGTGAACTTCCCTTGTCGTAGAAGATATACTTCAAGTCCCTTAGGATATATACTGCGTCGGGTAAGTAGTACTTCATATCTTCTGTCATGTGTGTGAAATATATTATCTTTGGTCAATTATTTAGTAATGTTATAAGGAGGATATCTTTTTATGAGTACACAAAATAATAACATTCGTTATCTGAATGTTAGTCCGATGGATGAGCTATGGGGGATGATGGTTACAACAGTCGGTTATCAATCCATACCTCCGCATAGTATTTACCCTGTCAGGCAACAACATCCTTTGACGTATTCTTTCAACCCGGAAAAAGGACGTATATTAACGGAGTACCAATTGGTGTACATTTCTGAAGGTTGTGGGTTCTTTGAATCCCAGTCTTTTAAACGAAAAAAGATTAAAGCAGGGACGATGATCTTGTTGTTTCCGGGAGAGTGGCATACCTATTCTCCAGCGGAAAATGGTTGGTACGAGTATTGGGTGGGTTTTAGAGGCAATTTAATAGAGGGTTGGATTTCTAATAAATTTTTCTCAAAAGAGAATCCTGTCTATGAGATAGGGGTGAATGTTACAATTATAGGTTTGTATGAGGAAATAGTTTCTCATGCTATAAAGGAGCGAAACGGTTATCAGCAACTTATTTCTAGTATTGTCTTTTATCTGATGGGGGAGATATATTATAAAGAGAAGAATCGTTTTTTAGGGCAGTCAGATGCGGTGGAGAAGATCAATGAGGCACGAGCTTTCATGAAGAGGAATATTGATAATCCTATGTCGGTGGAATCGATCGCTCAGAGTTTGAATGTGAGTTATTCTTGGTTTCGAAGTACCTTTAAATCTTATACGGGGGTATCTCCCGCTCAATATCAATTGCATTTACGTTATCTTCGAGCAAAAGAGCTATTAAGTACTTCTCGATTAAGTATTTCAGAGATAGCGTATGCGCTTAATTTTGAGACTGTATCTCAGTTTTCTACTTTTTTCACGAAGAAAGAGGGCTTATCTCCCTCGAAATTTAGGAGACAGAGCCAACAATAGAACGGTTTTTGTTTGCCTCTTTCGGTGGAAAGATGTTATTTTGCATCCCGAATTAAAAGAATAGGCGTTATGTTGAAATTCTTCAAGACATGGACACTCCCTATTTCCATGTTAGCGGGTGCGATAGGGTATTTTGTTTTCGCCAATGTTACTTTTCTGGAGCCTACAAAGCCGTTCATGTACACTTTAATAGCGTATCTGACGCCCTTTTTGATTTTTGCCCAGCTGCTCCTGACCTTCTGTAAGATCTCTGTCCGGGAATTGATGCCCAGCCCTTGGCATGGTTGGCTATTGCTTATCCAAGCGGTTTCCAGTTTGGTGCTTGCCGCCTTATTGCTCTGGCTGCCAATGAGAGAGGAATACCGGGATGTGTTCGAAGGAGCGATGGTCTGCCTGATTTGCCCAACCGCTACGGCGGCCGCCGTGATTACGGGTAAATTAGGGGGAAGCGCCTCTAGTCTGACTACTTATACCTTATTATCGAATCTATTGGCAGCGATTGTCGTGCCGCTGGTCTTCCCATTAGTGGAACCGCATGCCGAGATTACTTTCTTCGCCGCATTCTTGAAGATCTTGGGAAAAGTCTTCCCATTGCTGTTATTCCCGTTTTTCCTCGCTTTGTTCTTGCGTAGATTCATACCACCTATCCATCGCTTCCTTGCGGGGCTTCGAGACATGGCCTTTTACCTCTGGGCCGTCGCTCTAGCTATCGTGACCGGGCAGACCGTGAAATCCTTGGTTAATAGCGAGGCGGAGATTTATGTAGAAATCCTGATCGCTTTAGGCGGCTTGATAACCTGTATCGCGCAGTTTTATTGGGGAAAGCGCATCGGCAAGAAATACAATGACCGTATTAGCGCCGGACAAGCCTTGGGGCAAAAAAATACCGTGTTAGCGATCTGGATGTCTTACACCTATTTGAACCCCTTGTCTTCTGTTGGCCCGGGGAGCTATGTCCTGTGGCAGAACATCATCAACAGCTGTCAGTTGTGGAAAAAGAGAAAAAATGAGATAAAATATTGAACATAAGATATTGATATTTAGTATTTTATATTTGTTGAATGTAATTTCCTTTATTTTCCTTATTTTCTTGTTTAGTCTAATAAATGCCTTTATTTTGTTACTATTTTGTTACCTGTATTCATTGAAGTAACAAAACAAATCGCTATATTTGTATCGGTAACAAAATAAGAACATAATTATGGCGAAGAAAAAACAAGAAGTTAAATTGAAAGAACCTGTAAGGATTAGATTCAAGCAGCTTGCCAATGGCAACCAGTCTATTTATTTGGACTACTATACAGGTGATGTTATTAGAAAAGAAAATTATGTTGGCGGTAAACGGCAGTATGAATTTTTGAAATTATACCTTATACCCGAAAAGACAAGAGAGGATAAGGCAAAGAACGAAGCTACGTTGGCTCTTGCAAAAGCTATTCAAAGCAAGCGGATAGTAGAGTTGCAAAATGATGCACACGGCTTTCAGAACACCAACAAGTCAAAAGCGAATGTGATTGATTATTTAATGAACATGAGAAGCCAATCTAAAGAACGTGGCAGCTTGAATTACGAAAAGACTGTTGGTAATACCATCCGTGAATTAAAGTTGTTCAGAGGGGATTATATCGCTTTTCGTGATATAGATAAGGACTTCTTGAATAGCTTTGTGGATTTCTTGAAACAAGCGAAGAAAGCAAGCAAGTTTGGTTTGTTAAAGGCTGGGGGTGTATTAAGTAATAATTCCGTTATTGCTTACTATGGGGTGCTGCGTACCGCTATAAATAGAGCCTATAAAGAGGGGATTATTACGGTCAATCCAACGAAAGAGTTTGATTTTGCCAGTAAGGTAAAAGCGGAAGTCAGCCGCAGGGAGTATTTGACAATAGAGGAATTGAAGCTGCTTATCGGAACAGAGTGCAAGTATGAGATGATGAAACAAGCCTTTCTTTTCAGTTGTTTGTGTGGACTGCGTGTAAGTGATATAAGAAAATTGAAGTGGAACGATTTGCAGAAAAGCGGTGAAAGAATAAGAATTGAAATAAAGATGCAGAAAACAAAAGAACCGCTTTATCTGCCTATATCCGATGAAGCGTTAAAGTGGTTGCCGCAACAAAATGAAGCAAAAGGCGATGATTTGATTTTTCCTTTGACTCATGAGGGGACTATAAATAAAACACTTCAAAAATGGGCGAAAGACGCAGGGATTATTAAGCATATCTCGTTTCATGTTGCCCGGCATACCCATGCTACCATGATGCTTACATTGGGGGCTGACTTGTACACAGTTAGCAAATTGTTAGGACATAAAAATATTGCCACAACTCAAATTTATGCGAAGATTGTTGATAAGAAAAAAGAAGAAGCTATAAGTTTGATACCGAATTTGACGGACTGATTTAAAAAGAAAGTATGGTTATATCACAGTTACCGTACTTTCTTTCTTTTTTTGTCTTTGTTTAGCCGGAAAAATATATCTTTGTATAATCTAACTGAAACATAGATTATTATGACAGAAAGAGAACTGAAAATAAAATTCGACCATATACAAGGTATATTCAATCACTGTATTAATTATGCCAGTCAAGTTATGATAGATAGTATTGCCTCTAAGTCCTTATATTTCGACGAAGAACAGGCAGATAAACTGGAACAGCAAGAATATGTTCGTACCGCTGATGAGTTGGTGCAGTTATATATTCGTTATTCTGTGTTGAATGATATTCAATATTTTTATTCTGTATCTGATTTCTTTTGGGAAAGCGGTTTTTATGAATCCTTGAAATCCGATGAGAAAAGAAAATACATGTCGTTTAATCCTCTTTCATTTGATTATTCCCGGTATGAGCAAGATAATACGGTTTATGATGAAGAACTGCCTTATTTTTCCGTAATAGTTAAAACTGTTGTATTGGAAAAATATTCTGCGTACTTGCGAAAAAAGAAAGAAAGTAAGGTGCAAGCGGAAATGCAGCCACAACAGAAAGAGCCGCAACCAATTCAAGATAAATGCCAAGAGCCTAAAATTATCTCCCATATTGCTGAAACAGAAAATCCGTTTAAGTCTATTTTAAACGACAGACAAATAGCATTGTTGGTGGATTGTATCAATGAAGTGGAAATTTTCAATGCTCCTATGACTTTTGAAGATTTGAAAGCAATACTTTCCTGCAAGCCTAAAGTTATATTCAGGTCTAATAATAACAGGCTGGTAGCTTTTCTTTTTTCGGAGTTAAGCAATCGTGGTTTGATAACACCTAATTGGCAATCTGTTATAGCAAGGAACAAATTGTTTGTTACGAAGAATATAAAGAAAGATAAATATCTGAATCAAGGTGATTTAGCCACAGCCGCCAATTATGTAAAAGGGGTGGAACATGAAAAAGATTATGTAACCATCAGCAATTATATCAAACAACTGAAAAAACTTTAAGAATAGGTTAAGACCTCAAACATAGTTTAATCCGCTATCAAGCTATTCCTCAATACTTTTGCCCCCGTAATCGATTACAAGAAATCGGAGGGCATGCACTCCATATTGTCTAACGCAAATACTTTTGTTATATGGAAACAAGTATTGAGAAGCGAGTTGCAGAACTCGAAAATTTAGTGTTCCTTTCAAAGAATGTGCTTAGCTTCGATGAAGCGAGCAAGTTTTTGAATCTTTCAAAAAGTTACCTGTACAAGCTGACTTCGGGTAACTTGATACCCCATTACAAGCCGCAGGGCAAAATGCTTTATTT
>OOCM01002110.1_pt1 | contig 13861 bp, 7 predicted proteins | sample 1671111 | NCBI WGS metagenome assembly OOCM01 (sample SAMN06348123, study PRJEB24527) | human gut metagenome | biome: human gut; feature: ankylosing spondylitis patient; material: feces | host: Homo sapiens | place: China | collected 2015-10 | reverse complement strand
AGCAGAAAGGCGTATCCGGAACTATTCTGTTGGAGCCCAAGGGACGGAATACCGCGCCCGCCATTGCGCTGGCGGCGTTCGCGGCGTTGTCCGGCGGCGGGGATCCGTTGCTGCTGGTGCTGCCGTCCGATCATGTGCTGAAACCTCAGGATGTTTTCGCCGAAGCCGTGGCGCGGGCCCGCGCCTGCGCCGAGTCCGGGCGTATCGTTACATTCGGCATCACGCCGGATGCACCGGAAACAGGGTTCGGGTATATCCGCCGGGGTGGGGCGTTGCCCTCGGGCGGGTATGCTGTGGCGCGCTTTGTGGAAAAACCGGATCTCGCCAGAGCCGAGGCCATGCTGGCGGACGGAGGGTATCTGTGGAACAGCGGCATGTTCCTGTTCCGCGCATCCATCTACCTTGAAGAGCTGGCCCTGCACGCTCCCGGCATTCATGCGGCGTGCAAGGCGGCGTGGGAAGGGCACCACGCCGATCGGGACTTTATCCGTCCCCCCGCCGACTCCATCGACTACGCGGTGATGGAAAAGACGGACCGGGCCGCCGTGGTCCCTCTGACAGCCGACTGGAGCGATCTCGGGTCATGGGAAGCGTTCTACGAAGCCGCTCCGCACGACGGGGACGGCAACGTGCGTGTGGGGGATGTCTACGCCGAGGGCGCGGAAAACTGCTATCTGCACGCCTCCAATCGGATGGTCGCCGCGCTCGGCGTATCGGATCTGGTGGTCGTGGAGACGGCGGACAGCGTGCTGGTGGCGGATCGCGCACGCACGCAGGATGTGAAAAAGATCGTCGAATCACTGAAAAAGGAAGGGCGCGGCGAGGCGGAAAGCCACCCGCTGGTCTATCGCCCGTGGGGGAGTTACGAAACGCTGGCGAGAGGTGAGCGTTTTCAGGTGAAGCGCATCATCGTCAAGCCGGGCGGGCAGCTTTCGCTCCAGAAGCACCACCACCGGGCAGAGCACTGGGTGGTGGTCGAAGGGACGGCCGAGATCACCGTTGGCGACAAGGTGCTCCTGTACCATGAAGACCAGTCCACCTACATTCCCCTCGGCACCGTGCACCGGCTCAAGAATCCCGGCATGATCCCGCTGGTCATCATCGAGATCCAGTCCGGCACCTACCTTGGGGAAGATGACATCGTGCGTCTTGAAGACAGCTACGGGCGCTGACCATGAAACTGCTCCTGACCCTTCTCCCGGCGCTTCTGACCCAGACCACGGGACGCCGCAATCAGCGCATCGTGATCGGCTTCCTGCTGTTCACGACCGTTCTGGTGGCGCTGTTCAGCATCGTGTTTCATCAGATCATGGCCTACGAAGGGCGGGATTATTCTTATATCACCGGCGTCTACTGGACGCTGACCGTCATGTCCACGCTGGGGTTCGGGGACATCACCTTCACGAGCGATATCGGGAAACTGTTCTCCATCATCGTACTGGTGTCGGGCATCATCCTCATCATGATCGTGATGCCGTTTACGTTCATCCGTTTCGTGTACCAGCCGTGGATCGAGGAATACAACAACAAGCGCAAGCCGCGCTCCCTGCCGTCCGATACCAGCGGCCACACGGTTCTGGTGGGTGACAACGACATCTCGTTGAGCGTGGCCCGCAAGCTCCGGCAGCACAACTATCCGTATGTCATCCTCGTACCGGACGGGCAGCACGCGCTGGAACTGTACGACAACCGCTATGATGTGGTGACCGGCGAGTTCGACGACGCCAACACCTACCGGAACCTGCGGGCGGACAAGGCGGCGTTGGTCGCAGCGCTCGAAGGGGATCTGCGGAATACGAACATCGCCTCCACGGTGCGAGAAGTCGCGCCGTCGACCCTGCTCGCCGCCAGTGCGGAGAATCCGGAGGCCATGAACATCCTCATGCTGGCGGGGTGCGACCACGTCTACTCGTTTACCGAGATGCTTGGGCGGAGCCTTGCCCGCCGCGTCTACGGGACCCGCGCCCAGTCGAACATCATCGCCCGGTTCGGGACGTTGTGCCTTGCCGAGGCGCCGGTCATCCACACCGAGTTCATGGGGCAGACGCTGCGCGAGTGCGGGTTCCGCGAACGCTTCGGCCTCAACGTGGCCGGGCTGTGGGAGGGCAATTCCTATATGTCCGCGCGCCCGGACAGCCGGATCGACGAGGCCTCCATCCTGCTGCTCGCGGGGACGGCGGATCAGCTTGAGGCTTATGACCGCAAGGCCGAGCGGAGCAGCAAGGCGAACCGGACGCCCGTGCTTATCCTCGGCGGCGGCAAGGTGGGGGAAGCGGCGGCGGATGCCTTGGAACGTCGCGGGCTGCCGTTCTGTCTCGTCGAGAAGAACCCCCTCGTGCCGCCGGACGATCCCCGTTACATTCTCGGGAATGCCGGGGAACTGGCGGTGCTCCAGCGGGCGCACATCATGGAAACCCCGTCCGTCATCGTGACCACGCATGACGATGACCTGAACATCTATCTGACCATCTATTGCCGCAAGCTGCGGCCTGACGTGCAGATCCTCAGCCGTTCCACACTTGATCGCAACGTGCCCTCCCTGTACAACGCCGGGGCGAATCTGGTGATGTCGCACGCTTCGATGGCGGCGAGTACGATCATCAATCTGCTCAGTCCCGGCCGGGTAACCATTCTGACGGAAGGCTTGAACATTTTCCGGGTGACGGCGCCCCCGGCCCTTGTGGGCCTGTCCCTGCGTGACAGCCGCATCCGTGAAAAGACCGACTGCAATGTGGTCGCCTTGAAGAGTCAGGGCGTATTGCGTGTGCCCCCGGACCCCAACGCGCCCATGAAGTCCGATACGGTGCTTGTCCTCATCGGCACCGCGGATGCCGAGCGCCGGTTCATGGAGCATTTTCCGAGTTAGGCGATACAATTGGAGGGGGGAGGAGGGAACTTTCTTCAGAAAGTTTCCTTCCCTCCCCGATACATTCTCTCTTCTTCTCTATTCTTCCCCATTTTCTCCATTGTCCGACACGGTATCGAAGCCGACGACGCTTGCGCCTTCATCGAGGCGGACAAGGCGGACGCCCATGGTGGCGCGACCGACGGAGCGGACTTCATCCACGCCGAGGCGGATGATCTTGTTGGTGGAGGTCAGAAGGATCAGGGAGTCCGTATCGGACACGGGCATGGCGCCGATGACGGAACCGGTCTTGGGCGACACCTTGAAGTTGATGAGACCGATACCGCCGCGGCTCTGCATGCGGTACAGGTCGATCTTCGTGCGCTTGCCGTAGCCGAGGGCGGAAACCGTCATGATCATGGTGGAGCTGTCGCCGTCCTTTACGGTCACGCAGGCCACGACTTCGTCGCCGCGGCGCAGGCCTATGCCCTTGACGCCGGAAGCGCTGCGACCCATCGGGCGCACATCGGGCATGGCAAAGCGTATGGCCATGCCGTGAGCCGTCGCCAGCACCACATGATCGGAATCCGTCACTTCGCGCACGGCGATGAGCTGATCGCCTTCCTTGAGACCGAGAGCGATCATGCCGCTCTTGCGGCAGCGGGCGTACAGAGAAGCGCTGGAGCGCTTGACCATGCCCTGCTTCGTAGTGAACAGGAAGTAGCTGTTCTCCGAGAACTCACGCACGGTCAGGGCGTTGGCCACCCATTCATCCTTTTCCAGAGGCAGCAGATTGGCGATATGCATGCCCTTGGCGGTACGGCTGCCTTCGGGAACCTGATGCACCTTGAGCTGGTGCATGCGGCCCTTGTTGGTGAAGAGCAGCAGGTACTGATGATTCGTGGTGGTCAGAAATTCCTGCACAAAATCATCTTCGGAGGTATGCAGACCGGCAATGCCCTTGCCGCCGCGCTTCTGCTGCTGGTAGTTGGCCAGCGTGGTGCGCTTGATGTAGCCGCGGCGAGACAGCGTGATGACCACATCCTCATCGGGAATGAGATCTTCGATGTCGATGCCGGAAAGCTCATCCATGACCACTTCGGTTCTGCGGGGCGTGGCATAGGTGTTCTTGATGTACAGCGTTTCCTCACGCAGCACGCCGCGCAGCACTTCGGCATCCTCAAGAATGGAAGTAAGATAGGCGATAAGCTTCTGCAGCTCGCGATATTCTTCCATCAGCTTGTCGCGTTCCAGACCGGTGAGGCGCTGCAGGCGCATGTCCAGAATGCTCTGAGCCTGAATCTCCGTGAAGCCGAAACGATCCACAAGGCCGGACTTGGCTTCCTGCGGCGTTTCCGATCCGCGGATGAGCGCGACGATCTCGTCGATGATGTCGAGAGCCTTGAGCAGACCTTCCACGATATGGGCGCGGGCCTGCGCCTTTTCCAGATCAAAGCGGGTACGCCGGATGACGACTTCGCGGCGATGATCCAGAAAACAGGTGAGCGCCGTACGCAGGTTGAGCTGCTGAGGCTTGTTGTCCACCACGGCCAGCATATTGATGCCGAAGGACGTTTCCAGAGGCGTGTACTTGTAAAGAGCGTTGATCACCAGTTCGGGAATGGTTCCGCGGCGAAGATCCAGAATGATGCGGATGCCCTTCTTGTCCGAGAGATCGCGCAGATCCGTCACACCGTCGAGCTTGCGATCATTGACGAGCGCGGCGATCTTGGTCACGAGCACGGACTTGTTGAGGGCATAGGGAATCTCGCGGATGACCACGGACTGCTGTCCCTTCTTGCGCTCTTCGACTTCCACCCGGCCGCGCACCTTCACGACGCCGCGGCCTGTACGATAGGCGTCAAGGAGTCCCTGACCGGCATACACGAAACCGGCCGTGGGAAAGTCCGGGCCGTGAACGAGGTCGATGAGATCGTCGACGGTGCAGTCCGGTTCATCAATGAGACGCAGCAGGGCATCGCACAGTTCCCCGAGGTTGTGGGGAGGAATGTTGGTGGCCATGCCCACGGCGATGCCGGAAGAACCGTTCACCAGAAGATTGGGCACCTTGGTGGGCAGCACTTCGGGTTCCTGTTCCGAACCGTCGTAGTTCGGACGGAAATCCACGGTCTTCTTTTCGATGTCGTCCAGAAATTCGGAAGCCAGACGGGACATGCGCACTTCGGTGTATCGCATGGCGGCGGCGGAGTCGCCGTCGATGGAGCCGAAGTTGCCTTGCCCGTCTTCCAGAGGATCGCGCATGTTGAAATCCTGTGCCATACGCACAAGGGCATCGTATACGGCTAAATCTCCATGGGGATGGTATTTGCCGATGACGTCGCCGACAACACGGGCGCTTTTCTTTGTGGGCCTGTTGTAGGTATTGGCCATCTGGGACTGTGCGAAAAGGATGCGTCGGTGTACGGGCTTGAGACCGTCACGCGCATCGGGAATGGCACGGCCGATGATGACGCTGAGCGAATAGGCCAGATAGGACTGACGCAGCTCTTTTTCTATATCAACTTTGAATTCTGCCACAGTAGGAATCCTTTGAAGCGATATGTTGCGAATTTCCTCTGAAAGAAAAGCCGAAGCCGCGCTGCTTCACGAAAAAAGCAGCGCAGTTTCATTTTCATCGTCAGATGTCGAGATCTTCCATGGAAAGTGCATTGCGGATAATGAAGTCGCGACGCAGATCCGCACGATCTCCCATGAGTTCCTCGATGGTGTCGGACGCGGCCTGGGCATCTTCGATGCTGACCTGCAGAAGCGCTCTCTTTTCCGGGTTCATGGTGGTCATTTCCAGCTGTTCGGGGTTCATTTCACCGAGACCCTTGTAGCGCTGGATGTTGAAGCCCTTGCGCGCTTCGGCATAGGCGGATTCGCGCAGCTCGAAGTAATCCCTGACTTCACGGCTGGATTCGGAACTCGACAGCGTGACCGGGAAGGTGCCGCAGGCCTGTTCCAGATCCTTCCAGACCTGACGGGCATGACGATACATGCGGGAGTGGAAGAATTCCATGGCAAGACGCGTGCGATGACCGCTCTTGTTCTCAAACACCAGGAAGACGCGTTCGTCGTCTTCCATCTTTTCGAGTTCCATGGCGGCGGCATAGCCCTGCGAAGCCATCCATTCACGGAAACCGGCGGGCAGTTCCCTGTCCGCAGCATCGGGATTCAGCTTTTCCTCAAAGCGCAGGAAGGCAAGGAACAGCTCCCTGGAGATGGCGGAATTTTCCGCTTCCGTCATGCTCTTTTCCAGATCGTCGATGCTCTTCAGCAGGTTGATGAGATCGCTGCCGCGGTACACCTTGCCGTCGGTCGTGGTGACGGACACGCCGTCGGACAGGCGCTGAAGCAGAAATTCATCAAGCTCGTTGTCGTCCTTCAGGAACTTGATGGTGTTGCTGCCCTTCTTGATGCCGTAAAGCGGCGGCTGGGCGATGTAGATATGACCTTCCTCGATGAGCTTGGGATAGTAGCGGAAGAAGAAGGTGAGCATGAGCGTGCAGATATGGGCGCCGTCCACGTCGGCATCGGTCATGATGATGATCTTGTGGTAGCGAAGCTTGGAATAGTCCATGTTCTCGCCGATGCCCACGCCCATGGCCGTGATCATGTTCTTGATTTCTTCACTGGCGAGCATGCGGTCGAATCTTGCGCGTTCCACGTTCAGAATCTTGCCGCGCAGGGGCAGAATGGCCTGCGTCATGGGATTGCGTCCCTGCTTGGCGGAACCGCCTGCGGAATCGCCTTCCACGATGAACACTTCGCATTCCGCGGGATCCTTGCTCTGGCAGTCCGCCAGCTTGCCGGGGAGCGAGTTGTCGGAAAGGGCTCCCTTGCGGCGGACAAGTTCACGGGCGCGTCGTGCGGCTTCACGGGCACGGGAGGCCTCGGTCGCCTTTTCGATGATGACGCGGATATCCTTCGGATGCTCCTGAAAGTATACATCGAGAGCGTTGTACACAATGCCGTTCACAATGCCCACGACTTCGCTGTTGCCGAGCTTGGTCTTGGTCTGGCCCTCAAACTGAGGCTGAGGGAGCTTTACGCTGATGATGGCCGTGAGGCCTTCGCGCACGTCGTCGCCGGAAAGGCTGTCGCCCTTGAGCTTCTTCTGAAGATCGGGCTGGCTCTTCACATAGTTGTTGATGGCGCGGGTGAGCGCGGTCTTGAAGCCGGCAAGATGCGTGCCGCCTTCGTGCGTGCGGATGTTGTTCGCAAACGTCAGCGTCTTTTCATTGAAGCCGGAATTGTACTGAAGCGCGAAGTCCACCGTGACGTTGTCCTGCACGCCTTCGCCGCTGATGATGGGATGAAGGCCCGCTTCGTTGGAGTTCAGATCCTTGACGAACTGCTCCAGACCGCCTTCGGCATGGTAGGTGTGCGTTTCATTGGTGCGCTCGTCGTTGCAGATGATGGTCAGCCCCTTGTTGAGGTAGGCCAGCTCTTCAAAGCGCTTCTTCAGAATGTCGAAGGAGTAGACGGTGGTCTCGAAAATTTCTTCATCCGGCAGGAAGCGCACGGTCGTGCCGTGTCCTTCCGCATCGCCGAGAGGTTCCACCTTGGTCACGGGAACGCCGCGTTCGTAACGCTGACGCCAGCGCTTGCCGTCGCGGCGGACCGTCACTTCCAGCCAGGAGGACAGCGCGTTCACGCAGGAAACGCCCACGCCGTGCAGACCGCCGGAAACCTTGTAGGCGTTGTTGTCGAACTTGCCGCCCGCATGGAGCTTCGTCATGACCACCTGCACGGCGGGAATGCGGAGCTTGGGGTGAATGTCCACGGGAATGCCGCGGCCGTTGTCGCGCACAGTGACGCTGTTGTCCATGTGCAGAATGACTTCTATCTTGTTGCAATAGCCGGCCATGGCTTCGTCTATGGAGTTGTCCACCACTTCGTAGACGAGGTGATGAAGACCACGGATGTCCGTGCTGCCTATATACATGGCCGGGCGCTTGCGGACCGCCGCCAGACCTTCCAGAACCGTGATGGCGGACGCGTCATAAGAGGTCTTGCCGGACCGGAGATTTTCCTGGGTCATGGGAATTCCTGAATGATATTTGTTGGCCCCGGCGGCTCCGGGGCATCGAGAGTCTTTCAGTATATACGAAAACGAAGAAAACTTCAAATCCCTGTGCAGGGGATGGGCCGACACATGAAATCGGCGCAGACAGGCTCCTGAAGGCTCTAAAAAGGGAGGGTGCCCTTCAATTTCCTGTCGCAGGCATAAGAGGCGGGCAGAGGAGGCCTGTTTCCCCTGCCCGCAGGAACGTTATTCCTCTTCGGTATAGTAAGAGGATTCGGCGATCTTCATGGGCATGAGAATGACGGTGTATTCCGCATCCTCGGAACCGGTGATGCCGCAGGGGCCTTCGGCTCCGGTGAAGACGTAGTGCAGGCTGGCGGACTGGAAGTGTCCCAGAATGTCCATCAGGCTGCGGGTGGGGAAGGCAATAAGCTCCAGATCGCCCTGGAAGGTGCCTTCCAGATGTTCGGTGGCGGAACCGGTTTCCTGGCCCTGAGCGGACAGTTCCACTTCCTGCGGAGAGAAGCGGAAATAGGTGCAGCGGTCGCTGTCGTTGTTGAAGATGAGCAGACGATCGAGCGCGTTCAGCGTTTCACGGCGGTCCACGTCGAGCTGAGAGGTGTTGGCGCCGTCCAGACGGGCAAGGAAGCTCAGATGATCGGGATAGCTGAAGTTGGCGCTTCTGGGAATGCTCAGCGTTTCGCTGCCCGAACCGGTGCGGATGTGGAAACGGCGTTCGCTGATGTTCAGCATGACTTCGTCGCTGCCGAGCCACTTGCGCAGTTCATTAACATACTTCTTCTGAATGAGCAGACCGTTTTCAGGAAGCAGGCGGGCAAGTTCGTCGTTGATGAAACGGACCATGGCGAACTGATGTCCGTTCAGGCCGCAGACGTCCACCTTTCCTTCCTCACCGGCCTTGAAGTACAGGCAGGCGAGACCTTCGGCACTGTCGTCATCGCTGATGCAGAAGGCCACCTTGTCGATGATGTCCTGGAAGAAGTCGCCGGACCAGAGAACCGCGCCTTCTTCGGGGAAGGGAGGCAGAGGCTGGAACCAGACGGGATCGACCGTAGGAAGCTTATAGGAACGACGTCCCTGCTCCACGGAAAGGATATGCGATTCCTCATCGAGACGGAGCGTGATGTCTCCTCCGGGAAGACGACGCAGAAGTTCCACGAAGGCGCGCCCGTTGACGCCCGCCGTTCCTTCCTCCCGGATCTCCACCGGATACGTTCCGGTGAATTCGATGTTTACGTCCGTGGACATGATGGTGAGTCTGTCTCCTTCAGGGCTCTTCAGAGCCTGAAGCCAGATCGAACGCAGATACGCGGCTCCGGCCTTGCTGGGAATGATGGATGCCGCTTTCTGCAGGCCTTCGATGATCTGTTCCTTTTTTACGGTCAAATACATAGTTATTCCTTGTAGTAGAGGGTTTAATATGGTCAGTTTGTTCCTATCTTGCGTAACCATTTGTTTTTAATGGTTTTTATAGGAACAAAAACAGGAACCGGAAGGAAAGTGACGCACATTCGGAGTTATTCTGCACCTCCGGGCACGCCATTTGCGCACTGTTTCGTCAACTTTGTGATCAGCATGTGCACATCTTTGTTCGTAACTTTGATTTTTTCAATTTTTTTCACGGCATACATAATAGTGCTGTGGTCTCTGCCGCCGAAGATGCGACCAAGCGACGGATAGGATTCCCCCAGCATGCGCCGGCAGAGATACATGGCGATCTGCCGGGCCTGAGAAAGTTCTTTTTTTCTATTATTTTCGATAAGTTGTGATGTTGTACATCCATAGGCGGCAGCCACGGCGGCAAGGACCGTGTCCGCGTCGGCGGGCATGGAGGGGCCGGCGGCTTCCAGTATTCTGTTCAGTTCTTCCGTCGAAGGCATGCGGCCGTTTTGTTCGTAACGCAGGCGAACATGTTCCACCACGCCCTGAATATGCCTCAGTCTTACACAGCGGCGAGCCAGGAGCAGCGCCGTGGCGCCGTTTTCGGGCAGACCCGCCCGTTCCATGCGCATTTGTGCAAAACGCATCCGTATGTCCAGATCGGGGGCGGGGAGAAGGAAGGAAAGATGGGAATGGAGCCGGTCGTTCAGCTCGGGCAGGAGGGAGTGGTCGCTGGAGAGCGCGCCTATGAAGAAGGCCCGCCCCGTCAGACTGTCCAGCAGGGCGGCAAGCGTCCGCTGCGCATGCTGCGCGTGTTCCAAAAGATGAAGATCATCCACCAGCACGGCTTCCGTGTCGTGTCCGATCATGCGGAACCAGTCCATCGGACGGCTTTCGGAAAACAGGGAAGCGCCGGAAAGGAACACGACTCTGCCGTGAAAGCGGTCGCAGAGCTGCCGGTACGCCGCCCGGATGAGATGGCTTTTTCCCGAACCCGACGGGCCTTTCAGCAGCAGAGTGGAAGGAGAGCGTTTAAGAGCGTCGCGAAAAAGAGACACCGTTTCTCTGTTGCGACCGTTCAGCAGAAAATTCTCGAAATCGGAAGACTGTTCGTTTTTTTCTTCGGTAAAAGGAGCGGCGGAAGATTGTTTCTTTCCGTGCGGCCATTCGTAGCACACCGACATGCGGCTGCCGAAGGCGTTGCGAACGGCCTGCTCCAGCTCTTTTCTGCCGCGTTTTTCATACCATCGGAAAAAAAGTTCGTGAGGCATGAACACGGTCAGCATGGGATCGTTCCCCTGCTCCGGCAGGCGGAAGGTGAGGGGAGAAAACCAGTCCGGATTCTCGTTTCCGAGATGACGACAGAGCAGACTCCGGACAAGCCGGGTGTCGGAATCCGCCGCGGGATGCGGGGCGGATGCGGCATTTCCCTTCTGGTTCCCGGTCCTCTGGACGGAGCGGGAAAGGCTGGAAAGAGTGTTCATGGAAGGTTCATCGGATAAAAATTTTTTCTTATCGGAGCTCTCCCGGACGGTGTATTGTAACATAGAGAAATTACAGGAATACTCACATCGTCTGATACGGGATGGACACAGTCGGTACAGACTGCCGGGCATAAATTTTTTTACCAGAAAACGCTTGCATAAACAAGCAGTTTCTTGGTTATATACATTCCCGGATGCCTATTCTTTTTTTAATTTTTCCGCCAATTTCGAAGCATCAGTCGTTATGATAAAAAAATATCAAATTTCCCGTATGCTCTCCCGTGTGCTCTGCTGTGTCCTGGTCGGTTCGGCGTTTGCCGCCGGAGCCGTGTTCCTGTCTCAGGAGAGCGATCTTCCGGGTTTTGTCATGCAGGCCGATACAGGCAAGGCAGGCGCGGAACTTTTCGTTTCTCCCGTCAGACCGCATGACTTTGCCGAGGGCATGGATGTGAAGGCTCCGGAGCAGACGCAGCTTGCCTCTCTGGGCAGCGGCCTTTCCTGGATGATGGATTTCTGGGAAGAGGGCGGACTGTCCGGCGGGGAAGCGGGGAACTCCGCCCGCTATGACGATTCACTGAACGCTTTTCTTTCCTCCAGAGAAGGTATGTGCATTCCGAATTACTCCGAAGCCGTGCCGTGGGAAGAGGATGAACGCTACATGGTGGAGGATTCCGGTTGCGGCACGCAGGTGTTCCGCAGCGCCATCCGCAGCGGAGATAATGCCGGAGCGCTCTTCCTCAAGTGGCTGAACGCCAATGAAACGGATCAGGCCGTGAAGGCCGCATCCGTCGTATTTCCTCTGAACCGTCTCATGCCCGGTCATCTTTTCAGCGTGGAACGCGACAAGACCTCGGGCGAGGTGAACAGCTTTTTCTATGACATCAACGAAGAAAGCCGTCTTGTGGTGGAACGCACGGAAGACGGTTTTTCGGCCCGTGTGGACGTGTTCGAGTTCGATACCAGACTCGTGCGCGTGAGCGGCGTCATTCATTCTTCGCTTTTCGAAGCCATGGCCGATGCCGGCGAATCCGCCAATCTTGCGGTGCAGCTGGCCGAGGTGTTCAGCCATCAGATCAACTTCGTGAATGAGGTACAGGACGGTGACACCTTTGAACTGGTGGTGGAAAAGAAATATCTCGGCGACGATTTCCGCCGTTACGGCAACATCATCGCCGCCCGCTTCGTCAATGACGGCACGGCCTTTGAAGCCTTCCGCTTTGTGGACAAGAGCGGCACGGCCCACTACTTTGCCGCCGACGGCAGCTCCCTCGAAACGGAATTTCTCAAGGCGCCGCTCAACTTCACCCGCGTCAGTTCCGGCTATACCATGCACCGCAAGCACCCCATCTTCGGCAAGGTCCGTCCACATCAGGGCGTGGACTATGCCGCTCCCCGCGGCACGCCGGTCAAGGCTCTCGGCGCCGGCAAGGTGACCTTCAAGGGCTGGAAGGGCGGCTACGGCAATACGCTCATCATCCGTCACAGCGGCGGCATCGAAACGCAGTACGCGCATCTTTCCCGCTTCGCCTCTTCCCTCAAGGTCGGCCAGAGGGTGGATCAGGGTGAAGTTGTGGCCTTTGTCGGTGCAACGGGTACCGCCACCGGACCGCATCTGGACTTCCGCGTCATGAAGAACGGAAAGTTCGTCAATCCCAGCAGCCTTTCCGGCGCGCGTTCCGCGCCCGTGTCGAAGGCGGAGAAGGCGAGCTTCATGCAGACCGTGGCCAGCGCCCGTTCCCTGCTTGACAGCGATGTCGCTGTAGCGGAAAAGTAATCTTTTGATTTTTCAGAGTGCATGGGCTGGCGCATTCCTTCTTTCCGGGGGAATGCGCCCGCCCTTCCGTCCTTATTTTTTTCGACCCTCCGGAACAGGGAAACGATCATGAACGAATCCGACTTTCAGCTGTCGAGCTACGATTACGAACTCCCCGAGGAACGCATAGCCCAGTATCCGCCTGAGGAACGCGGGGCGTCGCGTCTCATGGTGCTGGATCGGGCGAGCGGAAGAAACATTCATTCCACCTTTTCCCATCTGGCGGACTTTCTCCCCGAAGGGGCGCTTCTGGTGGCCAACAATTCCTGCGTTGTGCCCGCCCGTCTTTTCGGGCAGAGACCGACCGGCGGCAAGGCGGAACTTCTCCTGCTCACGCCGCCTCCGCTGCTCAGAGTCTGCGCCGTGACCGATGGCGACGGCTGGAGTCATGCGCAGGCGGAAGTGCTGCTCCGTCCCTCCCGCAACATCCGCACGGGAGACCGGCTGACCTTTGGCGACTGCATTGCCGCCGAAGTGCTGAAGAAAAAGGAGTTCGGCCAGCATGACGTCATGCTGTTCTGGAAGGGCGACCTTGTGGAGTGCATGAACCGCATCGGCCGCCTTCCTCTGCCTCCGTACATCAAGCGCGAGCAGAGCGTCGAGGATCGCGCCCGCTATCAGACCATCTATGCCGACAGGGACAAGTCCGGCAGCGTGGCCGCGCCGACGGCGGGACTGCATTTTACCGACGCGCTGAGAAAGGAGCTTCTGCAGCGCGGTTTCGGCTGGGCGGAAGTGACCCTGCATGTGGGCTACGGCACCTTCAGCCCCGTGCGTGAGGAAGACATCCGTGAACATCCCATGCACAGCGAGTATGTGGAAATTTCTCCGGAAACGGCGGCTGCCGTGCGTGAAGCCAGGGCGGCGGGACGCCCCGTGATCGCCGTGGGCACCACTTCCTGCCGTACGATGGAAGGCTGCGCCGCACAGAACGGCGGCATGATTCCCGAAGGCGGCTGGCACGGCTGGACCAACATTTTCATTTATCCGGGTTTCCGCTTCCAGGTGGTGGATCATCTCATCACCAACTTCCACCTGCCTCAGTCCTCACTCATCATGCTTGTGGCTGCCCTCTGCGGGCGGGAGCGCATTCTTTCCGCCTATGCCGAGGCCGTGCAGGAGAAGTATCGTTTCTTCTCCTATGGCGACGCCATGTTCGTGCGCTGATTTTTTCAGCAGACGTTTGTGAAGCACGAAGTTCTGCGGCTCGCCTGAATCCGGGCGGGCCGTTTTTTTTTAAGACTGAAAACTCCCCGCTATGCGGGGAGTTCCAAAAAGGCGAAGCC
>OOCM01002102.1_pt1 | contig 13917 bp, 9 predicted proteins | sample 1671111 | NCBI WGS metagenome assembly OOCM01 (sample SAMN06348123, study PRJEB24527) | human gut metagenome | biome: human gut; feature: ankylosing spondylitis patient; material: feces | host: Homo sapiens | place: China | collected 2015-10 | reverse complement strand
GGGAGATGAGGCTACGGTCGCTTTGATGAGCGATTATCTGAAAGAACAAGAGAAGTTGGTTTGGATGTTAGTAGCATATTCAACTTGCGATTGCAAGAAGTAAAAAAGGTGATTCATTGCGTTTGGAGAAGGTCGGAAGTGATTCCGGCCTTTTTCTGTTGGTGCCAATAGGGGTTTTTTATTGTTTCATGTCTTATTCATATATGTCGTTCGATTATTTTATCAAAATAAAAAGTATATGAAAAGAGTTGTATTATTTGCGATGGTGTTAATGTTGGGTGTAATATCGGTACAAGCCCAGTGGTCGGTAGTTCCGGAAGCGGGTATGACAGTGATGAAGGCGGGTCCAATTGTTGATTGGAAACCGAGTTGGAAGATTGGGGTAGGAGTGGAATATCAGTTGAAGCCGGAATTTCTCTCTCTGAAGTCTGGTTTGTATTATACGCAAAGGGGATATAGTAATGACAAATTTCCCGGATATGGATATGGGTGTTATTGGTGGGCAGTGCCGGGACCTACTTATGATCCGTATGGATATGCGTATGATTACTCAAATAAGGTGACACGAAATTTCTTGCAATTACCGATTATGGCTAATTTCTCATTCAAATTAGCTGAGGATATTCGTTTGAATGTTGGAGTAGGCCCTTATATAGCCGTAAGCGTATTGGATAAAGGAATGTTCGGGGGATGGTCTGTCGCTTCGGAAGAATCCGCTAAGTTTTATACCCATGATCCCTGTGAAGGGCTTCGTGCTTTTGATTGGGGGATAAGTGCCACTGTAGGTGTGGAAATAAAACAATGCTTTATCAATTTTGGCTATGATGTATCGTTAGGTAAAGAGTATAAGGGAGGATCGATCGAGGCGAATTACCATACTTTGGCTCTTACCGCAGGATATAAGTTTAAATTGGGTAAATAGAACCCCAAGTTCTATCGCAAGTCTTCCTGCTGATCGTTTAAATATAGATTTTATCTATATATGTATAGGAATTATCTGTTTGACAGTTGTTTATATTTGCCATATCTTTGCGATATAAGAAAAACGAAAAGTATAACAATTAAAAAATAGCAGTATGAAAACATTAGATTATCTTCATTTAGACGCGTCAGCGGTAAGTAACGTAGTAGCAAGCTTGAAACAATTATTGGCGGACTACCAAGTATTCTATACGAACCTTCGTAGTTTCCACTGGAATATTAAGGGACACGGTTTCTTCGTTCTTCATGGTAAATTCGAGGATATGTACAACAACGCTGCTGAGAAGGTTGACGAGTTGGCGGAACGTATCCTGATGTTGGGAGGCGAGCCGGAGAACAAGTTCAGCGAGTACCTGAAAGTAGCCCGTGTAAAAGAGGTATCAGGCGTGTCCTGTGGTGACGAGGCGTTAAAGAATATTCTTGATACGTATGGTCATTTGATCGATGAGGAACGTAAACTTCTTTCCTTGGCATCTGAGGCAGGCGATGAGGCTACGGTCGCTTTGATGAGCGATTATCTGAAAGAACAGGAGAAGTTGGTTTGGATGTTAGTAGCCTACTCAACTTGCGATTGCAAGAAATAAAAATAGTAGATTCATTGCGTTTAAAGAAGGCCGGAAGAGATTCCGGCTTTTTTGTTCTATGATATTTATGCTCTGCAACATACTTAACACCTTTTTACATATTTCGTATCTTGTTTAAATTCATCACTGCTATATTTGATTCAAATCTGAAACGCAATTTCAAATATGGAAAACACGCTACCAAATATGGAAAAAGTGGATGAGAACTATAAAGTGCCTAATTTAGAGAAGGGCATTGCGGTTCTTGAGTACCTTTCCTTGCGGTCGGCGGGGGAAACATTGCAAGATATTAAGTCGGCGCTCGATATATCGCAGACCACGGCTTACCGTATTTTGAATACATTGGTGCGGCTGGAATATCTTAATTTTAGTGAAGACACGAAACGCTATAAACTTTCCCGAAAATTATTGACTCTTGGTTTCAGATCCTTGAATGAACACAATCTTTTAGAGACCGTCTTGCCACATTTGCGTGATTTACGTGATCAAGTGAAAGAGACCGCTTGCTTTGGTGTCTTGGGAGATGAGAAAGGGATTTTTATCGAACAAGCGCAAGGACATCATACGTTCCGCTTCGTCCTGTCGCCGGGAAAGCCGTTTGAGTTGCATTGTTCGGCTCCGGGAAAGGCGATTATGGCTTATTTGCCGAAGACGGTGCGAGATCGTTACCTGTCCTACATGACGTTTACACGGTATAATTCCCGGACGATCACTTCTCGTGAGGCCTATCTGGAGGAATTGGAGAAGGTTGGTAAGCTGGGATATGCCATGGATAATGAGGAGGAGCTGAGCGGCGTGATCTGCGTAGGCGCCCCGATCTTTAATTATACGGGATATCCTTGTGGAGCGATTTGGATCTCCGGCCCGAAAGACCGCTTATCGAAAGAGGTGGTGAAAAATACGGTGAAGGCGATCAAGGAGGTTGCCGGGGTAATCTCGAACGAACTAGGATTTAGAAAATAAGGAATACAAAATATACCATGAACACACGAAAATACTTGATAAAAAACTCATTGGTGGCTTGTCTTGTCGGCTGTTGCGTTTCTCTCGCTTCAGCCGGCAACCCACCTTTCTTTACTACGGATGCCGTATTGAACGCAAAGGGGGAGCTATTAATGACACAGAAAGGAACGAGACATCTGGATATCTTTTCAGCGGACGGTAAGAGCTTGCTTCATTCGTTTCCGTTTGATGAGATCCCGACCGGATTGCTTCCGGATGGGGATAAGGTGTATGTGACGACCTTCGAGAAGACTGGCCGTTTACAAGTGCTTTCCTTGGAATCGGGTAGGGTGGAATCGGCCATACCGACAGGATCGGGAGCCTGCCATCCGATGTTCGGACCGGATAAGAAACATATATATGTATGTAATCAGTTCGATAATTCGGTGGTCGAGGTAGATCCGGTGATGCGTAAGGTAGTCCGGAGCGTGAAAGTGTTGCGTGAGCCTAAATCGGCGGTATTCAGCAAGGATGGTAAATACATGTTTGTCACGAATTTCTTGCCCTCGCAGCGGGCGGACGTAGATGTGGTGGCCGCTTGCGTATCGGTAATCGAGATGGATGGGTTTACGAAAGTGAAAGATATCCAATTGGCGAATGGTAGCAATGCCTTACGGGGGATGTGTATCACGCCGGATGGGAAATATATATACGTGTCTCATAACTTGGGACGATTCACGGTACCTACTTCCCAACTTCAACAAGGTTGGATGAACACGAGTGCTTTCAGCGTGATCGATGTGGCGAAGCAGGAATTCGTTGGGGCGGTATTGGTGGACGAGCCGGATCGTGGCGCTGCCGGTATCTGGAGTATCGCTTGCGATGACAAGCATATCTTTATCACGCATAGCGGTACGCATGAGGTAAGCGTGATCGATCATCCGGCGATGTTGGCGAAGTTTGAGTCTTATAAGGATAAGAGCCGTCTGGATTACGACTTGAATTTCTTGTATGGACTTCGTGAGCGAGTTCCCTTACAAGGAAACGGTCCCCGAAATTTTATATTTTCGGGAGATAAGTTGATAATCCCTACTTATTTCGCCGATATCTTGAATACCGTCGATATAAATACATTGGAGGTAACGGCTACCGACATGAATCCGGGCCGTACGGAAACGCCGGAGAACAAGGGCGAGAAATATTTTAACGATGCGAATCATTGTTATCAAGGCTGGCAGAGTTGTAATGGTTGCCATCCGGGGGATGCCCGTACGGACGGGATGAACTGGGACTTGATGAATGATGGAGTTGGTAACTCGAAGAATTGTAAGAGCATGTTGTATTCGCATGTGACTCCCCCAAGTATGATCTCGGGTGTTCGTGAGAGTGCGGAATATGCGGTACGTGCTGGTTTTAAGTTCATCCAGTTTTTTGAGCCAGAAGAGGAAATGGCGAAATGTGTGGACGCTTATATGAAATCCTTGCGTCCGGTGCCTAGCCCGTATTTAGTAAATGGGGAATTATCGGATAAGGCGAAAGAGGGAAGAAAGGTGTTTGAGAAACTGAAATGTGGCGAGTGTCATAGCGGTCCTTATTATACGGATATGAAGATGCACCGTATCGGCGAGGATATCGAATTTGAGAAAGGGTGGGACACTCCTACTTTGATTGAGGTTTGGCGTACGGCTCCTTATCTGTTTGATGGGCGTGCGGCTACCATGGAAGAGGTGTTCGAGGTCCATAAGCATGGTATCGATAAAAAGGTCTCCAAGAAAGATGTCGAGGCATTAACGGAATATGTAAACTCCCTGTAAAAGGATATGAATTATTGTGAGAAAATACATTATACGATATTAAACACTGAGCCGGCTGAGTTCGCGGTTATGGTGGACGATCTATTGTCTCAATTACCTCAAAACGAGGTGATCATGAGACTGGCCTTTTTCGGTACTCCGGGTACGAATGAGGAATACGTGGCACGCCGGGTTTTGCTGCGGGAGAAAATCCGTCGGTATTATGGGGATTGCGAACCGGCTTTGAGCTATGTCTCCCAACCGCCGCTGAACGCTCCTTTGCTGATGGAGGTACATAGCTATGTGCCCGATGCGCAGGATCGGATTACTTTCCGTCATTATCAAGGTGTTCCTTATGTCTTGTTGGAGAATGCCTCGGGACGTTTCCTTTTTGCCGGCGGTTTTCAAGGGGATGTACTCCATTTTGGTATAGAGCCTCAGTCGGTGGAAGCTTTCCGGTTATTGGGGGATGTGCTTCGTCGGGAGGGTTTTCCGTTGAATAGCATTATCCGTCAGTGGAATTATATCGAGCGTATAACAGCTTTCGACGGTCAGGATCAGCATTATCAAGCGTTTAATAACGCCCGGTCTGATTTTTATAGTAAAACGGAATGGACGAATGGTTATCCTGCCGCTACGGGTATCGGGGCGAATCTGGGAGGTATCTTGATTGATGTGGATGCTGTCGTATTTACTACGCCGGACGCTTTCGCTACGCCGATCGATAATAAGTTGCAGGTGGCTGCCCATGCGTATTCGGAACAAGTACTGGAAGTTGCCCGACAAAAGAAGACGACCCCTAAGTTCGAGCGTGCCAAGAGTATGTCTTTTCAGGATCGTAAATTGATTTATATCTCCGGTACAGCCGCTATCCGTGGTGAGGAGAGCTTGAAGGGAGTAGGTCTGGAACGTCAGCTACGGATCACGATGGAAAATATAGCGGAACTGATCGCTGACGCTAAATTGGTTAAGTTACGAGTCTACTTGAAGAATAAATCCGACTACGAGGAGGCTGAGCGTTTGATGAATACCTACGGATTAAATATCCCGATCTCTTATATGTGGGCCGACGTTTGCCGGGATGAGTTATTGATCGAGATCGAGGGAATAGCGATACGTTGAAACAGATAGTACTAACAAATATACACAAAAACAAATGAGAAAAGGTTTGAACATGAAAATGGCGGCTATGGGATTGGCGTTGGCATCTATGGTCGCATGTACGGGAAAGACAACAACAGACGCTACTTGTTGCGCCGCTAACGGGGAGGGCAATTGTCCGGAAGGAACTTGCCGCAAAGAATGCACGAACGCATGTAATACTAACAATCAAAAAAATAAAACAATGGCTTATTCAAAGAAGTACACGAACGCCGATTTTTATAAAGACGGCAAGTTCCAACAAGATGTCGCTATGGAAGCGATGAAAGATATGTTTGCTTTTTACGATGTTCCTTTCACGGAGTTGATGGCGAAAGATATGTGGGTGACAGACTTTGGTTTGGGTGATTTCGAGAATGTAGGTATGGGGGGTATTTTCTGGATCAACGATCCGGAGTATAAGTATTTCGCTCACGCTATCTATTTGTTGCCGGGCCAGATGATTCCGGAACATGCTCACGTAAAGACTGACTTCCCGGCTAAACATGAGTCTTGGATGGTAGAGAAGGGTTGGGTATACAACTTCTCTGAGGTTGGTGACGAGACTCCGAACGCACCGGCTATCCCCGCCGGACATGGACCGATCAAGAGCAAGAACTTCGTGGTTCAGAAGGTCGGCGACGTATTACGTCTGAAGAAATTGGAGACATTCCACTTTATGATGGCAGGTCCGGAAGGCGCTATCGTAGATGAGTGGGCATGCTATCACGACAACGCTGGCTTACGTTTCACGAACCAGAAGGCCGCTTTATAAAAACCTCTAGGGTTATGCTTCGTAATTCTAAGGGTTGCCGATCGTGATCCTTAGGGTTTCAATAAACAACCTTCTAAATTTAAATTTAATACATGAATAAATACTATATAATGGTATCACTCTTGTTGTCGACCTCTCTTCTTGTTTCGGCAGGTCCGAAGCAAAAGAAGGTGGATAACTGGATTGACGCCTCAGTAAAACAAAAGTCTGAGCTTCGTGCCTCTTTGGTGAAGGCGAACATGCCGATCATGTCCGCTTGGATCAAAGCGAAGCAGAAGGCTGTCCCGATGTCCGCCGATTTGACGGGTCAGGATCAGTTGGTACTTGTTACGGCCGCCGGACCGGACGGTACGGATTGGGATTGGGGTACATGGGCGAATGCCCGTTTAATCAAGGCGGACGGTAGTTCGGTTTGGTTGGATGAGTTAGACCCGGATTATTGGGTTTCCGGTTCGAACAGTATCCGCAAGAATACGGATTTATACGGGAATCCATTGTTGATCGGTGGTAAGAAATACGACCATAGCGTATTATGCCATGCCAATGGCGTGATGGTGTACAATATCAATAAGGAATATGTACGCTTTGAGGCTGAGGTGGGTTTGGCCGATCAGTCAACGGTAGGTAGTGTATTCTTCCGTATCATGAATGTTTTCCCGAAGGAGGAGGCCGCACGCTTGCTAGCCGCTTATCCGAAGGAATTAGGAGCCTTAAACGCTAATATCGATGGGTTGGAGAATTGGTTGACTACTAGTGACGCTTCCGCTGAGCGTGATATTGTCTTGAATCTGGCTTCTCGTCTGAAAGACGCTGCGTATGTAAAGAACGCTGTTAAGCTGATCGAGACAGAAAAAGATATTGATACTCAGATCCGTGAGTATTTGAAACTTTATGAGAAAACTCAACGTATCTGTAATTTGCAGAGCGACTTGAGTTGGTTGAATATGGAGGCGATTCGTCTGGCTTTCAATGATATGAAAAAACTGAAAGGTTTCGATGCCACTAAGTATCAACCGGTTTTGGATGAGCTGGAACAGCAGGTAAAGAAAGGTTTCGATGGCATTTATAGTGGTGATGAGGCCGCTTTGGTTAACGCGGAGAAAGCGATTGCGAATAAACGTACGATCTTGCTGGCGAACCCGTTCTTGGATGGTGATAAAGTCTTGGCTGCCCGCTTTAAATTAGGTGTAAACGCTCATAAGGCAATGGCTCCGGATTTGGGTACGCAGGGTAATAACTGGAGTAACCAAGAGTCCGCCCGCCGTATGGGATTCGACGCCGATATTGTGGAGTTGAGTAATCTACGTGGGGAGGATGTACAGGTACGGTCGATTTATAAACCGGAAAACGGTTCCTCTATCGCTGACTTGCGGATGCATTGGGATGGCGATCGTGCTATGTTTACCCAGACGATGCCCGATAAGCGTTGGAACGTATTCGAGGTGAAATTGGATGGCTCGGGCTTTAAGCAATTAATACATAACGAGGAACCGGATCTGGAGTTTTATGATGGAACCTACTTACCGGACGGACGTATCATCGCCAACTCGAATATCGGTTATCAAGGCGTGCCTTGTGTAAGCGGTGATGACCCTGTCGGTAATATGGTACTTTATACGCCGGATACGAAGAACTTGCGCCGTCTGACTTTCGATCAAGACGCGAACTGGAACCCGGTAGTGATGAATAACGGTCGTGTGATGTATACCCGTTGGGAGTACACGGACTTGACGCACTATTATTCCCGTATCGTGATGAACATGAATCCGGATGGTACGGAGCAGAAAGCGCTGTATGGTAGCGGATCGATGTTCCCGAACAGTACGTTTGATATCCAGCCGTTGCCGGGCCACGGTTCCGCTTTCGTGGGAATTATCTCCGGTCACCATGGTATCGCCCGTTCCGGCCGTTTGATCGTGTTCGATCCGGCAAAAGCCCGTAAAGGCGCCGCCGGTATGGTACAGGAGATCCCGTATCGTAACCGGCCGATCGTGGAGGAGATTAAGGATGAGCTGGTGAATGGCGTATGGCCGCAGTTTATCAAACCGACTCCGCTGAATGATAAATATTTCTTGGTGGCCGCTAAATTAGACCCGCAGGATTTATGGGGTATCTATTTGGTGGACGTCTTCGATAACGTGACTTGTTTGCGTAAGGTAGAGGGTGAGGGCTATATCAGTCCGGTTGCCGTACGTAAGATACAGACTCCTCCGGCTATTCCGGACCGTGTGAAATTGAATGACAAAGAGGCTACGGTCTTTATTCAGGATATTTACGAGGGAGAGGGTTTGAGAGGCATTCCCCGGGGTACGGTTAAGTCTCTTCGTCTGCACGCTTATGAGTATGCTTACGTGAAGACTACCTCCGATCATAACTGGCATGGAATCCAGTCCGGTTGGGACATCAAGCGTATGTTGGGTACGGTACCGGTAGAAGAGGATGGCTCCGCTATCTTCAAGATCCCGGCGAATACGCCGATTTCTATCCAGCCGTTAGACAAAGACGGTGTGGCTATCCAGTGGATGCGTAGCTGGTTGACCGGTCAGCCGGGCGAGGTGGTATCTTGTATCGGTTGCCATGAGGACCAGAACCAGATTCCTATTCCGAAACGTGTGATGGCTTCGCAGAAAGCCCCGCATGCGTTGACTCCGCCGGAAGGGGGGACCCGTTCGTTCACGTTCGATCTGGAGATCCAACCGATCTTGGATCGTGCCTGTATCGCTTGCCATAATGGTGAGGGTAAGGCTTTCGACTTGCGTGGGGGCAAGAAGGATAAATTAGGTTATGGCACTTCTTACTTGAATCTGCATCCGTATGTACACCGTCAAGGTGGCGAGGGTGATATGGTGGTTCTTCAACCGTATGAATATCATCCGAACACGAGTGAACTGGTTCGTATGTTGAAGAAAGGGCACTTTAACGTGCAACTGACGGATAAAGAGTGGAAAACCCTTTATAACTGGATTGATTACAACGCTCCGGATAAGGGTTATTTCAATGCGAATGTGCTTTCGAAGGATATCATCCCGTATCAAGGCTTCGACCAGATCAAGCGTCGTAAAGAGTTGACGGATAAGTATGCGAATGGCGCAGGCGTGGATTGGAAGAAAGAGATCTCCGATTATGCCGCTTACTTGAAGGGTAAAGGTGAGATCAAACCGGAGATGCCGGAGAAATTGGCTCCTGTCAAGGAAAAAGAGTTGAAGGTGAAAGGCTGGCCTTTCGATGCGGACCGGATCAAGGCTATGTTGGCTGACGAGAAGGAAACCCGTAAGGAGATCGAGTTGGCTCCGGGTATCAAGATGACATTTGTTCGCATTCCGGCCGGACAATTCGTGATGGGCAGCTATCGTGGGCAATCCGATACTCGTCCGACGGCGAAAGTGAAGATTGACAAAGCTTTCTGGATGGGTGAGTTGGAGGTTACGAACCAGCAATTCAACGTGATTTTCCCGGATCACGACAGCCGTTTCGTGGATCAGCAATGGAAAGATCACGTGGTTCAAGGATATCCCGCTAATAAACCGGAGCAACCGGTAATCCGTGTAAGTTACAATGACGCTATGGATTATTGTAAGAAGCTGAGTGAGAAAACAGGCTTGAACATCACGCTTCCGACCGAGGCGCAATGGGAATGGGCTTGTCGTGCCGGTAGCGATCAAGATTTCTGGTATGGCGATATGAATGCGGACTTCGGCAAAAAGGATAACCTAGCCGACGTAACCACGCTCCTGCTTGCCGTAAGCGGTATCGACCCGCAACCGATGCCTAAGACTTCTTATTGGTACAAATACTATACTTACTTACCGAAAGAGGAAGGCGTGGATGATGGCAATTTGGTTCAGGTGGGTGGTAAGCAATATGAAGCGAATCCGTTCGGTTTGTATTGCATGCACGGTAACGTGGCGGAATGGACTCGTTCTGATTACTTGCCTTATCCTTACAACGAGAAATCGAAAGAGGTCTCCGAGTATAAGGTGGTTCGTGGCGGTTCTTATATCGAGCGACCGAAATTCTCGACGGCTTATACCCGTAAAGGATATTATCCGTACCAACGTGTGTTCAACGTAGGCTTCCGGGTAATTATTGAGGATTAATAGACAAGGTCTATTTATAGATAGATAACATGGATGCGGCAAATTAATCGCCGATTCTTTCAAAAATGATTAATCTGCGTACATTTGTCGCATCAGTGTTATTAATAAATGAGCAAATGAAAACTCTAGAAAGATTTATCTCTTCTTCCGTGACGACTATCGTCCTTCTATTGATCTACGCCTTTGGCTTGGCTATCGCTACTTTTATAGAGAAGTATCATGGTACTGCCGTCGCTAAAGCGCTGATTTACTATTCTCCTGTATTTTTCTTACTCCAATTCTTATTGGTAGCCAATTTCGTGGCTATCGTTATCAAGCACCAGTTACTTAAGCGGCGTAAATGGGGATTGATGGTCACCCATGCCGCCTTTATTGTCATCCTTCTGGGTGCCCTTATTTCCCACCTTTTCGGCGAGGAAGGAATCCTTCACCTGCGTGAGGGAGAGGCTAGCGATCGTATCATGATCCGTACCTCGGACCAGACTCTCTATCATACGCTTCCTTTTAGCGTAGAACTCGTGAAATTTACCTTAACCCGCTATCCCGGCTCTGCCAGTCCCTCTGCTTATGAGAGTGAGTTGCTGGTACATGTAGATGGACAGACTCGCCATACCCGGGTATATATGAATAATGTATTAGACGTGAAAGGCTATCGCTTCTTCCAAGCCTCCTATGATCCGGATGAGCAAGGAACGGTACTTTCCGTGAACCGAGATGTGGCCGGAAGGAATATTACGTATACCGGCTACGTGATTTTAGTGATCGGCTTTATACTTTGCTTGGTAGGCAAGAACTCCCGTTTCATGAAATTAAGCCGTCAGTTGAAAGATTTAAGAGGGGGCGCTCGTAAAACGACCCTGTTAGTAGCGGTTCTTCTTTCCGTAGGGGGCTTGCGGGCGCAAGGTGCGGCCGCTCCCGAGATGAAGGAGGTTATACAGAAATATGCGATAAGTCCGGAACATGCCGCTAAGTTCGGTGCGTTGCCGATCCAATCGGTAAGCGGACGTATGTTGCCGATCAATACATTCTCTTCCGAGGTACTGCGAAAGTTGCATAAATCGGATCAGTTCGGTTCCTTGAACTCGGATCAGTTCTTGTTGAGTGTCTTGGCTATGCCGGATATGTGGGTCCGGGTGCCGTTTATCGCCTTGTCTAATAGTGAGCTGGCCAATTATTACGACCTTACGGATAAGGAGTGTGCCTATATAGAGGTATTCGATAGCCACGGACGCTATAAATTGCAAGAGAAGCTGGAAGAGGCCTACAATAAAATGCCGGCGGAGCGTACCCGCTTCGATAAAGACTTGATCAAGCTGGACGAGCAGGTGAATATCTTCCATCAATTGATCAATTACCAGATGTTGAACCTTTTCCCGAAAGAGGACGATCCGGATCACAAATGGTATGCGCCGGGCGATGATTTGTCGGCGTTTTCCGGAAAGGACTCCATGTTCGTTACCCACATTATGGGCTGGTATTTATCGGAGGTACAGGAAGGATTGAAGAGTGGTGATTGGGAGAAAGCGGACGAGGTAATCGGAATGATCCATACGTATCAGCAAGCCAAGAATAAGACGGTAGACATTCGCCCTGAGAAAATACAGGCCGAGATTAAATATAATCAAATGGATGTATTCCGGCAATGTAAGAAAGGGTACTTGATTTTGGGAGGCTTGTTGCTGATCTTCGCTTTCGTGGTCTTATTCAAGAAGAAAAAATGGGTTACCTATACGACTTGGTTATTGAGTCTGGGCATTTTGGCCGTATTCGTTTTCCATATGTATGGGATGGGAATGCGGTGGTATATCGCAGGTTACGCCCCTTGGAGCAATTCGTACGAGACGATGGTTTATGTGGCTTGGGCTACGGTGTTCGCCGGGTTGTTGTTCGTACGCAAGAGTACGCTTACGTTTGCGTTGGCTACTTTATTCGGGGGGATCATCTTGTTCGTGTCCGGCTTGAGTTGGATGGACCCGCAGATCAATCCGCTGGTTCCGGTCTTGAAATCCCCATGGTTGATGTTCCATGTGGCGGTTATCGTGGGAGCTTATGGTTTCTTCGGTATTAGTTGTCTGATCGGCTTGACGAATCTGGTGATGATGAGCGTAAGCGGGGAGAAGAACAGCGTGATGCTCAAAGAACGGGTACGAGAATTGAGTATCGTGAACGAGATGTCACTTTGGATCGGATTGGCCCTGATGACGATCGGTACTTTCTTGGGAGCGGTCTGGGCGAATGAGTCGTGGGGACGTTATTGGGGCTGGGACCCGAAGGAGACGTGGGCGTTGATTACGATGGTGATATATGCGATCGTGACGCATCTCCGCTTGATACCGAAATGCAATAACCTGTGGTTGTTTAATTTTACGTCTATCTTGGCCTTCTATTCGGTGTTGATGACCTTCTTCGGCGTGAATTATTTCTTGAGTGGCATGCACTCTTATGGCCAGAATGACAACGTGAACGGGATATTTATTTATCTTTATCTGTCGATCATCCTAGTATTGGGGGCTGGCTTTATATCCTATCGGAAGAGAACGAATTTTAATAATATAATTGTCTAACTATAAATTGAATAGATCATGAGAACATTTAATCACGTAGGAATTGTCACTACGGAAAGTAAAGAAGGGGCGGTTTATAACGAAGGCCTGAGTGTATGGTTGACGGATTACAGCAAGAGTCCGAACCGGATCGAGTTCTTGAAATTCGAGAAAGGCAGCTGCCTACCGGAGTTGGTACAGACCAATGGCCATATCGCTTATACGGTTCCTTGTTTGGAAAAAGAGTTGGAAGGTAAGAAGGTAATCTTCGGCCCAGCTGTTTGCGACGAGCACTTGACGATCGCTTTCATCGAGGAAGAAGGTATCGCTATCGAGATCATGGAACTAAAATAATTCGTAAATCAAAATTTATAAATCTAAAGGAGGATAATACCATGTCAGACATCAAGACAAAATTCATAAATGATCCTGAGAATATTACGGCTGAGTTATTGGAAGGCTATGTATTAGCGTATCCGAATCAGGTAAAGTTGGCGGCTGAGAATATCGTCGTACGTGCTAACCCGAAAGGCAATGATAAGGTTGCGATCGTTACCTTAGGCGGTTCCGGTCATGAGCCTGCCTTGAGCGGTTTCGTAGGAGAGGGCATGTTGGATTGCTCCGTCGTGGGTGACGTATTCGCCGCTCCGGGTGCCCAACGTTTGTTTCAGGCACTGCAATTGATGGATCGTGAGGCCGGGATCTTGTTGGTCGTATTGAACCATTCCGGCGACGTGATGAGCGCTAACATGGCTTGCCAGTTGGCTGCTCGTAAAGGGATCAAGGTGAAGAAATTACTTACGCATGATGATATCAGCGCAGGTATCGGGGCGAATGTAGACGATCGCCGCGGCTTGGCCGGTTGTGTTCCTTTGTATAAAATATTAGGAGCAGCAGCAGAAGAAGGCAAGTCATTAGACGAGCTTATCGAAATTGGCGAACGGTATAACAATAAGGTAGCTACACTTGCTGTAGCCATGCGTTCTTGTACCCATCCTCAGAATGGGGCAACAATCACAGATCTGCCTGCCGGTATCATGGAAATAGGAATGGGCCAACACG
>OOCM01002099.1_pt1 | contig 13959 bp, 8 predicted proteins | sample 1671111 | NCBI WGS metagenome assembly OOCM01 (sample SAMN06348123, study PRJEB24527) | human gut metagenome | biome: human gut; feature: ankylosing spondylitis patient; material: feces | host: Homo sapiens | place: China | collected 2015-10 | reverse complement strand
AAATCAAAAGCATCCCTCAAAAGAGAAAGAGAGTATCATCCCTTATGAAAATTGCGTGTATTTCCCTTGGCTGTCCGAAAAATCAGGTGGATCTGGATGTGATGGTGCACATCCTGCTGTCTGCCGGGCACGAGACCGTGGCCGATCTGGCTGAAGCCGATGTCATTCTTGTGAACACCTGCGGCTTTATCGAGAGCGCCAAGACCGAAGCCATTGAAAACATTCTGGAAGCCTGCGCCTACAAGCAGCAGAACCCGAACCTGAAGGTCATCGTTACCGGGTGCTTGGCCGAGCGCTACCGAAGCCAGATCGAGGAAGAGATCCCCGAGGTGGACGCTGTTGTAGGCTGCGCCTCCAACAAGGCTATTGATACCATCGTGGAGCGGCTGTTCCACGGCGAGGATCATCTGGAAAGCTACGGTGCCAAAAAGGACTTCCCGCTGGGCGGCAAGCGCGTCATCGGCACGCCCGCCCACTATGCGTACTTAAAGATCGCCGAGGGCTGCAACAACCGCTGCCACTACTGCGCCATCCCGCTTATCCGCGGCCCGCTGCGCAGCCGTGAAATTAAGGATTGCGTGGCCGAGGCCCGCTGGCTGGCAGGGGAAGGCGTCAAGGAGCTGATTCTGGTCGCCCAGGACCCCACCGCTTATGGCGAGGATTGGGGCAAGCCGGGCGCGGTTTGCCAGCTGCTGGACGAGCTGCAGGCCATCGACGGCATCCGCTGGATCCGCGTGCTGTATGCCTATCCTGAACGTATCACCGATGAATTTATCGCCGCGCTGGTCCGCAACACCAAGGTGGTGCCGTACCTGGACCTGCCCATCCAGCATTGCGACGACGCCGTGCTGAAGGCGATGAACCGCCGCGGCGGCCGCAAGGAAATTGAGGACGCCATCCACCGCCTGCGCAAGGCCATCCCCGGCATCACGCTGCGCACGACGCTGATCGCGGGCTTCCCCGGTGAGACCGAGGAGCAGTACGCCGAGCTGTGCGACTTCGTCAAGACCGTCAGGTTTGACCGCCTCGGCTGCTTTGCCTACTCCGCCGAGGAAAACACCGTGGCCGCAAAAATGCCGAACCAGATCGACGAGGAGACGAAGCAGCGCCGCGCCGATCACATCATGGAGCTGCAGGCCGAGGTCAGCGCCGCGCGCGAGGGCGAAAAGGTCGGCCAGACGCTGGAGTGTATCTGTGACGGGGTGGACGATGAGACCGGCATGTACCTGCTGCGCACCAAGGCCGACTGCCCGGAGATTGACGGCAATGTGCTGACTCCCGCCGATACCCCGCTGGAGACCGGCGCGTTCTACAATGTCACCATCACCGATGCCGACACCTACGATCTGTACGGCTATGCGGAAGAAAAGCTGGAGGATTGATGTATGAATCTGCCCAATAAACTTACGATGCTTCGTGTTATCTTGGTGCCTGTCTTTATGGTGTTTGCCGCTTACAGCCGCTACGGCACCGCCGATTTCAACCCCACATTTGCGCTTATTGCCGGGATTATCTTTGCCGTTGCCAGCTTTACCGACTTTTTGGACGGCTATCTGGCGCGCAAAAACAACCTTGTCACCGATTTCGGCAAGTTCATGGACCCGCTGGCGGACAAATGCCTGACCACCGCCGCCTTTATCTATATGGTGGCATGCGGCATCTGCAGCCCCGTGGTGCTGGCGGTCATTCTGTTCCGCGAGTTCGCCGTGGCCGGTGTGCGTATGCTTGCCGCCGAAACCGGCACGGTCATCGCCGCCAACATGTGGGGCAAGGTCAAGACCGTTCTGCAGATGCTGACCGTGCTGTTCTACTACTTTGCCGCCGCGCTGGCAGGCCCCGCCGATGTGATGGCCGTGGGGCTGATTACCCAAATTTTGTGCTGGCTGTGCGGCGCGGCCACCGTGCTTTCGGGCGGCATTTACCTGTGGCAGAACCGCAAGCTGTTCATGCAGGCGAAGTGACAGCCGCCGCGCAGTAGGGGCCGGGCATGCCCGGCCCGCGGCCTTGCCATACATGCCATTCTACATCAGGTGCCGGGCCGGACATGTCCGGCCCCTACAAGGCAACGGACCCAATAAGGAGACCCCAACTTGTCAAAGCTCAATCTCCGTACATTTTTAAAATGCATCTACCGCAGGATGACCCGCCTGGAGCGGGCCGTCCTGTTGTTGCTGTGCATTTTTGCCGTCAAGTTCGTGTTCAGCACGGCGGCGCATTTTGCCGTGCCGCTGCAAGCTGTCGATATGCTTGGCAGCGGGCGGAATCCGGTGGATGTATGGCTGCTGCTGCTCTCCTGCACGGCGGTGCTGGGCACATTCTGCCTGTACCGCCGCGCGGCGCGGGCGATTGGCGCAAAATGCACAAAAGCGGATGCCATCATTTTAGCAGTCTGCATAGCGGCCAGCGCCGCATTCTATCTGCACGCCATGGTGGGCCGCCAGAGTCTCTACCTGTGGGACAACGCGACTTACTACAATCTGCAGGTGCGGCTGGAATCCAACTTTGCGGACGGCGTCTTTACCGGTGTCGGCTCGACCATCTACAAGACGTGGTTCAACGACTACGCGCCGCTGGTCATCAATCTGCTGGCAGAGCCGTTCTTCATGTTCACGCCGCGCACGGCCAACACGTTTGCGCTGCTCTGTGCGCTGCTGATCCCGTCGCTCGTCTACTACAGTGCATGGCTTCTTCTGACAGTGCTGCGCCGAAAATTGCAGCCAAAGGCCCCGGTGCTGTTCACGGCGCTCTCTATGGCATTCGTCCTGTTGCTGCCGCTTTTGCACATTGCGCTTTACCGCGGTATGCCGGACCTGCTCGGTGTCGCATTCGCGTTTATGCTGCTGGCGCTCGGCGTCGGGTACGACTTCAGCCAGCCGGCCCCCGCGCGGCTTGTGTCGCTGGCGGCCTTTACGGGTATGCTCATGCTGACCCGCCGCAGCTACATGTTTACCGTTGTGGCGTTCTTTTTGCTGTATGGCGTTTGGGTGTTGGCCCGCGCTGCACGCGCCCGGCAGGTACAGACCGCCCTGCGCTTTGGCAAGTTTGCCGCGGCCTCGCTGGTCTGCGTCGGCGTACCGCTGCTGCCGATGTTCTGGCGCATCGCCAAGGCCGACTACAGTGACCGTTACGCGACCTACCAGACCGGCGGCTTTCTGGCAGAGCTGGCCAACCAGCGTGTCTATCTGGGCTGGCTCGTGTTTGTGATTATGCTGATCGGCATATTATACGGGTTGTATAATGCTAAGGCCCGTGCGCTCGCCGTTCTTGCCGCCGTCGGCGCGGTGCTGACCGTGCTGCTCGTCACCCGTGTGCAGAACATGGACGACCACCAGTCGCTGGCCGTCGCGCCGTTCTACCTGCTGGGCTGCTTCCTCTGTGCGCTGCTCGTCAGCGATCTGCCGTGGGCGTGGCCGCGCCGCATTCTGGCAACAGCGGCGGGCGTACTGTGTGCGCTGAACTTCGGCGCGTGCAGTCAGCTGCTGCCGGTGGTTTTCCCCAGCGGATTTTACAGCGGACTGTACTTTTACGTGGACAGCCCCCGCAATGATTTACAGCAGGTCGCCGAGGTCAACGCCTGGCTGCGGGAGAACTGCACCGGCGAAAACTCCGCCTACATGATCTGTCACGGCGTGGTCTACAGCCCGGATGTGTTCCGCATCTCGGCGCTGCCGGATGAGTCCATCCGCGAAATTCTGCCCTACGGTGCCTGCAATCCCGGCAACGATGCCTTCCCGAAGGAGCTGCTCACGGCGCAGGTCGTGCTGACCTGTACGCCGTTTGACCCCAACAACCACACAGAGAAGATGAACGCGGCCTTCCTGGAAAACCAGGAAAAGTACGCGCCGTTTGAGCTGGCAGCCACCTTCGACATGGGCAACGGCTACACGATCACGGCCTACCGCCGCGTTAAGGCACCGACGGCGGCAGAACTCGACACCTACCGCGCCTATCTGGCCGAGGAGAACGAGCGGTTCCCCTACAATTTCAGTGCTGTCTGGGACGAGCTGGCCGTGCAAATCGCAAATAACGGCTGAATCCCCCTTGCAACCGCGCCTTGCGTTGGCTATAATAAAAGCATCCCTATAGAGAGGAAGGAACGTGCAAGCTATGCAGATCTTCAACACCTTGACCCGCCAGAAAGAGGAATTTGTCCCCCAGAAGGAGGGCGAGTACCGCATCTATGTCTGCGGCCCGACGGTTTACAACTATATCCACATCGGCAATGCGCGCCCGATGATCGTCTTTGATACGCTGCGCCGCTATCTGGAATACTGCGGCAACAAGGTCTACTATGTCTCCAACATCACCGATATTGATGACAAGCTCATCAAAAAGGGCCAGGAGGAGGGCACCTCGATGCAGGAGGTCGCCCGCAAGTTTGAGGCCGAGTACATCAGGGATTCCGACGGTCTGAACGTCAAGGCCCCCACCGTGCGCCCCCGCGCTACCGAGCATATCGGCGAGATCATCCACATCGTCAAGGACCTCGTGGACTCCGGCCACGCCTATGTGGCCCGCAACGGGGATGTCTACTTCCGCGTCAAGTCCGACCCCGGCTACGGCAAGCTGAGCCATCTGAACCTCGACGACCTCGAGAGCGGCAACCGTGAGCTGCGCAGCCGTATGGACGACGACCTGAAGGAGGACCCCGCCGATTTCGCAGTCTGGAAGGCGGCCAAGCCCGGCGAGCCCTACTGGGAGAGCCCCTGGGGCCACGGCCGCCCCGGCTGGCACATTGAGTGCAGCGCCATGGCCCGCAAGCACCTGGGCAAGACCATCGACCTGCACGCCGGCGGTCAGGACCTGATCTTCCCCCACCACGAGAACGAGATCGCCCAGAGCGAGTGCGCCAACGGCTGCACCTTCAGCCGCTACTGGATGCACAACGGCTTCCTGAACATCAACAACGAGAAGATGTCCAAGAGCGCAAACAACTTCTTCACGGTGCGCGAAATCGCCGACAAGTATGGCTACGAGCCGATCCGCTACTTTATGCTGACAGCTGGCTACCGCATGCCGCTGAATTACACCGTTGAGCTGATCGAGAGCTGCAAGAACAGCCTCGAGCGGATGTACACCTGCCGCGACAACCTCGATTTTGCCATCGAGCATGCCCACGGCACCGACACGGCGCTGGTGGAAAAGTGCGAGGATGCGCGCAAAAAGTTCAAGGCCGCCATGGACGACGACCTGAATACGCCGGACGCTCTGGCTGCGATTTTCGATCTGGTCAAGGACATCAACACGCTGTCCGATGCCTCCGACAAAGCGACGCTGGAGACTGCCGCCAAGACGTTTGATGAGCTGACCGGCGTGCTGGGCCTGCTGTACAACCGCAAAAAGACCGACAGCATCCCCGCCGAGGTCACCGCACTGGTCGAGGAGCGCGCTGCCGCTAAGAAGGCCAAGGACTGGGGCCGCGCGGACGCCATCCGTGCCCAGCTGACCGAGATGGGCTGGAGTGTCACCGACACGGCGCAGGGCCCGAAGCTCGCGAAGCTGTAAGGGCAATACCGCATAATTCTAAGTGCCGATACGGCGAGCGAGGTGCGGCAGCTGCTAAGCCAAAAGCGCAGATAATACTTTGTGTATTATCGAGCATTTTGGCAACGCAGATGCCGTGCCGCAGCCGCCGGAGCGGTGCTTAAGCCGTAAGGCGGGAATTGTGCGGTATTGCCTAAGATTTTTTCAAAAAACAGATGCAGGGGCGGCCTGCGCATCTGCGCCGCAGGGCGCGGGTGCGTGGGCTTGCCCCTGATTTTGTGTGTAACATGACGAAGCAACGAACAAAATCAAATAAGAGCCTCTGGGTGCTGTTGGGCGGTGCCCTGCTGCTGCGCCTGGTGCTGGCCCTTGTGACGGACGGCTACCCCTACGACATGAGCTGCTTTGTGGCCTGGGGCGACAAGCTGGCCGCCGAGGGTCCCGCCGCTTTCTACAGCGAGGGCTACTTTGCCGACTACCCGCCAGGCTACCTCTGGGTGCTGGGACTGGTGGGGGCCATCCGCGCGGCGCTGCACATCGCCTACGAGTCCAAGTGGACGTATTTTCTGCTGGCGCTCGTGCCGTCGCTCTGTGACTGCGGGCTGGCGTGGCTCGTCTACAGAGCGGCAAAGCGCAGCAGCCGGGGCGTGAAGGAGCATACCGCGCTGGTGCTGACGGCGTTTACGGCGTTCAACCCGCTGATGCTGTTCGACACCGGTGTCTGGAAGCAGATCGACGGCGCGTTTGCGCTGCCGCTTGTGCTCTGCTTTGTGCTGCTGGAGCAGCGGCGCTACCTGCCCGCCGCCGTGCTGTACGGCGTGGCGCTGGCCGTCAAGCCGCAGGCGCTGCTGTTCGGCCCGGTGCTGGCGGTGTGCTATCTGGCGGCAATTACGCTGGAAAAGGACCGCCTGCGCGCCTTTGGCCGCTGTTTTGGCGGCGCGGCGCTGGCACTGCTGCCGCCGCTGCTGACAGGTCTGCCTTTTTTTGGCGTTGTGCAGTTGATCCCGAAGCTGATCGACAAATACACCGGCACAATGTCCGGCTACCCCTACGCGACGATCAACGCCTTTAACTGGCTGGCGGCGCTGGGCGGCAACTGGAAAGGGCAGGCTGACCCGGCATTGTTTGGCATCAGCTGGCAGCAGCTTGGGTGCCTCAACATTCTGCTGGTCACGGCGGGGCTGGCGTATTTAGCGGTGCGCAGCGTGCGGGGCGGGTGGTTCTCACCGCTGCTGTTGGCGGCGTACTACGGCATCGGCATTTTTACGCTTGCGCACTGTATGCACGAGCGCTACATGGTGCCCGGTGTGCTGCTGACGCTGCTGGCTGCCGCGCACTGGAACGACATCCGCCTGTATGCGGCGGGCGTGGGCCTGTCGCTGACCGGGTTCATCAATCTGGCCACGGTCTACTCGCTGACCGGCACCAACGATGAATGGCTGACGAGCGCGACCAGCTCGACAGTGGCCGTCCTGACCGGCCTTGGGGAGACGGTCTGCTTTGTGTTGCTGATCTTTGCAGTGTGGGACATTACCCGCCATGGCCACACGCTGGCCCTGCCCGAGACAAAGCCGGAAACTGCCCCGCCCGTGCCCGCACCGCAGCCGAAATGGACCCGCCGCGAGGTGGGTGCGCTGTTGGCGCTGACGGCGGCCACGGCGGTGCTGAGCTTTAGCTATCTCGGCAGCCGCACCGCGCCGCAGGACCCGCTGGACGCGACAGGCACGGCGCTCTCCGAGAGTGTGACGCTGGACGGCAGCGCGGTATCGCTGTGGGTCTACCCGGGCATCTCGTTCGGCGGCAGCATGACGGTGACCGATGCCAACGGCAGCACGGTCTTTGAAAAGGAGCTGAACTACGGCACCTGCTTCAGCTGGACAGCGAACAACGTGCAGCTGGCGGCGGGCACCCAGCTGACGGTCATGGTCGAGAACGCCCAGTTGTTTGAGCTGGCGTTCCGCGATGCCAACGGCCGGCTGGTGCCGGTCACGGGCGGCGGCGCGCTGTTTGACGAGCAGACCGCCGTGCCCGACACGATCAGTCAGCTGAACAGCATGTATTTTGACGAGATCTACCATGGCCGCACCGGCTATGAGCAGCTGCACAAAATGCCCGTCTACGAGACGACCCATCCGCCGCTGGGCAAGGACCTGATCATGGTCGGCATTGCGCTGTTCGGCATGACGGCGTTCGGCTGGCGGTTCGCGGGTACGCTGTTCGGCGTGCTGCTGGTGCCGCTGGCGTGGTGCTTTGTGCGCCGCCTGACCCGCAAACCGTGGGCGGCAGTCACCGCAGGCGTGCTGCTGGCGCTGGATTTTATGCGCTTTTCCCAAAGCCGTCTGGCAACGATTGACATTTACGGTACGTTTTTTATCCTGCTGGGAGCCTACTGTATGGTGTGGTACTGCCAGCGGGTGCTGACCGACGGCGTGAACCGCGCGCTGCTGCCGATGGCGCTGGGCGGCGTTGCGTTCGGGCTGGGCTGCGCAGCTAAGTGGACCGGCATCTACGCCGGGGCCGGGCTGGCCGTGCTGTATCTGGGCGTGCTTTATGCGCGCTGGCAGCAGAATAGGCCCGGCTTCCGGGCGGAGTTCCGCACCGCGGCGGTGGGCGGTGTGCTGTTTTATGTGCTGCTGCCGCTCTGCCTCTACATTGGGTCCTATTTGCCGTACTGGTGGCGCGATCCGGCGTTCAGCCTCAGCGATTGGTGGCAGTGCCAGGTGTCGATGTTCAGCTACCACGCGACGCTGAAGGCGACCCACCCGTTTGAGAGCCGCTGGTACACTTGGCTGCTGGGCCTGCGCCCGGTGTGGTACTACCGCAACGGTTACCTGCCCTACGGCATGAAGGCCAGCATTGCGGGCATGGCCGGGCCGGTCATCTGGCTGGTCGGGCTGGCGGCGCTGGTCGGGCTTTTGTGGCATCAGGTCAGCGGGCGCGGCAGCCGCCAGGGCGCGGGCGTGCTGATTTTGTACGGCACGCAGCTCATCCCGTGGATGCTGGTGACGCGCTGCACCTTCCTGTATCATTATTTCCCCAGCTCGATGTTCTGTCTGGCGGCGCTGGCACTGGTGCTGGCGCGGATGAAGCACGTAGACTGGGCGAAAAAGATCGCCGCGGGCCTCTGCGTGGTGGCGCTCGTCCTGTTTGTGCTCTATTATCCGGCGCTCTCCGGCCTGCCCATTCCCGCCTGGTGGGCTGACGCCCTGAATGTCCTGCCGAGCTTTGGGTTCTATTAAAAGAAAAGCCTCCCTTTGACAAGGACGGCTAAAAAACGCTGCGGTAACGGGAGATGACTCCTGTTACCGCAGCGCTTTTGTTTTATTGTTCTAAAATTCTTTCGGTTCCTTTCCTATAAGAAAGGAACACCGCGCCCCATCAAGCCTCGGGCAGATAAATATGGTGTGGCAGACCCTCGACGTAGATGGGGGTCAGCTCGGCCTGAACGAGGGGGAGGGCGTAGGCCAGGAACTCGTCGGTCATGGCGGTGTGGTCGGCGTTGACCCACTCCAGCGGGACCTTCTTCTCGAGGTTTGCGACCTCGCTGATCGGATGCAGGCTCGTGCCGCACTGGTACGGCGCATTGGAGATGCGGTCCAGCGCGACCATCTCGCCGGTGTGGCCCTCAAACGCAGCCTTGGCAGCGGCGCCGCCGACCTGATACGCCTCGGTGATGTCGGTGCGGCTCGTCAGATGGCCCGCGCAGCGCTGCAGCGTCGAAAGCTCGATGCAGCGGGTCTTGGTGTCCAGACGGCGTGCAACGGTGTTTGCCAGGAAGCGCGCCGTGCCGGTCAGAGCCTTGTGGCCGAACGCATCCACCGCGTGGACATCGTCGGCCAGCTCGCAGACATAGCGGCCATCCTCGAGCTTGACGCCCTCGGACACGGCGATGACGATGGACGGCTTCTCCTTCTGCATCCGCTCGACCTTCTCGACGAAGTGATCCACATTGAACGGAACCTCGGGCAGGCAGATCATGTCCACACCCTCGCAGTCCTCGGCTTTCGCCAGCGCCGCGGCGGCGGTCAGCCAGCCCGCATTGCGGCCCATGATCTCGACGATGGTCACGTACTTCGTGCCGTAGACCGTCGCATCGCGGATAATCTCCTTCATCACAACGCCGATGTACTTGGCCGCACTGCCGTAGCCGGGGGTGTGGTCGGTGACCATCAGGTCATTGTCGATGGTCTTGGGCACGCCCATAAAGCGGATGTCGCTGCCGATGTGTGCGCCGTAGTCGGCCAACTTGCCGATGGTGTCCATCGAGTCATTGCCGCCGATGTAGAAGAAGTAGCCGATGTCCAGCTCCTTCAAAATCTCGAACAGCCGGATGTAGACTCTCTCGCCCTCGGCGGTGTGCCAGTCGGGCAGCTTATAGCGGCAGGAACCCAGATAGCTGGACGGGGTGCGCTTCAAAAGCTCGATGTCCAGCGCGGTTTTCAGCTTGTCGTCCAGCACGCAGGTGCGGCGCTCCAGCAGACCGGCTACGCCGTGCAGCATGCCGTAGACCTTGCCTGCGCCGCGGCGCTTGCAGCTCTCATACACGCCGGCCAGGCTTGCGTTGATGACCGAGGTGGGGCCGCCGGACTGACCAACGATTGCGTTTTTTGCCATGGTTTTCCTCCTTGCAGGCGGGGCCTGCAGCTTGTGGGTGGGTGCTCCCGGCAGAGGGTAGAGGTACCGCGGAGCAAACGAATTTTGTCATCCTCAGTGTATCATGCCGGAGCGGGTTTGACCATTGCGGCAGTTGCCTAAATAGCGGCGCGGCTATCGCAGATTCCCGATTCCGCAGTGCGGAACGGTCATGCGCGGCACAATTCTGTATATGGAAATCTGTTCCGCGGTATGGAATTTTGCGCTGCAAAAAACTGCAAGAATGATTCCGAAACTTTGCAAAAATTGCGAAACGGCAAAACCTTGTGCAAGTTGACGAAGGTGTTGGATCTTTGACCGGCTGCAGGGCAAGGTGCCGGAGGGGCTCTGCCGCCCTGCGGTTCACGCAAACTTTTTTGCAATACCATCTTGACACCACCCCTCAACCGTGCTATTCTTTAACCATCAAAAGCGTTGAAGAGGAAAAGTACCGCTCCATATCCGCACAGAGAGCCTGGCGTCTGGTGTAAGCCGGGACGGGGACAGGGCGCGAAAGAACACCTCCGAGCTGCAGCCTGAAATGCAAAAAGTAGGGTGTGCCGCAGGCCGTGCGTTACAGCGGCAGCGTTTCAAAGGTGAACGTGTACGGAAAAAGTGACCGTATGCCGTTATTTCGGCTGCGGTAATTTAGGTGGCACCGCGGATCCAAGACAGCGATTCGTCCTAATGCAGGGCGAATGGGCTGTCTTTTTTTGTTTACCATTCGGAGGGTGTAAGACGTAAACCGAAAAGGAGAAACAAACAATGTGCTGCATCATGGGTTATGCCGGGCATGATCTGCCCAAGGAAACTTTCACCGAATATCTGCTGCGTACCACCAGCCGCGGCCCGGACGACCAGCGCGTGGCCGAGACCGAGTTCGGCCTGCTGGGCTTTGGCCGTCTGGCCATCATGGGCCTGACGCCCGAGGGCATGCAGCCCTTCTTCCGCGGTGCGGACTGCGTGGCCTGCAACGGCGAGCTGTACGGCTTCCGCTCCGTCAAGGCCGAGCTGGAGGCCGAGGGCTACACGTTCGAGTCCGACTCCGACTGCGAGATCATCCTGCCGCTCTACTACAAGTACGGCCTTGACATGTTCAGGCACCTCGACGCCGAGTTCGCCATGATCCTGTACGACAGCCGCAAAAAGCTGCTGATCGCCGCACGTGACCCCATCGGCATCCGCCCGCTGTTCTACGGCTACAGTGAGTCGGGACACATTGCCTTTGCGTCCGAGGCGAAAAACCTCGTCGGCCTGTGCAAAAAAATCTATCCGTTCCCGATTGGCAGCTACTACTGCAACGGTCAGTTTGTGCGCTACTGCGACATTGCCGATACGCCCGCCTACAGCCAGGACGAGCTGCCCGAGATTTTGACGAACATCCGCGAAAAGCTGGTTGCCGGTGTGGACAAGCGCCTTGACGCCGACACGCCGGTTGGCTTCCTGCTGTCGGGCGGTCTTGATTCGAGCCTGGTCTGCGCGATTGCGGCCAAGAAGCTGGGCAAGCCGATCCGCACGTTCGCTATCGGCATGAGTGAGGACGCCATTGACCTGAAATACGCCAAGCAGGTGGCCGACTACCTGCACGCCGACCACACCGAGGTCATCATCAACCGCGACATCGTGCTGGACGTACTGGAGAAGGTCATCGCCATGCTCGGCACCTGGGATATTACCACCATCCGCGCGTCGGTGGGCATGTATCTGGTCTGTAAGTACATCCACGAGCACACCGACATCCGCGTGCTGCTGACCGGCGAGATCTCCGATGAGCTGTTCGGCTACAAGTACACCGACTACGCGCCGTCCGCCGCCGCATTCCAGACCGAGAGCCAGAAGCGCATCCGCGAGCTGTATATGTACGACGTGCTGCGCGCGGACCGCTCCATCAGCGTGAACAGCCTCGAGGCCCGCGTGCCGTTCGGTGATCTGGATTTTGTGCGTTACGTCATGAGCATCGACCCGGCCAAAAAGCTGAACACCTACGGCAAGGGCAAGTATCTGCTGCGCAAGGCGTTTGAGGGCGACTGGCTGCCCGAGAGCATCCTCTGGCGCGAGAAGGCCGCCTTCAGCGATGCCGTCGGCCATTCGATGGTGGATGACCTGAAGGAGTACGCCGAGACGGTCTACACGGACCGCGACTTTGCCGAGAAGTGCGGCAAGTACACCTACGCCCGCCCGTTTACCAAAGAAAGCCTGCTGTACCGTGAAATTTTTGAGAAGTATTATCCCGGTCAGGCCGAGATGATCGTCGATTACTGGATGCCCAACAAGGCCTGGCCGCACTGCGATGTCAACGACCCCAGCGCCCGCGTGCTGGCAAACTACGGCGCAAGCGGGCAATAAAGGGAAAGCTGCCGAACCCTTCCGGCCATCGCTGACGCGCGGCCACCTCCCCTGATGGGGAGGCTTTCTCGCGGGCGAAGCCCGCGCAAAAAGGCGCCCCATCAGGGGAGCTGGCCGAGTTTACGAGGCCTGAGGGGTTCTGCCCGTTACCATTTATTACAAAAGCTTCTCACCTGCTGCAAACTTCGCTGTCAGCTTACCCTTGCCAAGGTACGCATACCGCTCCAAACGCTCCGCAGCGCTGAACGCCCGCATATTTTTAAGCGGGTCATCATCCAGCACCAGCGCGTCAAACGCATAGCCGTCCTCAAACAGGCCGACCTTCTCGCCAAAATCGGCCCAGAAATCTCCGCCGCCGACAGTCGCCATATACAGCGCCTCCACCATCGTCAGTGGCTTTTCACTCTGGTCGATATACCGCCAGCGCAGCTTGCTGACCTGCACGGCGGTAGCCATGACCGTGAACAGGTCCAGCGTCTGACCGCCGGCCACGTCGCTGCCCAGACCGACGCGCCAGCCGCCGCGCAGGTAGTGCGCCGCGGGGGCGATGCCCGCAATGACATTCTCGTTGCTGGTGGGGCAGTGGGCAATCATGACGCGGTTCTGCTTCATCAGCGCGGCCTCGTCATCGGGGCTGTAGATGCAGTGCGCCATGACAGTGGGCACGCCGCCGCCGAACAGGCCGTACCGGCTGTAGCTCTCGCCGTAGAATTTTGTGCCGGGGCACAGCTCGGCGACCCACGCGATCTCGCCCGGATTCTCGGACAGGTGACTCTGCGCAGGTACGTTGTATTCTCTTGCCAGTTCGCCGAGACCGCGCATATACTCGTCACTCGTGCTGGGGGTGAAGCGCGGCGTGATCATCGGGCGCACCGGGCCCGCGTGCAGGGTGTTTTCGGCGCGGCAGGTATCCAGCCAGCGGTGCGTCTCGGCCAGACCCGCGGCGGCGGACGGCTCACGGTAGCTGTCGGGGCTGTTGCGGTCCATACCCAGCTTGCCGACAAAGGCGGAAAGCCCCGCGCCGCGCAGCTGGTGCATCAGTTCGAGCGTTGCGTCGGTGTGCAGCGTCGCAAAGATGCAGGCGCGCGTTGTGGCGCTGTTTTTCAGGTCGCGCACAAAATAGGAGTAGCCCAGCCTGGCGTAGGCCGGGTCGGCGTAGTGGGCTTCCTCGGGGTAGGTGTACTGCTGCAGCCAGTCCAGCAGCTCCAGATCCATTGCCGTGCCGCAATAGCTGTACTGCGGCGCGTGCAGATGCAGGTCCACAAGACCCGGCGTGATGATTTTACCCGTATAGTCGAGAACTTCCACCCCGGCAGGGGCAGTCTCGCTGAATCCGGCGCACAGGCCGTTTTCACACAGCAGATAGCCCTCGCGGACGCGGAGTGTGTCCGGGGCGGGGGTGTCGAGGAAGGTGCCTTTCAGGGTGAAAGTGTTCATATAGTATACCTCTTTATATAGGGCAACACCGCACAATTCCCGCCTTACGGCTTAAGCACC
>OOCM01002088.1_pt1 | contig 14019 bp, 8 predicted proteins | sample 1671111 | NCBI WGS metagenome assembly OOCM01 (sample SAMN06348123, study PRJEB24527) | human gut metagenome | biome: human gut; feature: ankylosing spondylitis patient; material: feces | host: Homo sapiens | place: China | collected 2015-10 | reverse complement strand
AATCTATTATCAATAACACAGTAATTATGAACAGGAATATCTTAAATCTACGCCAACTGACTGTACTCCTTATATTGTGTACAGCCTTTTTAGGAGGTATCATTCCTGCCTTTGCCCAACAGGGCGGCAAGAAAATCACCGGACAAGTGATTGATGAGAACAAAGAACCGATGATCGGAGTAAGTATCCTCATCGTGGGCACTTCTACCGGTACGGTTACCGACTTTGACGGTAACTACACATTGAACGTACCGCAGGGCAACAAAGAGTTGCAATTCTCTTATGTGGGATATGAGACTAAAATAGTTGCCCTTCCTACAAGCGGCTCTGTACTGAACGTACAGATGAAAAGTGATTCACAGGTATTGAGTGATGTAGTTGTTATCGGATATGGAACGCAACGAAAAAGCGACCTGACCGGTTCGGTAACAAACGTCAGCAGCAAAGACTTCAATATGGGACTGGTCAGCTCTCCCGAGCAACTGATTAACGGAAAAATCTCCGGCGTGCAGATTATGTCCAATAGTGGTTCGCCTACGGCGGGAAGTACCATCCGTGTGCGTGGCGGTGCCTCACTGAATGCCAGCAACGACCCGTTGATTGTTTTGGACGGTGTTCCTTTGGAACAGGGTGGTATCAGCGGGAACGACGGAAACTTTCTGAGCCTCATCAACCCGAACGACATTGAAAGTATGACCATTCTGAAAGATGCTTCTTCCACCGCTATCTACGGTTCGCGTGCATCCAACGGAGTAATCCTTATCACTACCAAGAAAGGGACTTCGGACAAACTGCAAATCACATTCAGCACTACCAACTCCATTCAGACACGCACCAAACTGGCGGATATGTTAAGCTACGACCAATTTGTCAACACGATTCGGACACAAGGAACTTCTGCCCAGCAAGCTCTGTTGGGAACAGCCCGCACGAACTGGAACGATGAGATCTATCAGAATGCTTTCGGTACGGATAATAATCTGAGCGTCTCCGGAAAGATTGCCAAGAACTGGCCGTTCCGTGTGTCGGTAGGTTATTATAACCAAAGCGGTCTGCTACGCACTGATAATGCGGAACGCTATACGGGAAGCATTATGCTGACTCCCTCTTTCTTCAAAGACCACCTGAAGCTGAATATTAACGCCAAGGGTTCTATCAACAACAATACATTCGGCAATACAGACGCTATCTGGGCAGCCGCTACCATGAACCCGACCATTCCCGTTTATTCAGGACTGAATACCTTCGGCGGATACACGGAAGCGACAGACAACACAGGCGCCCCTGTCAACGGCGCCGTAATGAATCCCGTAGGACTTATCAAGATGAATGATTCTCAAAGTAACGTAAGGCGTTTTATCGGAAATGTCGATGCGGATTACCGTGTTCACTTCTTCCCCGATCTGAAACTGCACGCTACACTGGGCTATGACTACGCACAAGGTAAAGGTAGCGTATATGTTCCGGCAGAAGCGGCACAGAACTACAATACTTCCGGTCTGGATTACAGCTACGGCCCCGAAAAGAAGGAGAACCGTCTGCTTACCTTATATGCCAATTACAACAAGCTCGTCGAATCTATCAAGAGTAGCTTTGACGTGACAGCCGGTTACGACTATCAGTACTGGAAATCGACTACACCGCTTTATAGCGAAATGAACACGTTGGGAGAGATACAAAAGACATCCAAAGCGAAAGATGAGCGCCACGTGTTGCTCTCCTACTACGGCCGTCTGAATTATTCTTTCGATTCACGCTATATGCTGACTACGACTATCCGCCGGGACGCCACTTCCCGTTTCGCCAAAAATGTACGTTGGGGTACTTTCCCTTCGGTAGCTTTAGGCTGGAGAGTGACAGAAGAATCTTTCCTGAAAGACAATAAAGTATTGAGTAACTTGAAGCTCCGTGCCAGCTATGGTGTGACCGGACAGCAGGACGGTATCGGCAATTATAATTACCTGCCTATTTACACTCAAAGCCAAAACGGTGCGGAAGCCAGCATGGGTAACGGATACATTCATACCTACCGTCCCAGTTCCTATGTGCCCGATTTGAAATGGGAAACAACTACTTCCTGGAACGTCGGATTCGACTTCGGCTTCCTGAAAGACCGCATTACAGGTAGCTTCGACTACTACACCCGCCAAACAAAGGACTTGATTGCCACGGTTCCCGCCGCAGCCGGGACGACCTTCGATCGTAATATCACTACAAACGTAGGAAATGTAGACAGTCAGGGTATCGAATTCAGCATAAACGCAACCCCTGTTCAAACTAAAGACTGGAACTGGGATATCAGTTTCAATATGACATGGCAAAAGATGAAAGTAAAGAACCTGTCTCTCGTAGCCGGTGCTGCCGCAACTAATACTTCGGTCGGCCCTTATATTGACAGCTATCAGGTACAGACGTTGACCGAAGGATATGCCCCCTATATGTTCTACGTCTATCACCAGCTCTATGACGAAAAAACCGGGAAGCCCGTAGAAGGCGCTTATGTAGACCTTAACGGAGACGGAGAAATCAATACGGAAGATTTATACCGTTACCACTCTCCCGCTCCTGACTATATCCTCGGTTTCAGCACTTCCCTACGCTGGAAGAAATGGACGTTGAGCACCAGCCTGCGTGCCAATATCGGTAACTATGTTTACAATGCTATGGCTATGAATGCCGGAGCCTGGGAAACAGTGAGCTACAACTCTTATCAGTTGAACAACCTGTCGCGTAGTTATCTGAAAACCGGCTTCAAGTCCCGCCAATACTTGTCCGATTACTATGTGGAGAATGCTTCTTTCCTGAAAATGGATAATCTGTCATTGAACTATAACTTCGGGCAGATTTGTAAAGGATGCAGCTTGAATGTCAGTGCAATGGTTCAGAATGTATTCTGTATCACGAAATACAGTGGTGTAGACCCGGAAGTCCCCAACGGAGTGGATAATTCCTTCTACCCCCGCCCACGTACATTCTCACTTAACGTAGGTTTCAACTTCTAATTACTTTTAAAAACAAGCGAATCATGAAAAAGATATTATATACAGCTTTCTATTTTTGCAGCGCATTGCTGTTGAGTTCCTGTATAGGCGATTTGGACCAATATCCGCATGAAGACGAAACATCTTCCACGATCTACACAAGTGCCGATAACTATAAAGCCGTTTTAGGGAAAATATACGCTGCTATGGTAACCACCGGTCAGGAAAAGGGCGGTGATCCGGATTTGAGCAGTAACAGCGGTCAGGATTATATGCGTTGCTTCTTCAATCTACAAGAATGTGGAACAGATGAAGTAGCTTCTACCTGGCTGTCGGGTGATAACGTTACCGGTCTGACTTACTTGAGCTGGGATGCCAATGACCCTTGGGTATCGGATATGTACTATCGTATTTATTACAACATTGCATTATGTAACGAATTTCTTCGTAATGCTACGGATGAGAGCATTGCCCGGTTTACGGAACAGGAACAGACTGAAATTCGCCATTACCGTGCCGAAGCCCGTTTCATGCGTGCCTTGTTCTATTATCATGCAATGGATTTGTTCCGCAACATCCCGTTTGTAACAGAGAACGACCCGACTGTCGGCTATCTGCCACCACGCTACACGGCTGCACAAGTTTTCAGCTATATTGAATCGGAACTGACAAGTATCACAAGCGATATGCTCGACAGAGCCAACTGTCCTTACGGACGGGCTTCCCGGGGAGCTGCTTATACCTTATTGGCCAAGCTGTATCTGAACGCGGAAGTTTACATCAATACACCGAAATATACCGAATGTATCAGTGCTTGTAAAGAGGTTATCAAGCAAGGGTATTCATTGGAAGATGATTACAGCAAGTTATTCAACGCTGATAACGATAAACGTACTGCTAACGAAATCATCTTCACTTTGCCGGTAGACGCTACGCATACCGTTTCGTGGGGCTCTTCCACTTATATTGTCTGTGGTGCGGTTAGTAATACTTCGGATTTGCAGAAGCCGGAAGATTACGGAGTGAAAAGCGGTTGGGGTATGTTCCGTGTACGCGGAGAAATCCCCTCCCTGTTTACCGGAGAAGAAGATAAACGGGCCATGTTTTTCACTGATGGGCAAACACTGAACCTGGATAAGATTGACGACCAAAGTAACGGTTACTTTGTAGAGAAATGGACGAACCTGACGGATGCAGGAGAAACAGCTTCCAATACCGCAGACGGTGGCGTAAACACGGATTATCCTTTGTTCCGCCTGGCAGATGTATATCTGATGATAGCAGAAGCCTTTGTACGAGGTGGAAGCGGAACAACAGCAACGGAAGTTGTCGGTTATATCAACCAAATCCAAGAAAGAGCATACGGTGACGACAGCAATAATAAAAACGCAAGCCAAATCAATCTATCGTTTATTTTGGACGAACGCGCCCGCGAACTTTATTGGGAAGGACATCGCCGTACCGATTTAATCCGCTACGGAGTATTCACTACCAATGGTTACTTATGGCAATGGAAAGGCGGAGTAAAAGAAGGAACAGCGGTAAACAGCCGGTACAATATTTACCCGATACCGACTACCGAGTTAACCGCCAACCCGAACCTATACAATGAAAACTATTAATCACGCTTATTCGATACAACAATATGAAAAAAATAAATACCCTGTTGGCTTTACTCTCCGCACTCCTTTTATTAGGAGCGTGTGAGAAAGACGGAGAGAAATTCTATCTCTCCAGCCCGGTGGAGAGTGACTTAATCGCTTCTACCAATGCCGTTGTACTGACGGAAGCTACTGCCAAGCTTTACGCATTATCCCTTGCCTGGAGCGACCAGACATTGCAAATCAGCGACCCGAGATATCAAGCGACCAGCGGCATTCAAACTACCGTACAAGTATCCCGGTCTGAAGATTTTTCAGGCAGCATTATCGAATCTACGGAAAACGGAGTATCCAAAAGTTATACAGTCGCCGCTCTGAACATCATTGCTTACAAACTAAATGCACCGGCTGAAGAAGCCGCTCCTCTTTATTTCCGACTGGCAGGAAGCAATGGCAGCAACATCGCTCCTGTATATAGCAATACAGTGGCAGTCACAGTGACTCCTTATCCTATTGATATGCATTACGCCAGCATTATCAACAAGGGTAGCGGTCAAGATTCCGGTCAGGATTTCTATTCGGCAAATGCTGACGGACAATATAGCGGATTCTTCGGGGCAGCGGCTTGGGAAGGCATTTACGTACAGGAAGCAGACGGAACAACCTGGCATACAGCCCAATCCGGTGGAGTAGGAACTCCATTCTTGTTGACAACAGACGCAGCGGAAGGAACATGGGATATGTGGTTCCCCGGTCAGTCGGGATGTTATTTCGTGAATGTAAATACCGCTCAGAAACAATGGAACGCCTTACTGATACCCGAACTGAATGTAAGCGGCATAGAAGGTATCAATATGCAATACAGCCGTACAGATAACCAATGGAAAGGTGTATTTACGGGTACGGAAGGTACGAATATCAACATTCAACTTCAAGGAACAGGTAAGTTTTACAACAATACCAGTGTCAGCGGTTCCGATAATGCCATTGACGATACAAAAGCCAAAGATACCCCATTTGCTTTCGGTGGAACTGCCGGACAACTGACATTCAGTACAGGTGAGACTGCAACAGCCGGAAATATAACGGTAAGTGTTCCGGCTACGGGAGAATGTACGCTGGTTATTGACCTTAATAATCCCGAACAATGGACTGTTAGCGTTACGGAAGGTGGAAGTAGTGAACCTACTTATCCTTCTTATCTGGAAATGCAGGGTGTAGGAAACATGGATGGAAAGGGTTGGTTAGCTACATTAAACCCTGTTTACGACAATAGCGGCGAACATCACGGAAGTTATCAAGGTGTTTACCAAATGACTAATGGTTGGGATAATTTTAAGATTGTAGACCAAACAGCCGGTATCTGGTATGGATGCGACTCCAACGATGAATACAAACTGGCGGACGGCGGACAGAATATCTGGTTCCACCAGGAAGAATGTCGTACTTTCATTGTCACAGCCAGTCTGGCCGACATGACTTGGGGAGCAACAGAAATAACCCAAATCAATGTCTGTGGTGAGTTTAACAATTGGGATTTAAACAAAGATTTGATGACATACGATGAAACAAACAAAGTTTGGAAAGCCACCGTTATCATTGATAATCTGGGCAATAACTACGGTTTCTACTTCCTGCTTAATAATGCAGAAAACGGTTTAGTATGGAACTGGGCATTAAAGGGAAATAAAGAAAAACTATACTTGACCGACAGTAATGGAAGCGGAAGTATTGTTCCTGCTGAAACCGGTACTTATGCAATTACCCTTGACATTGCTTCCCTAACATTTACTATGGATAAACAATAATCAACAGAACATTATGAAACGATTTAAACAGATTCTATTCATAGCTTCCGCCCTACTTGGCGGAAGCCTTTTCACCGCTTGCAGCGATGACAATGACACACCGGTCTTCCCGGAAAAGGAAGAAGTAACTTATGATATGTCAGGTTTCGCCAGAGGAGCCGATGTCAGCTGGTTAACGGAAATGGAAAGTTCCGGATATAAGTTCTATACTGCCGAAGAAAAAGAACAGGAATGTATGTCCCTATTGCGTGATTTAGGTATGAATGCCATTCGCCTGCGTGTATGGGTAAATCCGGAGAATGACACTGATGATGTGAGAGGTTGGTGTAACAAAGGAGATGTATTGCTCAAAGCATGGAGAGCCCATAACTTGGGCTACCGTATCATGATTGACTTTCATTACAGCGACCGTTGGGCTGATCCTTCACAGCAAGCTAAACCCCAAGCATGGGCAGATTACTCCGTAGAGCAATTGAAGCAAGCTATCGCCGACCATACGAAAGATGTACTCAGTGCATTGAAAGAGAAAGGTATTGACGTGGAATGGGTACAAGTGGGTAACGAAACACATCAAGGAATGTTGTTCCCTACCGGACAAACTACAAGTGAAGAAGGAAGGGTTAATTTCGCATCATTTGTCACAGCGGGTTACGATGCTGTAAAAGAAGTCTATCCGGAAGCCAAAGTTATTGTTCATCTTGACCAAGGAAATAATGCCAGCCTGTACAATAGGATCTTCGGCTACTTACACGAAAACAATGCCAAATGGGACATCATCGGTATGTCACTTTATCCGGACATATCAACCGAAGACGCACACACACCGGACGACTGGGAAGCGATGAATAATGATTGTATCGCCAATATGAAAGCGTTAATAGTCAAATACAATACTCCGGTAATGATGTGTGAAATCGGTATTAGTTGGGATTACGAAGAAGCGGAAGCCTTCTATACAGACTTCGTTACCAAAGCCAAACAAGTAGACCAATGTCTGGGAGTATTTACCTGGGAACCTCAATGTTACGGTAACTGGAAAGGTTATAGTAAAGGGATGTTCGATGACAGTGGCAAACCCACCAATTCATTTAATGCTTTTAAGAGATAAATGAACATGAAACACCAAAAACAGTTAGCAACTGCACTTTTGTTGGCAGCTGCTTGCAGCCTGCAAGCACAGCGTAGCGAGACATTGCTCGAAAAGAACTGGAAATTCAGCAAAGGAGATATCAAAGAGGCCAGTCAGCCGGAGTTTAATGACACCCAATGGGAATCAGTCGTCCTTCCACATGACTGGGCTATCTTTGGTCCTTTCGATATGAACAATGATCTTCAGAATGTGGCCATCACACAAAATTTTGAGGAAAAGGCGTCTTTGAAAACAGGACGCACAGGGGGACTGCCTTATGTAGGTTCCGGCTGGTACCGTACTAGTTTTGATACTCCCGCCGACAAAGAAGTGACTCTGCTCTTTGACGGTGCTATGAGTGAAGCCCGCGTTTATGTGAATGGTAAGGAGGCTTGTTTCTGGCCCTTCGGTTACAATTCTTTCCATTGCAATGTCACTCCTTTCCTGAACAAAAACGGAAAGAGTAATACACTGGCCGTACGGCTGGAAAACCGTCCGCAATCTTCACGCTGGTATCCGGGAGCGGGCTTGTACCGCAATGTACACCTAATTGTTACTGATAAAATCCACGTGCCTGTATGGGGAACACAGATTACGACTCCTCATGTCAGTAAAGAATTTGCAGCCGTACGCCTGCAAACGAGGATAGACAATGCCGGTGAAAAAACACAAATCCACATGGAGACGGAAATTCTTTCCCCAGACGGAAAGGTGGTTACCCGCAAAGAAAATACCGGCCGTATCAATCACGGACAGCCGTTTGAACAGAACTTCATCGTAAATGCACCTGAACTCTGGTCACCGGAAAGCCCGTCGCTCTACAAAGCGGTTTCTAAAATCTATGCAGATAATAAGTTGGTAGATACCTATACGACTCGCTTCGGTATCCGCAGCATTGAATTTATCGCCGATAAAGGTTTCTACCTGAACGGAGAACACCGGAAATTCCAGGGTGTATGTAATCATCATGATTTAGGTCCGTTGGGAGCAGCTATCAATGTAGCGGCACTCCGCCATCAACTTACTCTTTTGAAGGATATGGGTTGTGATGCTATCCGTACATCGCATAATATGCCGGCTCCGGAACTCGTTGAATTATGTGATGAAATGGGATTTATGATGATGATTGAACCGTTTGACGAATGGGATATTGCCAAATGCGACAACGGTTATCACCGTTATTTCAACGAATGGGCAGAACGCGATATGATAAATATGCTTCATAATTACCGCAACAATCCTTGTGTAGTGATGTGGAGTATCGGTAATGAAGTACCTACTCAATGCAGTCCTGTCGGTTATAAAGTGGCCAAGTTCTTGCAGGATATCTGCCACCGTGAAGACCCTACCCGTCCCGTGACTTGCGGTATGGATCAAGTATCTTGTGTGCTTGCCAACGGCTTTGCAGCCATGATTGACATTCCGGGACTTAATTATCGCACACAGCGTTATAAAGAATCTTACGACCAGCTTCCGCAGAACTTGATTCTTGGTAGCGAGACGGCTTCCACTGTCAGTTCACGGGGAGTCTACAAATTTCCGGTAGAAGAAAAGAAAGGTACCAAATATGAAGACCACCAATGTTCTTCGTATGACGTGGAAGCATGTCCGTGGTCGAATATCCCAGATGAAGATTTCGCCTTAGCCGATGATAACCACTGGACTATCGGACAATTCGTATGGACAGGATTCGATTATTTGGGCGAACCTTCACCATATGATGTCAATTCATGGCCGAATCATAGTTCTATGTTTGGTATTATCGACCTTGCCAGTATCCCTAAGGACCGCTATTATCTCTACCGTAGCGTATGGAACAAAAATGCAGAAACGCTACATATCCTTCCTCATTGGACTTGGCCGGGACGCGAAGGTGAAGTGACCCCGGTATTCGTATATACCAACTATCCTACTGCCGAACTGTTTATCAACGGAAAAAGCTACGGTAAACAAAGCAAGAATAACAGTTCTTTAAAGAGCCGTTACCGCTTAATGTGGATGGATGCCGTATACGAACCGGGCGAAGTAAAAGTTGTAGCCTACAATAAGGACGGAAAAGCAGTAGCGGAAAAGACAGTACGCACTGCCGGAAAGCCTCATCATATCGAACTGGTCAGCAACCGCAACGAACTGACAGCCGATGGAAAAGACCTCGCCTACGTCACTGTGAAAGTGGTAGACAAAGATGGTAACCTCTGTCCTACCGATAGCCGCCTGATTCACTTCTCCGTAAAAGGAGCCGGTAAGTTCCGGGCTGTTGCTAACGGCGACCCTACCAATCTGGAACAATTCCACCTTCCGAAGATGCACGCTTTCCATGGAATGTTGACAGCGATTGTACAGGCAGGAGAGATTGCCGGAGATCTTGTACTGACTGCCAAGGCAAGTGGAGTGAAAACCGGAACAGTCCATCTTCAGGCAAAATAAAAGGGTAGAATTATAAGAAATAGAGAAATCCATCCTACCCTATACTATTATTTAGGCACAGATTACCCTGTTGCTTTATGCAATCATAGTTCTAAAACCGTGTAATCTGTGCCTAAAATATTAAAGTCGATTATTTACAGATAAATGTCACTAGCAATCCCTTATGGTCTGTCGGCCACACATCAAGCGGTACTATGAATTCATCTTTTGATGTTTCCTCTACACGTTGAGAGCGGACAATAGATTCTTTCGGACCAAACAAAACGGCTTTCTTTGCTTTCAATCCTTTTCCTTTATAGAAGATAAAATCAATACGATCCCGTTCGTCCGCTTTAGGAGCCCATGTTATCTTTTCCGGAGTTTTTGCCAGGTTATCCGAAGGATAGGTAAATCCCGGATGCGTCAGAGGATTGGGATAAATCTTACGGTAGCTGTCAATAAAGCCAGCTTCTTCCAACAAAGTGGTAACTGTCCAGGGTACAACAAAGCCGTTGTGGTCGTACAAGTTCTTATTTTTCTCAATCCAATCGCGATGGGAAGGTTCGTTGAAGTCCCCTCCCACGATCACCCGATAGCCGTTTGCAAGGTCTTTCTCAGCCTGGGCGATAAACATACGAATCGCATCATCCCGCTGAGAGGCTACATTGACTTTCATAATTTCATCTACTGACGCCGGCAGTGGAATTTCTTTCCAGGTAGAGCCGTCATAGCCACGGGCGTTATAATATGCACAGTCCAGATAATCCAGGTGGGCAGTATAAACCGCTACCTTCTTTCCGTTCACGGAACTTGTTAGACGATAAATACTTCCATGGTCATTCTTTTCCGGAAAAACCGTCAAAGAGTCCGTGATAGGATGCTTGCTTAGTAAACCGGTATCATAAGTATAAAAAGAATAATACTTCAGCCCCTTTTCCTGAAGTGAAGCGCACACACGTGCCGTGAAATTCGTTTTATTGTAATTCCTCACCTCACTGAAAGTCACAAAGTCAGGCTTCAGACGGACTATCTCATTGATAATAGCATCATATCCGCCTGGTATCATGGTACCTTCCTGCCATACATTCCATTGCAACACTGTAAATTCATTACTCTTTTGTGCCTTCACAAAAACAGAAACCAGCAACAAAATAGCCGGTAATAGTAGTCTTTTTAATCGCATTTTTTTATATTTAAAGATGAATAATAATCAAATAGCTTTCCAAAAGGATTGGAAGTCACGATATTTACCGTAGCACACCAATTCATCCCCTTCTTCTACTTTCTCGTCCCCCGGAAGTTCATTCTTCACATGAAGCTCCATTAAAGAAATACCCAGACAATTAGTTACTTTATCCGCCCGCTTCAATCCGATTAGTTTTAAGTGAAATTCTTCGTCCAGATTCAACTCATTGACAAAGTATCCTACAAACTTTTTCGGGACTGTAAACTTGACGACATAATATTCCGAATCGACACGGAAAGCTTCCACGCTTGTTCCAAAATCCAGCAGTTGCACCAGACTGCGGGCCGCATCTTCTTCCGGTGTCAATATCTTCTCCAAGCTGAATGCTTCAAGCACGGCTTTATGCACCATATCAATGGCACGGGCATAAATATGAGCAACCTTCTTTTGTTTCAGCAAAGCAACCACACGCACCGATGCGCCGAAATTCTCACCTATGGCGACAATCACTATATCGACACTGTTCAGAGGAAGCACGGACAAAGCCTGTTCATCCGTTGCATCAATCACAAATGCAGTAGCAACCTTATCTTTTATACTATCTACGCGGCTTTCACTAATATCCGCACCAATAATCTCGTGTCCCAGTGCCGATAACTCTTCAGCCAACACACGACCGTAGTTTCCTAAACCGATAATAATGTACTTCATATCTTTAGTTTATGATAATGTTATCACTCGGATAACGGTATTTTGTATTCTTTTTCTGTTTGATAATTCCCAGCATTAACGTTATCAAGCCCACACGCCCGATAAACATCAACAACGCCACTAACAATTTACTTGCATCACATAAATTAGGTGTCAGATTCAGACTGGAACCTACCGTACTAAGCGCCGACACACATTCGAAAGTCAATGCCATTAGAGAGGCTTGCGGTTCCAGTATACTTAATATAAAGATAAAAAGAAACAGTACGCCCAACGACATAACCACTGTCGCATTAGAACGACGGATAGAATCATGAGAAAGTTCCCTTCCGAATACCTCCACCCGTTCCGAGCCACGCAACACGGCCACAAGATTCAGGACAACCACTGCAAAAGCATTCACTTTCACCCCACCGGCAGTAGATTGAGCACCACCACCAATCCACATCAGCACTAAATAGACCAACAAAGTCTGTACACTCAAAGAAGCTAAATCAACACTGCTGAAACCAGCCGTCCTCGGACAAGTAGCATTGAAGAAAGCCTGCGTCCACTTATCTGCAACAGGCATACCGGCAAACGAAGCATTCCACTCAAAAGCGGCAATCGCCAATGTACCGGTTACCAAAAGCAGAAATGTCATAATCAACACAATCCTCGTATTCAGATTATACAAATGCCGGATACGCTGTCTATCCCTTTTTCCTGTACGGATAAAATAAAACAAACGCTTCAGATGATAACCGGCGATATGCTTAAAATTCACCAAGATCGGAAAACCGATTCCTCCCAAAATAATCAATACGGAAATGGTTATATAGAGCAGATTATGGTGTTGCATGACCAAAGGATTACCGAGATTCTCCGATAAGGTCGAGAAACCGGCATTACAAAAAGCCGAAATAGAATGAAAAGCAGCAAACACCATTTCCTGTTGCACCGTCATCCCCAAAGTACCGTGAATACTCAGGAACAAGACCAACATCCCGGCTCCTTCTATCACTAAAGTGAAAAATAAAATATAAATCACCGTCGACAACAGAGACGACAAAGAATCGGAACTGATCATATCCCTCACCGCCAACTGATTATATACGGAAGTATTACCCATAAAAAACATGGCGAAGAAACAGGTGAGCGTCATTACTCCCAACCCACCGATCTGTATCAATATAATAATGACCAACTGTCCCAAAGAAGTGAAAGTCGTCGCTACATCTACCGGTACCAAACCGGTCACACAAACAGCACTGGTGGACACAAACAAAGCATTTACCCACGAAATACCATCAACGGTACAACGAGGTAACATCAACAAACCGGTGCCGATACAAATAATAAGGAAGAAACTTCCGGCCAGAATCAGGGAGGGATTGGTCCGTTTTCCCAAGAGTCCGATCACCCCCGAAGATAAGCGCAATAAGGAAAGTAACAACAACAGAATCAGCTGAAAAATACGGTTGTTTAAAAATAACCAGAAATATTTCAATGCCCCCGATTCCGGTTCGAAAAAAATGACGGGAATTAGAGTCAGATAAAGTAAAATATTCAATACCCATGTAAATGTCCGGTATTTCTTCAGCGTTTCCCGATACGCCAGCCCGATATGCATCGTGGCCTGAACCAGGAAAACGCCCCATACGGTCCGATACAATACACCGAGATCTGCCTCCGCTCCTTCCGAAATAATAAAGCCATGTTCATAGACGACACCGCCAATCAAGGCCAAGGCTGCCAGAAACGTGACAGCATCTATCCCCCCCAACACTTTTTGCAGGTAAGGTTGTATCCATTTGTGCCGGAATAAAAAGGCTTTATGATATAATTTCATACCTAAGGATTGAACATATCTTTACAATAGTATCCCAAAATATTATTGATCATAATCACATAATTCGCTGCCTTCCGGTGATCCGGATTCAGGCGGAGAACCGTATTGAATTTATTCAAGGCTTCCGTCATTTTCCCGTCGGCATACAACAATTCTCCCAAGAGCAACCACTCCTATTCATCTGCCGGATGTTTTCCGACCCATTCTTCCAGTAAGCGGACAGCTTCTGTCCGATTCCCTTTTTCGATCCATTCCTGTATTTCTTTTCTCATAAATATGCTTCCAATTAATCCTTTTCTATAATATCCTCTCTTTATTTCTTTACCTTGACAAGGAGTTCATTTTTATTTCCGACCCGGTCTTCGA
>OOCM01002078.1_pt1 | contig 14086 bp, 9 predicted proteins | sample 1671111 | NCBI WGS metagenome assembly OOCM01 (sample SAMN06348123, study PRJEB24527) | human gut metagenome | biome: human gut; feature: ankylosing spondylitis patient; material: feces | host: Homo sapiens | place: China | collected 2015-10 | reverse complement strand
ACAAAGTGATGTGTAATAATTACACGCTTACAAGTTAATTATACTACAAATAAAGTCAAGTTGTCAATTAAAAAAAAATCATGGAAATTTCTTTAAAAAATTCATGAAGTTCTTTTACATTTCTCCCCGTGCTGTCGGCACTTCCATATGTTGTATTAATTTGTGCAATTCTCATCATCTGATTTTTCTCTCTAAAAGAATATTTACAACCGACGGAAAATAATAATATACTTTTAAAAAAGCTCTTTCTCTCATAGAAAAATTTTCCTTTTTTATTTTCAAATACTCCACTCTAAACAGTTTCTTTAAATATTCTCTCTTCTCTTTTTCATCGATACAACCTTTTGCTCTAGCATAAAGTAGTGCCTCTCTTATACATTTTTCCTTTCGTGATATGATTACCAGTCTTTCTTCTTTCCTATCTTGGAAATACTTTATCCTTTCATCAAATGCGTCTAATATATCCATATTTAAATACGTTTTTTTCTTATGCATTATACTATTTGACCGTTGGAAATAATAATATAACGCATCCGGCATAATAGCTGTTCTATTACTTTCATACACGCACTTGTATGTATAATATTCATCTTCATTTATTTTTCCGATGGGAAAATATCTACCTTTAATTAAAGACTTCTCATACAATTTTCCCCATACACATACATGTACATCCCTATTTTCAAAAGCATTCCTTTTATTATATACTTTATATTTTCCATTCCCGGTAAATTTATAAGTATCATCCTTCCCTCTGACAAATTCACATTGTACTATCTGACAAGACGATTGTTTTAAAACTGTCAGCATCAATGATATCATATCGGGCGACACATAATCATCCGAATCAATAAATGTAACATATTCACCCGTAAACATTTTAATTCCTGCGTTTCTGGCATCAGACAATCCCCCATTTTCCTTATGGATTACTATAATCCGGTCGTCTGTTTCCTTAAATGTATCACATATGGTGCCTGAATTGTCCGTTGATCCATCATCTACTAATATGATTTCCAGATTTCGATATGACTGCTGCATAATACTTTTGATGCATCTTCCGAGATACCTGTCTACATTATACACAGGAACAATCACGCTCACTAATTTATCCATTATATTCCATCCTATATTTTATTTATTACATATCATTTCAAAATCTTTCAATAAATTTTCTTGAACCATTTTTTTCTGATGGTTTTTCTTACAGCATACGAAAGCCTTTTGCGCATATGTTTCAATGAGATCCGGATGATCACAAAGCTTTTGCAGGCTACTCTTTAGTTCTTCTTTGGATTCTACACAAATTGCCGCATCTTCTCTCTTTAAATAAGTCCATCCTGATTGTTCTTTCCAACAATATGCAAGAACTGCACATCCACTAAATAAACAATCAATTATTTTAGTAGAAAACGACAATCTGGTTGTAAGCCTCTGACTTAACTGTTGTGATTCCGTATGCAGTGCAATGTCGGCTTCTCTATATATCTCCGCTAATTGTTCTTGTGACACTGCCCCTTTTACATAGCTATTGATGTTATCATTTAATATTGCATTTTGTTTCTTTGTAAGCTGGTCTTTTGTATAAATCTCAAGTACCATTTTAACACTATCCTTGTTAACTTCCCTTAAAATTTCTACAATATCCATCAATGCCTTCCAACGATTCATATAAAGCTTTCCAGCATATATAATTCTAATCGGTGAATTAATCGGTCTGGCTATATATTCATCATTTACGAGTGTACCACATTTCTGCAATATTTTCATATTGCAGCCGAAACGTTTCTTATAATCCTCCAATTGTTCATAAGACAGCGTATAATATATCTTATATTTTTTGACCATATCTCGCAATCTACGCCGTACCATGAATCGATTAATCCAATATAGCGGAGAAAATTTGAATTGTCGTAATGAATATTCATCGTCTCCTGTAAATGCCACAAGGGGGGCGCTCGATATCCCGGATACTATCTTTTCTAATCGAAGCATCTTGCAAGATGCCATTCTTTCGCTGAATATAATATCCGGTTGAAATTCATCAATAAACTTTTTCATTCCTTCAATATCGTATTTTCCCCACAACCACAATACTTCTCGAAGAAATCTTAACCAATCACCACTTATAGACTTTAAGAATCTATATAATTTTTGCGGTTCCTCTTCTGCTAATGAATTTTTGTCCTGGGATGTATTCTGTAACCAAACTACTTCTTTTCCTGCTTTTTTTCCGGATATAATACTTTTAAGCATCATACTGTCAGTGATCTGGTAGTATTTCTGGCAGCATTGATTATAAGGTTCCCCCGGGCTTGCATAAATATTTGCAAATTCGGCGTCCATTCCCTCAAACCAGTTTGATGTTACATTATTTCCGTTTGTTATATCATTCCACGCTTCATATGACAGTACTAATATCTTCATAAATCTTTTACCGTTTCTGCTTATAGGAATTGAGAATAAATGTCCTTCATAATCTCGTCCGTATTCTTAATATCAAATCTTTTTACGGTTTTTAAATTATTTATTCCACACTTTTTTCTAAATTCCACATTTTCATACATCTTTTGAATAGCTTTCTTCATTTCTTCTACAGACAAAGGATCAATCAAGCAGCAACCGCTTACGCCATTCTCAGTATAATCCTTTATTCCATTTACATAGGAAGATATCAAAGGTAAACCACCCGCCATTGCCTCTAACGGTGCGATTCCTAATCCCTCTCTTACAGATGGATGCACAAAGCAATCTGCCGCATCACACAATTCTACAATATCGGTTCGAAATCCTAATAACGTGACCTTATCCTTTAATCCATATTTTTCAATTAACTGCTGATATTCTGTAAACAATTCTCCTTTGCCCACAGCCCAATAATAAATATCCGGATTATTTAGTTCATGCAAGGCTTTTATAACAACTCGCTGATTCTTTCGATCCTGCAATTCTCCCACAGAAAGCAATACAAATCCTTTTTCAGGAACCGCAAACTCTTCTCTTTTTAGTTTTCTATTCTGTTCCCGTTCTTCCTGGCCAAGTTCAAATCGGTCTATGTTTACTCCGACTCCCGGAATATATTTTGTTTCTTTAGCATGAAACTTTTGTTTTGCTCTTCCATAGTCCTCTTTATTGATGGTAATCAGCACATCTGTCCATCTGGAAAGCAATTTTTCAATTGGATAATATATCATCCAGTTTTTCTTTGGCCCACCCGTGTAAAAGTGAAAACCATGTGCCGTGTAGATTACTTTGATTCCTGTCTCATGTGCCACAATTCTTCCAATCACACCACCAATAGGTGAATGACAATGAATTAAGTCGTATCGGTTATTCTCCACCAGCTTCCTAACCTGTCTGTACGCTTTATCATCCTGAATAAGATTCATTACGTTACGTGTAAAGTCCACCTGATAACACTCTACACCTTTTTCTTTAAGCTTGCTCTTCAATTCAGTAATTTTTTCATCTGAACATGTACTTCCAAATCCAAAGTTGCATGCCACATCTACTCTATATCCCATGTTTAACAGGATATCAATGTTTGACATATTAAACTGGTCAATCATAGATGCTACAGATGCAAGCATTAATACACATTTCTTCTGATTCACAATATTCGCCTCTGTTAATTTAACAGATTCCTCGAGTGTGCTTTTCTGATAATCAATTCCCTGATACTTTGACAATTCATGTGCATAGCAGTTATTTCCAAATGCTTTATTAATCAATCCACCAATCTTCCCCGGCATTTTTCCTCCGATAACCACAGCCGGACGCATTACTTTAAGTCCAACAATTTTCTTACCACTTATATTGGCAATCTGCGTAACCATAACTGAAGTATTTGTCCATTCTGCATTCTGGGGAATCAAAACAATCGCATTTCGTCTTATTTTCCTCACTAACATTACCTGACATAAAAACTCACATAAGTTCTCAATATACAGCATAGATCTCTCATTATCCACATCCGGAAATATAGGGGATTTTTTTGCAAGTTTTGCCAAAACAGGGTAATTTCCCTTGCTTCCCATTCCATAGATCATAGGTGGTCTGAGTACGATTACCTTAAAGTTATCATCCGCCAGTTCTCTCACTGCCACATCTGCCTGTAGTTTGCTGTCTCCATAGAAATTAGCCGGTGTTGGAACGGTATATTCATCAATCACCTTCTTTTTTCCATAAGGAGCAGACTCTCCGTATACGATCATAGATGACATAAAGATAAATTCTTTTACGTTTTCCTCTTTTGCTTTTTGGGCTACTTCTATCGTAAGATCCGTGTTCACCTGATAGTATTTTTCTTTTGTTTCATCAGATACATTTCCAACATCAGCATGGGCAATTCCCGCTACATGATAGATAATATCATATTGAGAGAAATCATATTCTTTCCACGCATCTCCCATCATATCCAGTTCGTCTATCTCAAAATTTTCCGGATAGTATTTTTTTGCATAGGCAATAAAGGACTGACCTATATAGGATCCTGCGCCTGTAATAAGGACCTTTTTTTTCAGGCCTTTATCAACTTCCACTGCCTCTCCAAAGCCAATATTACCAATGAGTTCTTTTTTTGTTTTTCCTTCTGTATAGTTGCGATAAACTTTTGCCATTGTTCCCGTACCGCCTTCTACTACAGTATCGTCATGTCCTACTTTTGTCACTGTTCCAAGCAGGCATTTCAAATCAAATGCAGGGGAACTGTGCTTAACCCCATATCCGTCCAGTTCACTTTTCTTTTCTATGGAGATAGAATCTCTTCCATTGATCTGCGCCCATCCAGTAATTCCGGGCTTGTACTCATTTACACCATATTTATCTCTCTCAGCTGTAAGTACATCCTGATTCCACAATCCCGGTCTGGGACCCACCAAAGACAACGATCCATCCAGCACGTTAAACAGCTGGGGAAGTTCATCCAGAGAATGCGCACGTAAGAATTTTCCCACTCTGGTAATGTACTGCTCCGGATTCTCCAGCATGTGTGTCGGGGTGTCATGGGGTGTGCACATTTTCATGCTGCGGAACTTATACACACGGAAGTATTTCTTATTCTGCCCCAATCGCTTCTGCGTAAAAAACACAGGCCCTGGATCATCAATCTTGATTGCCACAGCAATTCCCAGCAATAGCGGAGATAATGCCACGATTCCACCAAAAGATAATACAATGTCAAAGCAGCGCTTTACGTATTTGTCATAAAAAGAAGGCACATAATCGGAATTACCCACTGACTCCAAATGTCCTTTGACTCCATCTGCATTTTCAGCATCTTCTTCGTTTTTAACGAAGATTACCTTTTTTCCTTCAAAAGGGTTCTTTTCATCACCTGCACACTGCTTTTTCTGCATTGCAGATGCTACTTTCACCCCCGCTGTCGTCAGACCTGCCAGTGCTATAACACCGTATAATATCTTTTTCGTTGTCTTTTTCATAGCATTCCTCTACTTTACACCCCGATATGTCGGTACGATTTCTTTAATGTCCTCACGGATATTATCTGTCTCATCATAAGCATCTTTGTAAATCTTGTCCAATTGCTTCTTGAAAACGTCATCATCAAATTCAATCGGTTTTCCAATATAAATCATCTTGTTTGCAGTCTTCTTCAGTCCCTCTTCGCTCATGAGAAGTTCCTCGTACATCTTTTCACCGGGGCGCAGTCCCGTAAACTTGATCTCAATATCTTCTCCCGGCTTGTATCCGGAAAGTTTAATGAGGTTTGTGGCTAAATCCACAATTTTTACCGGTTCTCCCATATCCAGAACGAAAATCTCCCCGCCCCGGGCATAAGCTCCAGCCTGCAACACGAGAGATACGGCTTCCGGTATTGTCATGAAATATCGAATAATATTGGGGTCTGTAACAGTGACCGGTCCACCCTCTGCAATCTGTTTTTTAAAGAGGGGAATAACACTTCCGTTACTTCCTAATACATTGCCAAAGCGAACAGCTACAAAATTAGTCTTTGACTGGCGGTTCATCATCTGAATGACCATTTCGCACATTCTCTTGGATGCCCCCATGACATTGGTGGGATTAACAGCCTTGTCCGTTGATATCAGTACAAATTTTTCCACACCGTATTTATCCGCCGCCTGGGCTGTACGATATGTGCCAAACACATTGTTTTTAATTGCCTCATTAGGGCTCACCTCCATGAGAGGCACATGCTTATGCGCCGCCGCATGATAGACAATGTTCGGACGATATTTTTCGAAGATGGAATTAATTCTCTCTGTATTACGTACTGATGCAATCAGCACAACGAGATTCAGTCGGGGGTACTTGCGAATCAGTTCCTGCTGAATCTCATAAGCATTATTTTCATAAATATCTACAATAATTAATTGTTTCGGTTGATGGCTGGCAATCTGTCTGCACAATTCACTTCCGATGGAGCCTCCGCCGCCGGTAACCAATACCACTTTATCTTTCACATAATTCAGCACTTCTTCGGTGTTAATTTGAATAGGTTCTCTTCCCAGAAGGTCTTCAATTTCTACTTCTTTTAGTTTAGCAACAGACACATCGCCATTAATTAATTGATACATGCCCGGTAAAGTTCGTAATTTACAACCGGTTTCCTTACAAATATCCAAAATTTCTTTTTTTGTCTTCGTATTTGCAGAAGGTATTGCAAAAATAATTTCATCTATATTATATTCACCAACTGCATCTATAATTTTATCTCTTCCACCTATAATTGGTACTCCGCGCAGAAATTTTCCATGGCATCCATTGTGATCATCAATAATGCATTTGACATTTAGGTTCAAATATTGGCTACTTTCTATCTCTTTTAAGATTGAATTAGCTGCCGCTCCAGCACCTATAAGCATTACATTATTTGCTTTCTTTCGTCCTGTAAATTCCGTTCGTTTAGAATTGATTAGACGTAAAATCCGATAACTAAATCTTATCGCACTGGTCATAGCAAATAATAATGCCCAATATATTACGTAATAGCTCCGTGGCATCTTTTCATCTAATATATAACAGAGAATCACCTGTGCTATTGCTGCGCATGTCGTGGCAAATATAATGTTCAATAATTCAGTTGCACTTGCATATCGCCATACGCTTTTGTAAAGTTTCCATAGTGCAAAAAAAACCAGTGTTACTATAATATTAAATGCAATAATATTTTCAAGTTTCTCAAAATACCCAACCGGAATGGAAGAAAAATTGAAATCAAACCGAATATATAGGGCTCCCACAGAAGCCACTATAATAGACATAATATCAAGTAGAATCAGTGCTATGATTCTATTAATTGGAATTCTTAAAAAATTATTGTTTTTCATCCTAGCATTCTCTTTTCTGACATCTTTATATCCATTGCCATTGCTCTTTTCCACGCAAAAAATACAAGAATAATCGTTATTGCCCCACTTCCCCATGAATATTCCAACATTCCAAACAACAATGGTATCAGCAGAAGTAGCAAATACGTATCACTTTCTATATTCCCTCTTTGTTCTTTCATCGCTAGTCGAACAATACTCCATAGCGCCAAAAGAACAAAACACGCTCCCATGCAAATGCCAAAATCTGTACTATATTGCAAATATATGTTGTGTGCATGTCCTATCCAATAATCAGCCACCAATTGGAACCCCTGCTCCGATTGTGGATGTCCAAAAAAATTTAAATGGTGTAAGTAGTAATTATAAATCGTCTTTCTTACTATAAAAGGATTTGAATATTCTTCGTATGTTTTTAAGACAGCTCTTTCTTCTCGTGTGAGTTCAGCTGCATATGACATTATAACAAATGGACTAGCTCCAAAAATTTTATCAGTAATAACTGTAGTTCTTCCGATTGCACTTTCTACTATTTCATTTATGTCTACGTATTTTTCCGAATTCCACGCATCCCAAGAATGCACCTTTTGCTCACTCCATTCTCCCCAAAACCATACCGGATGATGGAACACCGGAGGCAAATACCTTGTCATCCCAAACGTCACCGGAAACATCATACATATGCACAGCATCAGAAGTAACCCGTTTCTAAAATAATGTTTTTTCTTTTTCACTCCCTGATAAAATCCAAGGAATAACAACCCAAGTATAAATGATACCAGCCATACAGTTCTTCCAATTGTCATAAAAATAAACGAGTACACTACTCCTGCCCCAAGCCAGTAATACACTCTCCAGAATTTATGTTTGTTTTCTTTCGTCACATACAGTATTTTTCCAAACACTGCTGCCAACACAACCAGATAAAACATGCCATTCAGGTTGCAGTTATTATAGATTCCAGTATATCTTACCTGATCATACGGCCGGAACACACAACAGAATGCTTGAAATGCAAAAAAAGCGAAGATGACTCCGTTCATGATTCCCTGATACAAGTCCTCCTGCTCCTCTTCCGTAAAATCCGTAAGGTAAAAACATCCGAACATAATAAAATAGCAAAATGGCCATACATAATCACTTCTGGAAAAGATCATCAGAAGCATCATGACTACCCACAGCCCGAACATTCCCCTGTTCAGTTTCGGATACTTCTTTTCCTTCACTACACTGATAAACGTATGGATCACCACATAGCCAAAGAGAAAAACATCCAGACTGACCATCACACGTTCGTTCATGAAATATGCAAGAGGCTGTCCCAATACCACAAACAATGCCCCCGCCACCAGACCTATTCCTGTCCAGACAGCATACGGAATCTTATATGCCATAAATTCTTCCCATTTATAGTGTGACATAATAATAACGGCCATGAGCACTCCAGCCATATCACGAAACGTCTCTATGATGCCATCTAGGCCGGAACCAGTCTTGGTTCTCTGGTCGATCACACAGAACAGGAAAAAGCAAATGGTATATAATATCCGCTTCTTAGACCATATGTTGAATGTTTTATTCTTTATTGTAAGTTGCATATTGATATCCTCATTTTCTGCTTTTTAATAAGACCATATCTTATTGCATACTCTTTTCTATTGTAATCAATTTGGACTATAAGTACAAGCTTTTCTTTATCAGTCTATGAATTCTTAAGAAAGCAACGGATTTACATATCAAATAGACAAACCAGATACAACTATTCATAATTGATGAAAAAAGGAGATTTACTTATGAATACTTTAAACAGATACACTGCAGAATATCTCAGCTATTGCGAATATCGAAAACGTCTGAATTTCAAGACATTGAAAGCATATCGGATCGATTTAAACCAGTATTCTGTATTTTGTAATAGCTCCATGGATTTTCTATCAAGAAATACACTGGATCTGTATATTACAGAATTGCATAAACACTACAAGTCCAAGTCCGTCAAGCGAAAAATTGCCAGTCTGAAAGCATTTTTCCATTATCTGGAGTACGCAGATCTTTTAGTACAGAACCCTTTCGACAAACTGGACGTACATTTCCGTGAAGCCAAGCTCCTGCCCAAAACTATTCCTTTTCATTCCATTCAAAAGTTCTTGTCTGTACTCTATGCACAAAAAAATCAGGCAGCCTCTACTTATCAGTTGAGGTGCTGCCTGCGGGATATTGCTGTGATTGAGTTGTTATTCGCTACAGGAATGCGGATTTCCGAATTATGTTCCCTTCGTCCGTCGGATATCGATCTGGAGAATAACACTGTTCTAATATACGGAAAGGGAGCCAAAGAACGCATCCTGCAGCTTGGCAACCCTGAGGTTATTTCTGCCTTAATGTTGTATCAAGATTCATTCAAAGCAGATATTTCCGACTGTGGATATTTCTTTGTCAACAAGCAAAAGCACAAATTATCTGACCAGTCCGTCCGTTTTATGATCAACCGCTATGCCGATCTTGCCGGAATAGAACAGCATATTACTCCCCATATGTTCCGACACTCCTTTGCTACTCTGTTGCTGGAACAGGATGTCGACATCCGCTATATTCAGAAAATGCTTGGACACAGTTCTATCAGCACGACAGAAATCTATACCCATGTGTCCAGCGCTAAGCAAAAGGATATTCTGGTGAATAAACATCCGAGGAATTTTATGGTGGTTAATAAAGGATAATACACAATTATTTAGGTATGTAAAACAGATGTGAATATCCAATATGTAGGAGAGAAAAAGTTTAAGTGAACGCAATTATTTTAGCAGCTGGAAATAGTTTACGTATGTATCAAACAGGCGCAAATATACATAAGGCATTATTACCTATTCAAAATATTCCCAATATAGAACGCACAATTTTAATGTTACAATTTTGCAATATAACCGAAATTATCATCGCAGTTCCATATCAATGTACACTTTTTGATTACTTAGCAGAAAAATATTCGTGCAAAATTATTTATAAAAAGAAAGAGTGTGCTAATACTTTGCACACAATCAACGATATTTTAACATATATAGACGATACTTTCATTATAGAGGGCGATGTAGTTCTCGCAAAAAATATTTTTGATATTTTTGAAAATAGCACTTATTATGTAATGAAATATCCTAAACCAGAGATTGATGATTGGCATCCTGTTTTAAACCAAGATGGAAATGTATCTACTTTTCAAATTAGCCAAGAGAATACTGCCGCTATATTTGGTATATCCTTTTGGGCACATAAGGATTGCCCTCTTTTGATTTCGCATTTAAAGCAAAAAGCAGCAATATATGATATTCAAGATCCTGATATATTTTGGGATAACCACATTATTGAAATATTAGATAGAATATCAGTTAAAACGTATGAAATTTCTGCTGATGTTGCTTGCGAAATGAATACTTATGAGGAATATAAATTTGCACAAGAGATTTGTAAATCCGCTATTTATGGTAGCCTATTCTTTGACAATGTAACCTTAAGGACAGAGAATGACATTCATTTTAAAATTTTTCATAGTATAGAAAAGGAAACAAATATTTATTGGCTTGACCAACTATTTAATTATTATGGAGAAGAGTTGCTTAAAGATAGTAGATACTTAGCTTACGAAGATTTTTTTTCAACTAATGAACAGGTATTTATTATAAAAATAGGCTCTTTAGAAGTTGGTTTTTTTTCTTTTGTGCACGAAAAAAAATACATTTTATTACGTAGACTTTATGTCAGTTCAAATCGCAGAAATAAGCATATAGGAACGCAGATTGTCCGCTACATCCAATTATATTCTAAATTCAATTCAAAAGAATTTAGGGTAAATGTTTACGATGATGACGCAGAAAAATTTTATAACCATCTAGGGTTTAAGCTAAAATTTAAAACATTTGGTTTAGAAGTATAGTTTATATAGGAGTTGGTAAATAATGAACGGTAGAGAAACAATTTTTTCAATCTTAAATTACTATAATGAAAATAAAATAGACTTTGATGTTTATATCGTAGCAGATGCGCAATTTAAGACCTGTAAATATATGTCGGAACAAATTATACATGCTGATGAAAACGAATTTTTTTCACGAACAGAATTTGCTGAAATTGTTTCAGCTATTTTTAATTGTTTTGGATTTGCTCGAGTTTTTTATTCTGAGATAGAATTTATCAAATACGTTCTGGATAATAATATTTTAAAGTCAGAATGTATTGTATATAATTTTTCAAGAGACGGTCGTGCAAATGGTAAGAAATCTTTAATTCCAGCTTTTTGTGATTTATTAAATATAAAATATACTGGCAGCGACGCATTTGTTATATCATTGTTACGAAATAAGTATGTATATACAAAATTTTTAGAGGAAAATGGAATAACCGTTCCAAGAAGTGAACTTTTTTCCGATAAATCTGATCTTCACTTGCTGTTAAGTCAATATAAGGATCAATATGTAATTGTTAAAAATAGGTATGAGTCTGCAAGTATTGGGATGACAGATAAAAATGTATTTAGGTTATGCCAAAATTCTTTACAACATCTAAATAACTTACTAAAAGAAATGTGTACAGATTCCCTATTAGTGCAGGAATATATTGATGGAATAGAATGTGAAGTATTAGTTCTTCAGTATAAAGGAAAATATTATGCTTTAGATCCCGTTCAAATATTATTTAAAACAAATCTTAATTTTATTGATACAGATACATCAAATACATACAATTATGAATTTAAAGTAATAGAATCTTCAATAAAATTTTTACTCCAAGCAACCGCCCAAAAAGCGGCCGAGCTACTTGGAGTAAAAGATTATGCGCGCTTTGATTTTAGAATAAAAAAGGGAGTTCCTTATCTATTTGATATAGCAGGCACCCCCTATACTATATACCACAGTTCCATAGCCTATTTGTTTACTCAATATTATCAAATGCCTTATGAAAATATTTATAAGGTCATTGTAGCGTGCATGTTATCAAACTATGAATAATCCCTTTAGGAATAGGATGTATACTGTAAGTCCGAAAGCATAAGTCCTCGGTAAAAAAATTTTGACAGGACTTGTTCGGTTCTTTTGGTTTTTACAAGATTATGGCAAAAATTGTAAGCACTTATTGTTTCTTTATTATTGATGAGTTGTTTTACTGCATCATTTTTTTCATTCCAAAATATTTCTTGTTTTCGAAATAATGCTGGAACAAAATCATCTAATTGATTCACATAATGCCATGCATCTTCCCAATTGCAGCTGTTTATTTTTCGGTAGAGCTCAAACCAAGAAAAATAATATCGGTAAAAATCATCAATGCTTTCATCCGCTACATTGGAGATGTCCTTACATTCATATAACTTTTCTAGTTTACGCTTATATGTTACATATTGTTTATCATTATTGGAATATAAATATAATGAACATATATTTGTGTATATAACAAATTGGGTCGCATTTTTCTCGCCGGTAAGTAAAGCCCTTAATTCTTTAATTGCTTTTTTGGCAAAAGATATTGTTTTTTGTGGTGTCTTTGCATCTTGTTCGGCTAAAAGAAATTCTGCAATAATTTGATTATTATAAAGTTTTTCAATCTGAGGAATTTTGATATCTCGTTGGTTAGCTTCAAATACTGCCGTTTTGCACAATTCAATCGCTTCATCAAATTCCTGAATTACAATATCAGTACCGGCCTGGCAAACTAAAGTTATATAATACTCAACCCATATCTCATTTCTGGCAAAATAACTTTTTGCCTTTTCATAATAAATGTTACAGGCGGCTTGGTTTGCAAATAAAAAAGCCTTTCGATTAAATACATTTTCAACGTATTCTCCTATGCCATGTTGCCGAACATTTTTAGAATAAGATAATTCTTGACTTTTATTATATAACTTTTTAAATTTATCATAATCATTAAGTTGATCAAGAACACATGGTGATATTTCATATATTATTTTTAGACGTAATACTGTTTCATCAACTGCTTCTACCATATCTATACTTGAATTGCTAATAGTCAATTCATTCATTGCATAATTGATACACTCATTTAATAAATTGATATATGTTGGCTTATTCATTTTCGTATTTCTATAAATATAATGAAAATATTCACATGTTAATTCTGCTCTTACTGGCAATTCCCAATCATATTTTTTTATGTTTTTATATTTCTGAGCCATATCCGTTAACGGCAAATGTTTATACAAGGAATCATAATAATCCTTTATTACCGCAAACGCCTCTTTATACTTTTTATCTGCGGAATCTGATGCCAAAATATTTTCAATTTTTCTTATTTTTAAATCATCTTCCATTTTTCTTGCAGCTGAATATGATAAGATAAATAAAGAAAAAGAAAGTGAAGAAATACCTCCGATATATTTATACATATAATATGCTCTAAAATAATATTCATCTTGTTCATTTAAAGTATAAAATTTGTAATAAGTAATTAATATTTCTTCATGCCTCTCCATAGTTATTTTTGCAATATAATTTTGTATATCTGCCGAAATAAAACTATAATACTTTTTTAAATCTTTTTCTAATAATGCCTCGTTTTTGGCAATATCTAGTCCATCTTTAACATCCTCAATCTTTTCTGCTACTATTTCTCGTAAAAACTGAGCAGAAAATTTTTTTAATGCCAAAGATGCTGCGAAAACGATAGTTTCCATTTTCTTTCCACTTATATCATGTTTTTCGCCCTGAGACTTTATAGTGGATATTCTTTTCGTAACTACATCTTGCAACGTTGAAATATATCCA
>OOCM01002072.1_pt1 | contig 14102 bp, 10 predicted proteins | sample 1671111 | NCBI WGS metagenome assembly OOCM01 (sample SAMN06348123, study PRJEB24527) | human gut metagenome | biome: human gut; feature: ankylosing spondylitis patient; material: feces | host: Homo sapiens | place: China | collected 2015-10 | reverse complement strand
TAGCATAAGGCAAATGCTTGTAAATTTCACATCTGTATGCTACTATAATAACAAGAGAAAAGAAGGTGATGGGATGGCGCAAAAGGATACATCTGAAAAAATTCTGGAATCCTATAACGATGTCTTTTCGGACATTGTGAACGTGCTTCTGTTCAACGGCAAACAGGTTCTGTCTGCAGATGAACTGGAAGATCAGGCTCCACGCTCCTACTACAAGGCAGATGGCAAGATTCGTGAAATTGAGCGAGATGTTGCCAAACGCTGGAAGAACGGAAATATTCGCGTGGCCTGTATCGGTTTTGAAAACCAGACCGCTTCTGATCCCAATATGCCGCTCCGTGTCATGGGTTACGATGGCGCAGAGTACTGGGCGCAGTTACTTGGCGATAGCGAAAATCTCTATCCGGTCGTGACGCTGGTGCTCTACTTCGGCCATGATAAACCGTGGAATGGGCCGCTTTCCCTGAAAGAGCGACTGAATATTCCCAAAGAGTTTGAGCCGTATGTCAACGACTATAAGATCAATCTGTTCCAGATTGCATATCTGACCCACGAGCAGGTAGAACTTTTCCAGAGCGATTTTAAGGTTGTTGCAGACTACTTCGTGCAGAAGCGGGAAAACGGCGACTACATTCCGAGTTCGCAGGATTTGACCCATGTGCAGGAAACGCTTCAGCTGCTAAGTATTATGACGAATGATAATCGGTTTGAGGAAGCGTACAATACAAATACCGATGGCCAGAAAGGAGGCCCACGCAATATGTGTGATGTGCTTGATAAAGTGGAAAACGGAGGCATTAAAAAAGGCATCGTGAAAGGCGAAAGCCGTGGTGAAAACAAAATGGCTCTGTTGGTGAAGAGGCTTCTTGACCAGAATCGCATTGACGATGTAAAGAGGGCTTCCGAAGATGAAAAGAGCCGTGCGGAGTTGATGAAAGAGCTTGGAATCAACTGAAAAATTGAAAACCGCGATGTGTCGTTATTCCGAACGCTCTGTAATTTTGGCACCCGCCCAGGCTGCTATTAAAAATCCGAGGAAATAAGATTTCCCCAAAGGATTGCGTAGCATAAATAGCTAACGAAGCCCCTTGGTTTCCGTAACTGGAAGCCAAGGGGCTTTTTGTGTCTGAGAATTGCAAAAATACATTGACGCTTCTACTACTTTCAGGTATGATAAAAGAGTCGTGCTATTAACAAAACGTGAATTGCCAAGAAAGAAGGAACATCATGAACTATGGCCTCCTAAGTCTGCTACCGCCTGTTGTTGCAGTCATTCTCGCCATCTGGAGTAAAAACGTTATCCTCTCGCTGTTTTGCGGTGGCTTTGTGGGTGCAATGATCTTCTGCGGTGGAAACCCATTTGCAGCAGTACATTCAATGATCGGTGATTATTTTTTTATTCAGCTTACAGATTCCTATAATGCGGGCGTACTGGTGCTGATCGTATTCATCGGTGGATTTATCAAACTGGTGGAAAAATCTGGCGGCGCTCAGGCTTTTGGCAAAAGCGTCTACCGTATTGTGAACACCAAGCTCAAAGCGCAGCTGTGTGCTTGGCTGGGTGGCATTCTGATTTTCTTCTCCGACTTGGGTACGCCGTTGCTGGTGGGGCCTGTGTTCCGTCCACTGTTTGACAAGCTGAAAATTTCTCGCCAGAAGTTGGCATGGATTCTGGATTCCACATCTTCCCCGGTAGCAATCCTGATTCCATTTATCGGCTGGGGCGTATATATTATGGGGCTGATTCAGGCAGAATTTGACAATCTCGGTGTTATGGAATCCGATTACACCACCTTTGTGCAGGCAATTCCGTTTCAGCTGTACGCCATTCTGGCAATTATTATGATTCCGCTGGTTGCTTTTACCCACAAGGATTTTTCGCTGATGAAAAAAGCGGAACAGGAGGCAGCTGCTAAGGATTATTCTTTCGATGAATCACTATCGGTCGATGAAGGAAAGGCGGATGGCTATTCGCTCAAAAACGCAAAGCCCATCATGGTGATTCTGCCTATCGCTGTTACTTTTGCCACTCTGTTTATCACGCTGGCTCCGCAGGGTTTTCCGTTCAAGAAGGTAGGAGGCAATGACTTCCGTGTGGCTTTGACTATGGGCTACCTGTTTGGCGCATTGGTGCTGATGGCCCTTATCCAGTTTTTTAAGGTAATGAATTTCAAGGATACCTTCAAGATTTACGTAGATGGCATGAAGAGTATGACGGATGTGGCGATTACGCTGGTGCTGGCATGGTCACTGGGAAGCATGATAAGCGGTTTGGGAACGGCTAATTTCATTGTGGAGACGATGCAGAGAATGCAGTTCTCGCCTGTTCTGGTTCCGGCCTTCATCTTCCTGTTCGGTGCGTTTGTGTCGTTTGCGACTGGAAGCTCTTGGGGGACTTTTGCTATCATGATGCCGCTTGCCATCCCTATGGCACACGCATTCAGTATTCCGTATGCCATTGCAACAGGCGCTGTACTTTCCGGTGGTTTATTCGGAGATCATTGCTCGCCTATTTCAGATACCACTATTCTTTCTTCTACTGGTGCTGAATGCGACCTTGTGGAGCACGTAAAGACCCAGTTGCCGTATGCGGTGGTAAATGGTATCATCGCATTTGGATGCTATATTCTGGTGGGCTTTACGCATAGTCCGATGATTGTTCTGCTGGCAGTGGCATTGCAGGCGGCAACGATTCTGATTTGGAATCGGTTGGATTTCAAGAAAATTTAACTGTCTGTCTGAAGCCTCTTGTTTTCCGTAACTGGAAGCCAAGGGGCTTTTTGATGCAAAAAAGAATGGCTCTCAGCCTCCTTGCGGAAGCTGGGAGCCATTTGCTGTCTTGATGGTCAGATGCTAATGATAACGGTCTTATCGTGCCATTTCTTGCCGAAGAATTTCAGGCCGATTTCCTTGCAGTAGGCTGCTGCCATCTCACGGGTGATGGTAAAGCGAAGCAACTCTTTGGGGTTTAGGATATGGTCGGTCAAAGCGCAATCGATGCAGGAAGGAGCATCGGGAAAATTCTTTTCCCGATAGGATTGCAAAGCAATCTGACTGGCGGTAAAATTGGGGTGTGAATCACGCCGAGCATCAAGGTTCAGTGTGAAATTGAATGTATTGTCATCCAGCTCGACAGCCTGTAAAACGAACTCATCAATGAGAGCATTCTTTGAGGGTTGCTTTGTCGAATGGGGATGATAAAGGTCTATTTCCATCCATCACCCTCAGCACCACAGGCTGCTATCAAGAACCCCCGCAAGTGATCACGTGAGCACCTGAAAAAGCACAAATAAAGCAAACGAACCGCCCCGGTTTTTGCGTGTGAGTGGATTGCAATAAGTGCAGAATACCGGTATAATAATGCTATCTGATGATTCTGACGAATGTGCTGCATCTGACTGCTGAGGATCGCTATGCAGAGAAAATAGGGAGGGATCGAGATGCTGAACATCTACTTTGGAGATATGCCGGAGGCTGTCTACAATACTTCGGTCTATTTTAACTATACCTACGAGGATGGATGGCTGACTTCGGACTTTGCCAAAGAGGTCATCAAGAAAATTGATAAGTCCGAGGTCAAAGGTCCCCATGCGGTCGAAAGCCCGGTTCTGGGGGTCATTTCACCGGAAAAACTGTCTGGCGGCACGAAGACGCTTCTGCTCATGGCAAACGACCCGGAAAAGGTATTCAATGCCTCAACTTGTGGTGACAACTGCGCACCGTTCATTCTGAAGCTGGCGAAAAAGAAGGACCTGACCATCAACCTGCGGCATCTCATGGATTTCGGCAAGAAAAAATTCCCGGTGGATGTGAAAATCCTGAACACCGGTGATGTGGTGCACAGCATGGAAGAACTGATGCCGATTGCATTTCAGTTTGTGTGAGGCGATAGGATGAAGGGTAAACATAAAATCGAAGTCCGAAGCGGACGGGTCGTTTTCACGATCGAACTGGAACGGAACATTACGATTCTGCGAGGGGACAGCGCTACCGGAAAAACAACGCTGGTTGAAATGCTGCAAGCATACGAAACCTACGGCAGACAGAGCGGCGTGACAGTGAGTTGTGATAAGCCGTGCCGGGTACTGTCGGGTGTTAACTGGGAATTGCAGCTGAATGCGACCCATGACAGCATCGTGTTTGTAGATGAAGGCAGTACCTTTGTTTCGAGTCTGGATTTTGCCCGTGCGATCCAGCATTCGGACAATTACTATGTGCTGGTCACAAGAGAAGATCTGAGCACCCTGCCGTACAGCGTAAACGCGATTCTGGAACTGAAAAAGATTACTAGCCGCTTCAAACGAACTTATAATAAGGCGTACCCGGTCTATGATTCGCTGGCAGCCAGCAATGTGCAGCTGGAAGGTGTCGAAAAGCTTCTGACAGAGGATGCAAATTCCGGGTATCAGCTGTTTACAAAAGTCGGCGAGAAATACGGCGTTGTCTGTATCTCTGCGGCAGGCAAAGATAACATCAAACAGAAGATCTTCCTGATGAAATCCGAGAAGGTTCTGGTAATTGCGGATGGTGCGGCGTTTGGCCCGCAGATGAACGACATTTATCGCCTGATGCAGGAGGACAACGCAAAGTTCAGCTTGTACCTGCCGGAATCGCTGGAATGGCTACTTCTGAAAGCAGATTTGCTCGGACAGCCGGACATTCTTGAAATCCTGCAACATCCGGCAGATTTCATCGAGAGCAGCGAATTCTTCAGCTGGGAGCGGTTCTTTACCAACTTGCTGGAACAGCGAACGAAGGATGTTCCCTATATGCGGTATGACAAGGCAAAACTGCCGGAATTCTATTTGCAGGAAGAAAATTTGGAAAAGATCATTGCGGAGATGGAGTAAAACACACTGGAAATTCACAAATAACGTATCATCGCTACTCCGAACGCTCTGTAATTTTGGCACCCGCCCAGGCTGCCATCAAGAACCCCCGCAAGTAATTGCGTGAGCGCTTGAAAAAGCACAAATAAAACAAACGAAACGCCCCGGTTTCCGTAACAGGAAGCCGGGGCGGTTTTTGTGTTGCAACGTACAGGAAAAGCAGAAAATATCTTTTACAGAAAGGACAAGCAAACTGTCCAACAGGATCGTTATAATAGACAGACAAAAGGGCATAAACGCCATCAAAGGAGAGTGCACAATGAAAAAATATGGATGTTTCTGCTGGGCGCGGCATTTGCCGCCGAATTGTTTCTGCTTGTCTGCATGGCAAGCAGAAGTGCATCACCGCGTCAGGTAATGTACACTTTTAAGGATGATGTATGGGATGTGATCTATCGGCTGAACCGCAGATGGAATTTGTGAGAAAAGCACTTGGCTTTTTGGAGGATGGACAGACAAGCTGTCCATCTTTTTTTGTATACTGGGGTTGTGCAAAAGAGACAAAAATTTTGCAGCTGTTTCACAAAACAACAAAATTTCACACAAAGAATTGCGACTGTTGTTGCACTGTGTTACAATGAGCAGAGAAGGAGAATGAACCGTGCGTAATAGTAGATTAGACCGTATACTCTATATCCAGCAGGTGCTGGTACAGGGCGGGGTGCTGAATAAACAGCAGACGGCTGACCGCTTCGGTGTCAGCGAGAAAACCATCCAGCGCGATCTTGATACCCTGCGCAGCTATTTTGCAGACAGCGAGCCGCGCCGGGAGATCTTATACAACTCCGCAAAGGGCGGCTATCTGCTGGATGACACGCTTTCCCGCTTCCTCACCAGCAGCGAGATTCTGGCGGTATGCAAGATTTTGCTGGAGAGCCGTTCCATGGTCAAGGAGGAAATGTTCCCCATTCTGGACAAGCTGGTGCAGGTGTGCACCCCGCTGGACCGGTTGAATCAGGTGAAAGACCTCATCAGCAACGAACGCTTCCATTACGTTGAGCCGCAGCACGGCCGGAAGTTCATTGAGAGCCTGTGGGAGATCGGCACGGCAGTAGAAAATCACAATGTTATGGAAATTACCTACTGCCGCACCCATGACGGCGAGACCCGTGTGCGCACTATTGAGCCGGTGGGCATCCTGTTCAGTGAGTATTATTTCTATCTGGCAGCGTTCATCGAGGGCATCGACAAGGATAAGCATTTCCAGAACCCGCAGGATAACTCCCCCACCATTTACCGCATCGACCGCATTCAGAACTATAAGACCCTCGACCGGCACTTTGCCCAGCGCTATACCGATCGCTTTCAGGAGGGCGAGATGCGCAAGCGCATCCAGTTTATGTACGGCGGCGAGTTGCAGACCATCCGGTTCGAGTATACCGGGCCAAGTCTGGAATCCGTGCTCGACCGTCTGCCCACTGCAAAGGTTTTGCAGGTGACGGAAAAAGGCTGGATCGTGGAAGCCGAGGTGTTTGGCACGGGCATCCAGATGTGGGTGAGAAGTCAGGGAGATTACATCAAAATTATATCGGAAATGAAAAAATAAAAGGAGTTCTGCTGTATGAACAAGGTTCGGGTCGAAGTTTTCTATCAGGATAATGCTTTGCAATCTATCCGTATCGACCACTACGAGATGGAAGGCCTTGTAGCAATAGAAAATAAAACTATCCCAGAGTGGTTTATGCCCGCTTCAGGTCGTGCCAGCTGGAAAGGCCTGAAAGAGGAACTTGAAAGCCAAAGCAGGAAAGAGGGGGAGCTCTGCTTTATTTTCAATGGCCCGGAAGAGGAAAAAGCAATTTTTCAGAAGTGCATTCAAGAAAACAAACTGGGCAGAATGGCTGACGAGTTGGAGATAGAGGAAGCTGCATTGGAGTATCTTGAAATTGCACAACACTGCTGGCAGCATGGCGATGATGAGGGCACATTGCGGGCATACGAAATCGCGGCGAAATGGTATCACATGGCTGAGGCGGAATTTGTGCTGGGAGATTACTGCGAGAGAGTTCTGGGTGATAACGAAAATGCTGTGCAGTGGTTCCGAAAAGCGGCAAAGCAAGGCTATACAGATGCAGAGTATCGCTATGGAAAATGTCTGGAAAATGGAACGGCTGTCCCAGAAAGCAAAACGGATACAGCAGTGAGCTGGTATCAGAAAGCCGCCGCACAGGGCCAGAAAGATGCGGCTCAGGAACTAGAGCTACGCAGGCAGGCACAGATAGAAGCCGAACGCCGGAAGCAGGCAGAAGAGGCGGAACGTCAGAGAATAGCAAAAGAGGAGGCGGAACGCCGGAGACGAGCAGAGGAGGAAGCAAGGGCAAAGAAAAAGGAATTGATAATACCGGTGAATGTTCCGAGTTCAGAAACAGTAGAGACGCCGTTTAAGCCAGATTATATTTCCTTACAGAAAGCAGCTGAAACAGGCAGGGATAAAAAGTATAAGAATAAAACTTCACTGGAAAAAGCTGCATTCTGGAATGAAGTTGCTCAAAATGCAAAAGAATCTAGGCAAGCAGTAGATAAAAAGGCAGAAGAAGCATGTGCCAATATCTGGTGCAGCCGAAAAGCGCAGCGGGAAATTCGAAAATCTGCGGCAAACACGAAAATGATGACAGGCACCGTACAACTTGTAGCAGAGCTTGTTTCTTCGGTATATGAAAGTATAGGTTGTGAGGAGGAGAAGATGCTTGAGAATATGGAAATTATTGAATAAAGTTTTCTTTTTAGTATAAGAGGAAATCAACATGAGCGATTTACAAATGACGAATCAGGACCTCTCCCAGAGACAGTCGATGGAAGAACTTGCAAATCAGCTGACGTTGGCAGACCATCTGGTGTACAAAAAATATCTGCCGGAATTGCAAAATTATCCGCTGGTGGAACCATCGGAAGAAATGAAGAGAACGCTGGATGTCAAGACCTGCATCAAGCTGTTCCAGATGAAGAAGCTGACTCTAAAAAAAGGCGAGGATATGCTTCAAAAACTCTCCACCGTTTATCATTCCAGCATGGCCCTTGGGTGCAGTTTGGCTGTGATGGTCGATGTTCCGGCAGATGGTGCTCCGGCAGATATTTATTTGGGTGTGCGGCAGAATCCGGGCAGGCAGAGCATCGATAACCGCGACCTTGCAATTTCCGGTGATGCGATTGAAAAAGGGATGAAGAGTAACTTTCCCGGCTCTGAAGTGCAGGAACTCCATCAGGAAGAAATTGACGCGCTGCTGGAAGACGATAACGGTTCTTTCGGTTCGGCACAATCGGCAATCGCTTCTGTCTCCTGCGTTGCGGCATTGCGAGATAAATCCAAGACGGAGGACAAAGCATTTATTCAGGGCATTGAGCGTTTTATCGATGCAATGGATGGCGATGCTTATACAGCGTTATTTCTGGCAGAGCCAGTTACAGAAGAAACACAGGCTGGCATCCGAAATGGATATGAGGAACTGTATAGCGCGTTGTCTCCGTTCCGCAAAACAACGTGGTCTTATACAGAAAACGAAAGCCATGCGGTCATGGAGACGTTCTGCTCTGGCACATCGGATACGGTAACGGACGGAACGAGCAGTGGCTTCAGCGATGAACAAGGCCGAAACACGGGATTTAACTTTAGCGCTGGAATGAACCAAGGAACGACGAATACGATAGGACAGTCGCACGCGGTCACACGGCTTCGGTTGCCGAGCAAAAGAACGATGGTCGGCGTTGCGGCTGGTGCGAGTATCCTTGCGCTTGGAGCAGTGGCGGCATCGGCAGTCTTCCCGCCTGCCGGAGCAGCCATCGTGTCGGCGGCGAGTACAGTTGGTGCGGCGGTAAAGGCTGGACCGCTGTTTGGCGCTGTGGTGCCTATGGTGGCTGGACATGAAACAAATGGGACTGCATGGAGTACGGCACGGAGCATCGGAAAGTCGCTGGGCTTTGGGATGAGCCGGGGATACAACACGGCGCACACAGACAGCTCTACGGTGGAACGCAGCAATGCGCACAGCACCAATGAACAGCATTCCAACGGGACGACGGATACGCACGGCACTGTGCGGACGCAGCAGATAGAAGTCTGCAACAAGGCGGTGGAAGAACTGCTGACACGAATTGACGAGCAAATCAAGCGTACCAAAGAAAGTGAAGATTACGGCTGTTACAGTTGTGCGGCTTATTTTTTGTCCTCTCGCCCCAGCAAGGCTCTTCTTGCAGCTAATACATATCGTTCGCTGATGATTGGAGAAGGCTCTTCTGTGGAAAGCGGTGCGGTCAATCTTTGGCAGGACCGTGCAAGTGTAACTGCTATGCGAGAATATCTCAAACGGTTTACACACCCTGTCTTTGCACGCCAGCTCTGGGAGAATGAAGCTGACAGTCTGTTTTACACAGCAGGTACGCTGGTCAGCGGGCGGGAACTGCCGATGCACCTTGGCTTGCCCACCCGCTCAGTGCATGGTTTGCCGATTATTGAGCACGCGGAGTTTGGCCGCAATGTGCCGGATGAGGCGATGCCGGATGAGGACAAGATGAATCTGGGCAAGATTTACCACATGGGCAAAGAGGAAGCGGCAGGACTGCTCTTGAACCGGCAGGCGATGGCTTCCCATACGTTCATCACTGGCTCGACCGGCACAGGCAAATCCAATGCGGTCTACCATCTGCTGGATGAGATCACAAAGAACGGACAAACGACGTTTCTTGTGGTGGAACCGGCCAAGGGCGAATACAAGAACGTGTTCGGCAATTGTACAGATGTGCAGGTGTTTGGTACAAACCCCAGAGAAACGCCGCTGCTGCGCATGAACCCCTTTGCATTCCCTGAGAATATCCATATTCTGGAACATATTGACCGTCTGGTGGAGATATTCAACGCCTGCTGGCCGATGTATGCAGCCATGCCAGCGGTGCTGAAGGATGCTATTGAGCGCAGCTATCAGAAAGTAGGCTGGGATCTGCGCAATTCGGAGAGCGAGAAGGGAATTTTCCCAACCTTCTTTGACCTGCTGGATATTCTGCCGGGCGTCATTGAAGAGTCGCATTATTCCAAGGATACCCAAAGCGATTATGTGGGCGCATTGTGCACCCGCGTAAAGTCGCTGACAAACGGTATTTATGGCAGTGTGCTTTGCGCAGAAGATGCGCTGAGCGATGCTGAAATGTTCGATCAGAATGTGATCGTAGATTTGAGCCGTGTGGGCTCTATGGAAACGAAATCGCTGCTGATGGGCATCTTGGTGATGAAGTTACAGGAATACCGGATGTGCAGCAGCGGGATGAACAGTAGGCTGCGCCATGTTACCGTGCTGGAAGAGGCGCACAATCTGCTGCGCAAGACGTCGGCGGAACAGTCGCAGGAAGGGGCAAACCTGCAGGGCAAGTCGGTGGAAATGCTGGCAAATGCCATTGCGGAAATGCGTACTTATGGTGAGGGGTTTATCATTGCAGACCAGGCACCCGGACTGCTGGATATGTCGGTCATCCGCAACACGAACACCAAAATTATTCTGCGCCTGCCGGACGAAGAGGATCGCAAGCTGGTAGGTAAGTCTGCCGCTCTGAAGGAGGCACAGATCGACGAATTGTCCAAGCTGCCGCTGGGTGTGGCTGCCGTTTACCAGAACGAGTGGCCGGAGGCGGTGCTCTGCAAGATTGAGGCGTATCCCATGCCGGAAAATGCTGTTTACCACAAGCCTTCAAAAATGCCGCATGAAATCAACGCAGAGTTTGTATTCGGACAACTGGCAGTGGGCAAAGAGCTGGAACCGCTGAGCATTTCGGAGATGGAGCAGCTGAAGCTCTGGCTGAAACGCCATGAGACTGTGCTGAAGCCGGAGGACGACCGCTACTTGGAACGGGTCTTTGCAGGCGGAGAACTGGATGTGGCTAAGACTCGGAAAGCTGTGTTCGATTTCTTTGGTGGGATCGGTACAGTCGTTGATTACTGTGCCGCAGCTAAAAAATCGCTCACACCCCGTAAAGAATTTCTGGAACAGCTGCAGGGACAGTACGGCCTGAAAGCTGCTGCTGCAGACTGGGTGCTAAATAGCGTGATAAGCATGGGCATGAGCCTGAACCCGGATGCAAAGGCTGTAGATAATCTAAGGACGAATTTTGAACAGCAGGGAGGTCGTGTGCTGTGAGGCGAGAAATCTCAGAAGCGAAACCGATGGAAGCAAAAACGCACATTGGGTTGGATGATGTCGTCAAACGGTCATTTGAGCGTCTACAGAAAGGCGTGACAGAAAAGGCAGAAGAAAAACTGGATGCTGCTACGGAAAAGTCATTTGCAGAGCTAGAAAAAGAGCTGGAATACAAAAATAACGATGATGGAATGCCGTACCGTATGGAGCAGGATCTTTTGACGGATGCAGAGTATAAAAGAAACGGATATGAGTACACTACCGATCACCTTGGAAGGCTGTTTACAGCCGAGGGAGACCTGCATCTGAAAGAGCATGATGGTCGTCTGCAAATTAAAGACAGCATCCATGACATTGGAAAAGGATATGAAAAAAGTACCGATGATCGAGGTCATGCAATTGCAGATCGCTTTGATGGGGCAAACGATTTGGAAAATCTCATTCCGCAGGATTCTGGACTAAATCGGAACGAATTCAAAAATTTTGAGAATAAACTGGCACAGGAAGTGGAAGCTGGGAAAAAAGTCAATCTGAAATTGGAGATGCATTATCCGGGAGACTCCTTCCGCCCGGATGCCATTACTGCTGTGACAACGATTGACGGAAAGCAGGAAGTTAAAGTATTTCTGAACGATTAGTATTTATAAGTCCACTGCACTTTCAGATTATTACAATCCCGGTCGATTGCACATACAATACAAGTATCACTTCACAAAACGGAGGGTACTTGTACTATGGTGGACTACGCCGACATCGGAAAACGTATTCGTGCCTGCCGCCTTGCAAAGGGCATGACGCAGGAGCAGCTGGCCAATGAGGTCGGCGTGGTAGTTACGCACATCAGCCATATCGAGACGGGCAACTCGGTGCCCAGCCTGAAAACGCTGATCGACATCATCAACGCGCTGGACTGTTCCGCAGACGAGCTGCTGTGTATCGAGATCAAAAAAGCAAAGCCGGTGTTCGACAGCTGGATGACCGAACAGCTTGCAGATTGCTCTGCCGATGAGGCAAAGATCATCAAAGAAACGGTGGTCAGTCTGAAAAAATCGCTCCGAAAAGTGTACGGAAAGTCCTCTAAATACAGATATGACTAAAATTTCAAAAACTAAATGTCAGTTGATAGGTATTGAGTGTCTGAAAGAACACCAATAAACAGAATGAACCGCCTCGGTTTCCATAGTAGGAAGCCGGGGCGGTTTTTTATACAAAAAAGAGATCGTTTTTTATAGCTTTGATGAATTGGCGCAGAGTCATTGACAGCAGAAGGGCAGAAGCGTATCTTTGGAACAGAAGGCAGAACAGGGCCATAAATAGCAGTTTTCTTTACCTTGCAAGGACACTTTCGTTTTGATGAGGCACGACCCGGTGTGCCGCTTTTTTCATTTGCGGAGATAAAATGCAAAAAGTACGGATTATAGTACACATTATCTGCTATGCTCGGTACACGGAAAGCACACACCGGAAAAGGAGCAAAAATGCGCTGGACGTTGAATAAAACAAGGCTTTTGGCCGGTAAAACGGACCCGGAGAATACCAGCCTGTGGCTGCCGCTCTGGATGCACCTGTGGGATACGGCGGGCATCATGGAGCGGTTGGTCCGGCAGTGGCTCCCGGAAAGTGCAAAACGGGCCATGGGCTTTGAGCGCGAGGAAGCGTTGCTCGCGCATGCCCGGTTTCTGGGCGGGATCCATGATATAGGCAAGGCTACGGTAGCCTTTCAGGCAAATATCCTGCGCACTCTGCCGGAGGCGCGGCAGCGGCTGGAAATGCTGACGCCGCTGGACTGTCCTGAACAGAACCGCAGAGAATCGCCGCATGCCCGGGCGGGAGAGGCAATCCTGCTGTGGGATGATTGTCCCGGCGGGCTAGCCTCCATTGTGGGAGCGCATCACGGCAGGCCACAGAGCTGCGCGGCGGTCGATGATCAGTTAGAGGGTTGGGAGAGCAACTACTACCCCAAGGGACAAAAAAAGGTCTGGCAGGGCTTTTGGACAGAACTGCTCATGACTGTTTTGCAGGACTGCGGCTTTGATGATACGACGGAACTGTACGACCTGGACCCGCAGGAGGAAGTGCTTCTGACCGGACTTCTGATCATGGCAGACTGGATCGCCAGCAATACGGAATACTTCCCCCTAATCCCGGTAGAGGAGCTGGGCAGCATGCAGGATTACCCGGCGCGGGTGGACAGGGCTTGGGAAAAGCTGGCCCTGCCCTTCCCGTGGGAGGCACAGCCGGGCATCGCAGACCCGCAGGAGTTTGCGGTGCGGTTCGGCTTTGCGCCCAATGCGGTGCAGAGGGCTGTTCTGGAAGCTGCAGATACCGCAGCGGAACCGGGCATTCTGATTTTGGAAGCACAGATGGGCGTGGGCAAAACCGAGGCGGCGCTGGCCGCTGCGGAGATCATGGCCAGCCGGTTCGGGCTGGGCGGTGTCTTTTTCGGGCTGCCCACACAGGCCACGGCAAACGGCATCTTTCCCCGGCTGCTTGGCTGGGCAGACACGCAGTCTGAGGAGACGCTGCCGCAGGCTATAAAGCTGGCGCACGGCATGGCAGAACTGAACGAGTGCTATTTGCGGTTACAGGGGCGCGGGGTGCAGCTGGAGGAAGATGCGCAGGAAGAGCATCGGGTACAGGTACACCAGTGGTTTCGAGGAAACAAACAGGTACTGCTGGCAAACTTCGTGATTGGCACAGTGGATCAGCTGCTGCTGGCGGCACTTGCCCAGAAGCACGTTATGCTGCGGCATCTGGGACTTGCGGGCAAGGTGGTCATTATTGATGAGTGCCACGCCTACGATACCTACATGAACTGCTATCTGGACCGGACACTGGAATGGCTGGGCTGGTATAAGGTGCCGGTCATTCTGCTTTCGGCCACCCTGCCCGCCCGGCGGCGCACAGAGCTGGTCGAGGCCTACCAGCAGAAAAAGGCTGCCCCGGACGCCCCATGGGAAACCAGCTGCGGCTATCCGCTGCTGACATGGACGGATGGCGCAGAGGTAAAGCAAACGGCCATCCCATCGGACGCACCCGGTCAAACGGTGCAGCTGACCACGCTCACAGAGCCGGAGCTGCCCGCGCTGCTGCGCCG
>OOCM01002069.1_pt1 | contig 14111 bp, 6 predicted proteins | sample 1671111 | NCBI WGS metagenome assembly OOCM01 (sample SAMN06348123, study PRJEB24527) | human gut metagenome | biome: human gut; feature: ankylosing spondylitis patient; material: feces | host: Homo sapiens | place: China | collected 2015-10 | reverse complement strand
AGAATATAAAAATTGCCGCAAGCACCTGATTTCTCATCTTGAAGGTAATATTGCATGGCTGCATCCGGAAGATGCAATTAAACAGAGGGAACGTCTTAAAGCCGAGAGGATCGCCGCCCGTGAACAGCGTGTCGAGCCTGTAAGCGAGGTTCAGGAGTTAAACGAAAATGTACCCGATGAAATTTCAGAGCCGTCAGAAAGCGAATGCGGCGATTTTGTGGAGTACGAAGGAGATGAAGAAATGGGCATGGAAATGTCTATGTGATCGGAGGTTTAAAATGAGTAAAAAGCAGTTATATATTGCATACGGCAGTAACATAAATTTGGAGCAAATGGCATACAGATGTCCACATTCAAAGGTTGTAGGAGCATCAGAAATCAAGGATTTTGAATTGGAATTCAGAGGCGTTGCGACTATCGTTCCGAATAAAGGGGCAAGCGTTCCTGTTCTGATATGGGAGCTTGACGAAAGGGATTTACCAAATCTCAACAGATACGAGGGCTATCCGAGGTTTTACAGGCAGGAAAATATGTCCTTTGAATTGAATGGGAAAGTTTGTACTGGTATGGCATATCTGATAAATTATGGGGAGCTTTCTCCGCCGAGCAGCAGATATTATAACACTATTTTACAAGGGTACAAAGAAAACGGTTTGGACGAGAGTTACCTAATTACAGCTCTGGAAAATTCACTATTTATTGAACATTCAGTAAATGATGAATTTGACGAGGATTATGATCTTGACGACGATATGCAGATGAAATTTTAAGGAGAGTGGTTGAATGAAATACAATGGTTTTTATGTGAAAATATCTCCCGATACTGATCTGCATCGGGAGGATAAGGACGGTAATGATATTCGCTGTAAAGGCTTTACTATAGAAGTTTTTGCTGATGAGTCTGAAAAGCTTGAGATTGATGTTTTTTCGGCGGCGGTGGATTTTGAACTGCTGGAAGACAGTCTTGAAGAAGTGGAACAATTTGCTAAGGATTATATTGACTGTGAGGAGAAGGAATACCGTAGAATGAGTGATGAGTTCAATGAACATTGACCGGTAGAAATAATTTTTAATCGGAATGGTCATAATTTATCTCGTTTTAGATATGCATCCATTTGGTATCAGCAAGACAGTTTCAGGACTATCATTCGATAGTCCTTTTTTCATGCCCAAATCACCGACAAATACCACAAAAAATCGGTCAGTAATCCCATTTGGGATCTACTGACCGATCTTGCTGTTTATTCACTTGCACAAAACATAACGCTAGCCTTAAATCAACGTTTCTCGTCCGTCAGCTCAAACCTGATACTGTGCAGGTCAAGCCCATTCTGTGCAAAGTATATCCTGAAAGTTGTGAAGCGTGAGAACATAGGCGTTTTCTTTTCCATTGAAACAGCCTTTCCACCTGTGCCATTAAAAGTGAACGTACCCACCGCCGTTCCCATGCTGAACAGCGTCATAGGTATCTGCGCAAGCTCACTCTGTGTGGAGCTTGCCGTAACTATCACCCTGTAAATACCGAAGTTTGACAGGTCAAGAGCAAAGCTATAAGAAGTGCCTTTCTTTGTGTCAACATCACTAAGGTCAAGAGTTATGTCACGGTCTACCTTATAAAACTGTACAGGCTTGTCGTCCTCCTGCTCCTCGTCCTCTCGGTTTATCACCTTGACAGTATCTCCTATACCCTCCGCACGCTTAAGAGCATTAGTGTGAAGAAGGAATCCGCATATGTTCGCCGCATTTCTCTGAAGCTCACACCTCTCTATACCGCCATTTTCAAGGGCAGCAAGCGTGTTATCGTCATTCTTTTCTCCGTCAGGACAAACCATGTAAACATCGTTCTGCGCCCTAGCCATAGCTGCAAGATCCGTCTTGTCAGGCTCTTTTCCACGAACGTTTATGTTCGCCCACCAGTCCGTCATGGTGAAGCCCTTGAAGCCCCATTCCTCACGAAGTATCACTGTGTTTAGGTCAAAGTTTCCTGCCGTCCACAAGCTGTTTACTCTGCCATACGTGGTCATAACAGAGGAAGCTCCTCCCTCTTTTACCGCTATCTCAAAGCCCTTTAGATATATCTCCCTGATCGCTCTTTCCGATACCACCGAGTCGATAAAATGCCTGTTCGTCTCACGATTGTTCGCACAGAAGTGCTTTATCGTACCTGTCACCCCTGCACCAGCCATGCCCTTTAACTCAGCCGCCGCCATTTTGCCGGTAAGAAAAGGATCTTCCGAGAAATACTCAAAGTTTCTGCCATTCAAAGGGTGTCTGTGAATGTTCATTCCAGGGCCAAGCAGACAATCCACCTTGTTAGCTGCCATTTCAAGCCCCATAAAAGTGAAAAGCTCACTTGTAAGCTCCTTGTTGAACGAAGAAGCTATCATAGTGCCGTTCGGCAGGCTGAAAGCCTTTGTGCCGCAGTCAAGTCTCATACCCGACGGACCGTCCGAACAGCAGCCAGCAGGTATGCCAAAGCCATTGAGATTTTCCGACACTCCACCGAACGCCGAAGCCGTACCGGCAGTTACCCTAGGGCTTCCCATGCCCTCGCCCCTTATAATGCAGGAAAGGTCATAGTCTGAAAGCTGTGCAATAAATTCGTCCATTGTGTTCTTGCCGTTCTTAACGTCCCAAAGCTTTATGCCCTTGTCACCAGTGTATGCTATCTCTTTCGGAAGCTTCTCCAAACGCCTTGCACTTTCGTCTACCTCAGATACAGGCACAGCCTCTCTGCCAATGCTGAAAGCTCCGCCCTCGCAAACAGGCTTTATCCTCTCAAAACTCTCCACAGGAGCAAGCGACTGAGTGAACCTTTCTGTTACAAGATCCTCACCCTGCTCAAAACTGCAAGCATATTCAGCACTTCTCACGTCACTGCCCACATAGAATTTATATTCCCCTGCTTCAAGCACATAGCATGACTTGTTGCCCGTCACACCCGAATCGTCATAAGAAGCAAGCTTTGAGATATCCACTGCTATCTCAACCACCTGCTCTTCCTGTGGAGCAAGCTCCCTGGTCTTTTCAAAGCCGCAAAGCACTCTAGCCGCCTTGCCGAGTTTGCCCTGCGGAGCTTCGCAGTAGACCTCTATTACCTCTTTGCCCTTGTAAGAACCGATATTTTTCACCGATGCAGAAAGCTTCACAGCCCCCTCTGTTATCTCAGCCTTTTCCGTCTTTATCTCAAACTCAGTGTATGAAAGACCAAATCCGAACGGATAAAGCACCTTTTCTTTAGCAAAAGTCTCAAAATAGCGATATCCCACATAAATATCCTCAGCGTAAATATCCCTGCTTTTCTCCCTGCCGAAATTAGCGTCCGAAGGGTAGTCCGACGCCTTGTATACGATAGTGTCAGGAAGCTTTCCGCTAGGGCTGACCTTTCCTGTCAAAACGTCCGCTGTACCCTTTCCGCCTGTCATTCCCCCCTGCCAAACATAAAGCACAGCGTCAGGGGCAATTCTGTTTATGTCGGTCATATCTATGATATTTCCCACGTTGAGAAGCAAAACAACTTTCTTGAAATTCTCCCTCACCACCGTGAGCATAGCTATCTCGTCATCGCTGAGCAAATAAGAGCCTGCCTCCAGCTTATTGTCCTGCTCCTCGCCTGCCGTCCTGCCTATTATCACAATGGCAGTTTCACAGCTTTTTGCAGTTTCTTTGACAAGTCCCTCGTCAAGTGGCATCTCTTTCTGCGACCAAGGCTCTCCGCCCCAGCCCTCGCCTAAGTCGAATGGGTTTTCCTTGTCCCATTTTCTGTATGTGTCAAGAAGCTTCTCATTGACCTTTGCACCATTATCAATAAGCCCGTCCAGAATGTTCACTACCTTAGTAACGTTCACCATTCCTCCCGAGCCTGTTCCACTTTTATAATAATGAAACTGTATGCGTCCGAAAACAGCCACCTCTTTGTCTGTATCAAGTGGCAGAGCATTGTTATTATTTTTGAGCATAACGATTCCCTCAGAAACCATTTTCGCCGCAGTATCAAGATATTTGTTCCAATCAAGTATTCTTTCCATAGCTTTCACCTTTCCAAATTTTCTATTGAATTTCAAAGTGTATTATAGCACAACCCTCCCACCTATTCAATAAAGATACTATGAACAATGGGTTTACTTTTTATATAGCATATCCTGTCCTCAGGAAAAATATTGCACAATGTGTTTATTTGTGCTATAATGAGTATATATGACTGCACCGCACGCTTCTTGTTCGGTGTTCCTTATTAAAAAAATTATTGTCGGAGGGGTAAAAGTGGATAATATCGTCACTGTCGGCGGACACATAAACGCATCTATAAACTTTGCCATGCAGCAAAACTATGTCCCTGTCATAAGGAGCCTTGTAGTAAATAACAACTCAGAGGAAGCCCTTGAGAATATCGGACTTAAAATAACCTTTGAGCCTGAGTTTGCAAAGGAATTTACATATTATATCGGTTCTATCCCCGCAAAAAGTTCTGCCGAGATATCCCCCGTGAGGATATCTACCAACACAGATCTTCTTTTCTCTCTTACAGAAAAAATGGTGGGCAATATCACCATTGAGGTGCTTCAAAAGGGTGAAAATATCTTCACCTATCAGAACACTATAGAGCTTCTCGCCTGCGATCAGTGGAGCGGTTTGAACATAATGCCTGAGATGATAGCCGCATTTGTTACGCCAAATCACCCTGCGCTCTCCCCAGTCATTCATGAAGCTTCCACGTTCCTGAAAAAGTGGAAAGGCGACCCCTCTTTCACAGGCTATCAGACCAACAACCCAAACAACGTGAAGCTTCAAATGGCAGCAATTTTTGCCGCCCTTGTTCAGCAGAAAATAGTCTACAACGATCCCCCTGCAAGCTATGAAGTCATAGGTCAGAGGATACGCCTGCCGCATAAGGTCTTGGAGCAAAAAATGGGCACTTGTCTTGACCTTGCGGTGCTTTATGCCGCCTGCCTTGAAGCGGTGGGACTTCACCCTCTGCTGTTTTTCATGACAGGTCACGCATTCTGCGGCTGTTGGCTTGAAAACGAAACTTTCGCAGATTGTTGCGTCGATGATGTTTCCGCCATTGAAAAGCGCATTGCAGAAAATGCCGAAGAAATGCTCCTTGTAGAGTGTACAGACTTTGTTGACAGCAACGTTCACGATGTCGAGCGTTTCGACCATGCCATGAAACACGGCAAAGACCATATAAGCAACATGGAATTTCAATGTGTCATAGACATTATCCGCACCCGTGGAAGTGGCATAAGACCTATCCCACTGCGTCCCGAGCAAACCTATTCAGGTATGCAGCTTGCAGAAGGATCCGACAAGCCAAAAGAGATTCTCGCCCCCTCCGAGCTTAACAGCTCGCTTCTTGGCAAAGTGGCAGAGGGCAACGATAAACCCGTCACAAAAATGCGCATATGGGAAAGAAAGCTTCTTGATTTCAGCCTGCGAAATTCTCTTTTGAACTTCCGTGTCACAAAGAACACCATGCAGCTTATGACCGCAGACCTTGGAAAGCTTGAGGACGAGCTTGCAAGCGGAAGTGACTTCCGTATCATGGAAATACCTACCGAGTGGACAGTTTCCACTCGTGACGCAAAAATATTCGCTATCGAGAACGAAAAGGACCTTGTGACAAATATCGCCGAGAACGAGTTCAAAAACAACCGCATAAGAACGTTCCTTAATGAAGCCGACCTTGACGCCGCCCTTAAAAGCCTCTACCGCTCCGCAAAGGTGAGCATGGAGGAAAACGGCAGCAACACCCTTTTCCTCGCTCTGGGACTTCTCCGCTGGTATGAAAGCGACCTTTCCGAAAAGCCACGCTATGCCCCTTTGGTGCTTATCCCTATAGATATCGTCCGCAACACACGCAATAAAGGCTATATAATAAGGAGCAGACAGGAAGAAACTCAGATAAACGTCACGCTTCTTGAATATCTCCGCCAAGACCATGGCATCAGTATCACAGGTCTTGACCCTCTACCACTTGACGAACACGGCATAGACCTGCCCCTTGTTTTCAATACTATCCGTCAGGCTGTTATGGGCAAAAAGCGTTGGAACATCGAGGAATATGCCTTTATCGGTCTGTTCTCATTCAGCCAGTTCGTAATGTGGAACGACCTGCGCAACCGCTCAGAGGAGATAAGCCAAAACAAGGTGGTGTCCAGCCTTATGGCAGGCTCTCTCACCTATGCCCCCGAGGATATAAGCATAACCCCTGAGAATATAGATTCCGACCTTGACCTTGAAAACATGGCAGTGCCAATGAGCGCAGACTCCTCACAGCTTGCCGCCATTGCCGCAGCAGGAAACGGCCAAAGCTTTGTTCTCCACGGCCCTCCGGGAACAGGAAAATCTCAGACTATCACAAATATGATAGCAAACGCACTCTATAATGATAAAAGCGTGCTGTTCGTTGCCGAAAAAATGGCAGCCCTCAACGTGGTGCAGAAACGTCTTGCAAATCTAGGGCTTGATCCGTTCTGCCTTGAACTCCACTCCAATAAAACAAACAAGACCACTGTCCTTGCAGAGCTTGACAAAGCCCTTGAAGTGGGCAAAATAAAATCTCCCGAGGAGTATTCAGCCGAAGCCGCAAGGCTCAAAGCTCAGAAAGCCCAGCTCAACGATACCATAACCGCACTTCACGAAAAGCGTAACTGTGGTGTGACCCTTTATGAAGCTATATCAGCCTATGAGCGCAGTATATCCGAAAAAGACAAAATATCAGTTTCAAAAGATATCTTCGCAAACTCGGCAAAAGAAACTCTCGACCGTTTCAGCGACCTTGTGCATAGATATTCAATAGCCATAGCCGAAACAGGCGACTTTGCCGACTTCCCACTTAAAGATATCGGCATTACATCATATTCTATGGAACAGCGTGACAAGTTCCACACTGAAGCCGCCGACCTTGCCCAAAAAGCCACCGCTTCCTCTCAGTGCGCTCAAACTCTCGCACAGGCTTATAGCTACAGCGGTGACCTTGACAAGACAGCAGTAAAAATGCTTTCCCACATATACAAAGCTTCCACCGCTGACGGTGAACTTCTTGACGGACTTCTCTGCGCACCTCACTATGATATCACCCTGCAAAAGATCAAAGATACTCTTGCCGTAGGAAAAGAGTATACCGCTCTCTGCACCGATATCCTCAGCCATTTTGAAAAAAGCATTTTTGACCTTCCTGCGTCAGAATCAAAAATGCTCTATAAGCAGGCAGAGCAAAGCTGGTTTTTGCCAAAAGCCATAAAGCTTGGAAAGCTCACAAAGGGAATAAAGCTCCACGCCAAAGACCCTGCTTCCGTTACAAAAGCAAACCTTGGTGAAATTCTCGATAAGCTTTGCACCATAAGCGAAAAGAAAGACTTCCTGCGAAGCCTGCCGTCAGATGTAACAGCGCTTCTCACAGGTATTTACATGAACGAGCAGACCGATTGGAATGCCCTTGAAAAAGCCGTTTCAAAAACCGACAACATTATGAATGCCATTAAGCAGAAAGCGGGTGCTGACCCTGCACAAATGGCTCAGACTATCGGAAAAACAAACTGCACTTCTGAAGGACAGGCTCTCTCCTCGTTCCTTGAAAAGCTTTCAGCCTTTGAGGACAGCTTCTCAGCCAACATGACCGCCATAGAAGCAAGTGCAGATTGGCTTGGCTTATCTGCAGAAAAGCTTAATACCTATGCCGAAAATGCCGATAAGCTTAGATACGCCGCCCAGTTCAACAGCGTTGACAAAGAGCTTTCAGACAACGGACTTTCAGGTGTCAGCGAAAGCTACCGCACAGGCAATGTTGACAGCGAAAACGCAGAAGAAGCATTCTCCTGCACGCTAAATTATCAGCTTGCACTTATGATAATAAACAGCGATAAACGTCTTAGCCAGTTCAGCAGTAACAGTGCAAACGACCTTATCACACAGTTCAAAGACACTCTCGATAAATTCTCACGCCTGACTATACAGGAGCTTTTGGCTCGTCTTTCCGCAAAAATACCTGCCCAAGGCTCAGCCTGCGCTTCCACCTCTGAAATGGGCATACTCAAACGTGCCATAAAGAGCAACGGCAGAATGATGTCACTTAGAAGCCTTTTCGATAAGATACCAAATCTTCTCCGCCAGCTCTGCCCTTGTATGCTCATGAGTCCAATATCAGTTGCACAGTATATAGACCCCTCGTTCCCTAAATTCGACCTTGTTATCTTTGACGAAGCTTCACAGCTGCCAACAGCCGAAGCCGCAGGCACTATCGCAAGGGGCGAGAACGTTGTTATTGTGGGCGACCCTAAACAGCTCCCACCAACAAACTTCTTCTCCTCAAATCGGATAGACGAAGAAAACAGCGAAAAAGAAGACCTTGAAAGCCTCCTTGACGATTGCCTTGCTATCTCCATGCCGCAGCAGTATCTCAAATGGCATTATCGTTCACGCCACGAGAGCCTTATTGCCTACAGCAACATGAAATACTATGACAATAAGCTTCTCACATTCCCGTCCCATAACGACCTCATTTCAAAGGTGAGCATTATCCACCCCGAGGGTCACTATGACAAGGGCAGAACAAAGCAAAACAAAGCCGAGGCAAGAGCCGTTGTTGACGAGATAATAAGACGAATGAGCGATGAAAAGCTCCGCAATGACAGCATAGGTGTTGTAACATTCAGCTCCGTTCAGCAAAATCTCATTGACGATATGCTCTGCGAAGAGTGGGCAAACCACCCTGAGCTTGAAGAGCTTGACAGAAAGTCACCGGAGCCGGTCTTCATCAAAAACCTTGAAAACGTCCAGGGCGACGAACGTGACGTTATACTCTTCTCCGTCGGCTATGGTCCTGACGAAAAAGGACAAGTTTCAATGAACTTCGGCCCTCTCAACCGTGACGGCGGCTGGCGAAGACTTAATGTAGCAATATCCCGTGCAAGAAAAGCCATGATAGTCTACTCTGTCCTCCGTCCTGAGCAGATAGACCTTTCAAGAACACGTTCCGAGGGCGTTGCAGGACTTAAAGGCTTTCTGGAGTTTGCCGAGCGTGGAAAGCTTGCCGTAACAGCCCACAGCACCACAAAAAGCACAAGCGACAGCACTGTAACAGAGTGTATCGCAAAAGCCATAAAAGAGCTTGGCTATGGGGTGAAATGCAACATCGGAAGCTCCGAGTTCAAAGTTGATATAGGCATAATCGACCCTGACAACGAAAAGGAGTATCTCTTGGGCATACTCCTTGACGGTGAAAACACTCTCCACAGCTCAACCGCACAGGATAGATTTATCCTACAGCCAAGCGTGCTTAACGGTCTTGGCTGGAATATCCTGAGAGTGTGGACGCTCGATTGGTTTGACGATAAAGACCGAGTTCTGGGAAACATAAAAGCCGCCATAGACAGCGCACCAAAGCATGAAGCCGAAACCGCTCCCCCCTCAAAGCCTGCCGTCTATTCCACATCGCAGTTTGAAAAAGAAGAAGCTTCCGCCCTCACATCAGCCTTTGCACAGCCCTATGTGACCGCAGATATTGGCATAATGGGTACATCTGATGACTTTTATAAGCCCGAAAACAAGCAGAAAATAAGGGAAACAGCCGAAAAGGTGATCGCCGCAGAAGCGCCAATAAGCGAGAAGCTTTTCATGAGAAAAGTTTTCACCGCATGGGGCATAACACGAAGCGGCTCAAGAGTGGAAAGCGTCTTTGCCGATGCCGCACAAGGCGTTTCACCATTCGCCACAGCCGATGAAAACAGAGTTTTCCTTTGGAAAGAGGGGCAATCCCCTGAAAGCTATTCTATCTATCGCACAAGCGACGATACCAACAAGCGAAGCATGGAGGATATCCCCTCCGAGGAGATAATAAACGCCGTGAAAGAAGTGCTTTGCCAGCAGATAAGCCTTTCAGAAGCCGACCTCGTAAGAGAAACAGCCAAGAAATTCGGCTACACAAGAGCTGTGGGCATAACGGAGAGCGTAATAAGCTACACCCTGAAAAAAGCTCTCACCGCAGGTCTTATCAAAAAATCAGAAAGCGGAAACATCTCCGCAAAATAATACGCAAACCAAAACCACCGCCGAGAGCTTTACTCCCAGCGGTGGTTTCTATTCATATCAGTATTTCCATTTCTCCGAGCAAAGCTGCATCTCAACCATGTGCTTGTAGATACCGTTGGTCTTTTTAAGCGCCTCATGCTCACTCTCATGTTAGCCTGCACCCTGAACGCTGCCTTGTGAGAACACATTAGCGCAGCGATATAAAACACCATTTCAAGAACTGCAAAGGAACTTTTCTTTTTTCTCTTTCATAACATGGTTATTTAAACTTGTCAAGTTTTTTTCTTAAAGCAGCTCAAAATCTTGTAATAATATCATTTTCATGATATAATTTTATCATATGAATAAACGACAGGAAATGATAAAATGAAAAACATAAACAAAGCGATCGCCTTCGCTAAAAAAGAAACCGTACTGATAGTGGCAATGCTTTTAGCCGTTATATCTGCATTTTTCATCACACCTGACAAAGCATATGCAAGCTATATCGACTTCCGAACACTTGGACTTCTGTTCTCTCTTATGACAGTGACCGAGGGCTGCAAAGGTCTTGGCATTTTTGAACGCAGTGCAAAATTTATCATAAGCAAAGTCAATACCGCATTTCAGCTTTCCATAGTGCTTGTGGGGCTTTGTTTCTTTTCAAGTATGTTCATAACAAATGACGTTTCACTTCTGACCTTTGTTCCCCTCACTCTCACCGCCCTCTCAACTCTCGGTGAAGCAGGCAACAAGCTTCTCATACCCATTGTCGTTCTGCAGACCATTGCCGCAAATCTTGGCAGTATGCTCACGCCTATAGGCAATCCTCAGAATCTATACCTTTTTGGTGTATCAGATATGAAGCTGGAAGATTTTCTTGTACTTATGCTTCCCTTTACTATTGTGGCAGGAGCGATGCTTTTTCTGTGGACGCTTGCAGTGTGTAAAAAGTCAGGAAAGCTGTCTGTCAAGACAGATATAACTGCTGAAAACTTCGATACATATTCGACTAAAGACAAGACAAAGCTTTCAGGATACGTACTGCTTTTTGTCCTTTGCCTGCTTACAGTTGCAAGGCTTATCCCCTGGCAGATAACAACCCTCTGCGCACTTGCTTTCTCTGCCATTGCTGACAGAAACGTGCTTAAAACAGTTGATTACTCACTGCTTCTTACATTCTGCGGATTTTTCATCTTTATCGGAAATATGGGCAGAGTAGAGATTTTCCGCAGTGTACTCAGCAGCATAATAAACGGTCACGAGCTTTTTATTGCCGTTGCTGCAAGTCAGATAATAAGCAACGTTCCATGCGCTATACTCCTTTCAGGCTTCACCAACAAGCTGAACGCACTTATAATAGGAACGAACATAGGCGGCCTTGGCACTCTTATTGCCTCCATGGCAAGCCTTATATCCTACAGGCAGATATGCCGCAGCCACCCCCATATCAAAGGCAGATATTTCGCATATTTCACAGCCGCAAATATCGCTTTTCTCGCTGTGATGGCTCTTATCATAATGATCGCAGTATAATTCTTCATCTGTCCAAAAAATGTTACCACAAATTTGTTTTAGTATGGTATAATACTTTAAAAAGGTGAAAGGTGCAAGCATTATGCAGCAAAGTGATGACAACTACTGGGACAAGTATATCAATAGTTTCAACATGAATTACATTCCTAAAAAGGAAAAAGCCGTTTCGCAACGTGAAGACGATGAGCTTAAAGGCGCAAAGCTTGTTTCGGGAGATTATGTTTATGTTCAAAGGCGCAAGCTTATAGGCTTCTGTCACTGCGACCTGCACAAAGGCTATGTTACAAAAAGCATTTACAGAAACCACAAATGCGGTGAAAAGCAGTGCGTTTTCTTTCAGAAATTTGAGGACTGCCCCTTTTGGGCGGCTGAAAAAGGTTATAAACGCTACAAAAATCTTTCTTCCGCACAAAAAGCCAAAATAAAATCCGAGGAAGAAAAGCTCGTGCGCATGGCGGAAGAGCTTCAAAAATTGGCTGACAAGTTCGGCTATCCAATGAAGATAACAAGCGTTCGTCAGGGGGAACACAAAAAGCACATCATTGTTTTCTATCTTTCCGACCGACCATACAATGATTTTTACCGCTTTCTTGACCTATCCCGAACCTTCGGTTTTTACCGCTCGGCTTATGTTGAGCTTCGCCATGTCAAGGATATAAACGGAAACTACGCCCTCATGTGACCATACCGCTGAATAACGCTGTCAAGAAATGCCCACACTATCCGCAGGAGGTGTTTTTATGCTTGAATTTTTTGCAGGAACGCTGGTAGGCGGTTTTGTGGGCGTTGTGACAATGTGCCTTTGTATCACCGCAGGCGAAAGCGACCGTCACGATGAACGATGATGTTTTACACAGGTAAACTTCGTGATTTTCACCAAAAAAGCTGCCGCAAAATTTCCCTTTGCGGTGGCTTTTTTTATGCCTGTCCGTATTGACAAATACTCCGCTTTGTACTATAATAGTATCATTGTACTTTAGCAAGTAAAAACGCAAAAGCATAAAAGCTTTAAAGCGACACATGAAGTAAAAGGAGTGTATTGGATTGACAGCAAGGTGGATAGTATTGGTATTATACCTTGCACTTATGATAGGCATAGGTGTTTATTACCGCAGAAAATCGGCAAGCGTCAATGATTTTGTACTGGGAGGAAGAGGTCTTGGAGCATGGTTCACAGCCTTTGCATATGGAACTTCATACTTCTCGGCAGTAATTTTTGTAGGCTACGCAGGAAAATTCGGCTGGAATTACGGTGTAGCTTCCACATGGGTAGGAATTGGAAACGCCGTCATAGGCTCATGGCTTGCATGGAAAGTTTTGGGCAGACGTACAAGGATAATGTCAAAGCACCTTGAGGCAAAGACCATGCCTGAGTATTTTGAAAAGAGATACAACAGCAAGCCTTTGAAGATAGTTTCGGCACTTATCGTGTTCGTATTCCTTATCCCTTATACGGCTTCGGTCTACAACGGCTTGTCAAGACTTTTTGAGAAGGGCTTTGGCATTCCTTACAAATATTGTATAATTGGCATGGCAATTTTCACTGCGGTGTATGTTATCATGGGTGGCTACAAGGCTACAGCACTGAACGATTTTATTCAGGGAATAGTAATGCTTGTAGGCATTGCGGCGGTAGTTCTTGCAGTGCTTGGCGAAAACGGTGGCCTTGGAAATTCTTTTGACCTGCTTGGCGATATTCCTGGCGCAAATGGCGACAAGGGTGCATATTCGTCACTATTCGGCCCTGACCCTATAAACCTTGCAGGCGTTGTTATTCTTACCTCTCTCGGCACATGGGGACTTCCGCAAATGGTACAGAAATTCTATGCAATAAAAGACGACAAGGCTATCAAAACAGGCACCATCGTATCCACATTCTTTGCAGTAGTGGTAGCAGGCGGCTGTTACTTCCTTGGTGGCTTCGGCAGACTTTTTGTCAAGAGCGTTGACGGACTTCCGGAGGGCGGTTTTGACGGAATAGTTCCGACCATGATGGAAAAGCTTCCTTCACTGCTTTTCGGACTTGTCATCGTTCTTGTGCTTTCAGCTTCAATGTCAACGCTTTCATCACTGGTGCTTACATCAAGCTCCACTTTGACTATCGACCTTATCAAGCCTATAATGAAAGAAAAAATGGACGAGAAAAAACAGCTTATCACAATGAGAATTTTCATTGCCGTATTTCTTATCATCTCAGTTGTGCTTGCAATAATCACCCTTGAAAATCCACAGACAGTAATTTCAACTCTCATGTCTATCTCATGGGGCGCACTTGCAGGAGCATTTCTTGCGCCGTTTATGTACGGACTTTTCTGGAAGGGCGTAACAAAGGCAGCCTGCATGGCAAGCTTTATTGCAGGAGTTGGCATAACAGTGATACACATGGCATACTACACCCTTGCAGGACACACAGGAACACTTTGTGGCATAAACCTTGCCTCGCCTATCAACGCAGGCGCATTTGCAATGCTTTTCGGACTTGTTCTTGTACCTATCGTTAGCCTTATCACAAGGCAGAGCGACGCTGACAATGCTCATGCTGAAAAGGTGTTCGAGTGCTATAA
>OOCM01002056.1_pt1 | contig 14159 bp, 15 predicted proteins | sample 1671111 | NCBI WGS metagenome assembly OOCM01 (sample SAMN06348123, study PRJEB24527) | human gut metagenome | biome: human gut; feature: ankylosing spondylitis patient; material: feces | host: Homo sapiens | place: China | collected 2015-10 | reverse complement strand
GCGGTTATTGTTCCCACGTTAGTTTTCCACCCTTATTTTTTCAGGAGAAAGTGTCATGGATATCAAGCGTATTCTTGCTTGCCTCGCTGTCGCCGCCCTCTGCCTTACCGGCACCGCCGTTGCCGCTGAAAAGGCCAATCTGAACAGCGCCACTGAAGACGAACTCGCCGCCGATCCCAACATCGGTGCCGAACTCGCCAGAAAGATTGTGGAATACCGTGAAAACGTGGGCGACTTCGCCAGCTACGAAGAACTGAAGGAAGTGGAAGGTATCACCGATACCAAGATCAAGGAAATCAACGAAAACTTCCAGATCGAAGGCGTTGCCAGCTTCGACTGCAACTGCTGATCCAATGCGTCGTCAAGACGCCTGAAATTGTTTCTCAATTCCGGGATTTTATGGGGAAATCGAAGATTCTGTCTTGTACGCGGTTCTGATGGCGCAGAACGTCTTTACCGTCATTGGGCAGACCGGAATTAATCATCCAAGGAGTTCCTATGAACATGAGTGCTCTCAAGGGCCTCGGCAAGCTGTCTCTTGCTCTGCTGCTTGCCGTCAGCCTGAACGGAGTAGCTCTGGCTGGAGTGGCGCCTGTTTGAAGGCAGTGCTGCCATGAAGTCTCCTGCGAGCAATGCTGCCGTGGTGGCCAAGCTGATCGGTCTCGTGAACAACCGTCACGAAAAGACCCTGACCGGCATCGAACGCACCATCAACGACGGTATTGTCATTCGTCAGAGCTACATCAAAGACGGAAAGATCATCATTCCTTCCGAAGGCCTGTATACCACTGCCCGTTCGAGCAACTGGTATCCTTTCGACAACGAACCCATCACCATGGCCGGCAAGAACTACCGCGTCATCGTGGACCGTTATGTCCGCGATGTGGTTCGTGACGTTGTCATGAAGAAGGGCGACATCATCACCAGCAACGCGGACAAGTCCCGCGGCTGGGAACTGACTTCCGTTGGTGACTGGACTGCCTACGGCCTGTCCGACGGCAGAACCGCCGAATTCAAGATTGTGAAGACGACCGGTAACTACTACGGTACCGCCTTCCCCGTTCGTGTGGGTTCCAGCATCAGCAACGATGCCGCCGACGGTTCGCTGGTCAAGGGATCCGACAATCCCGATGGTACCGTCGTACCTGACGAAAAGAACAATCTGTCCCGCTTCGTCTACGGCAACAACGTTGCCACCACCGGCCGTTCTCTGGCTGTCGTGGACAAGATTGATGCCGACGGCAGCGTTCACGTTCGCGAACTCGGCACCGACAGCTGCACCGATCTTTACATGTCCGCCACGAAGCCGGTCATCGGCTCCTACGGCAACAACGAGACCTTCAAGGTCGGCGACGCCACTGTCGCGGTGAAGAACATCGGCAAGGACAGTGTGGAAGTTTCCATCACCGACAAGGCCGGTACCGTCACCACCAAGAAGCTTTACATCGATTCCGACAATGCCCACTGGCTCATGCTCTCCATGGTTGAGCGCGACAAGTGCTATGTGGTGTCCAAAGATGGAAAGACTCTTGTTCATCTGAACATTCGCCCCGGCAATCCGTTCAAGAGCGGTAAGGTTGATCTGGTTGCCTACACTGATGTCATCAACGTGCAGAACGGCACCGACTGGGTTTCCGACCCCCGGTTCCTGGCACGTCCCGAGACCTGAGCTAGCTGCACTTATCCGCACGAAGTCATGATCGCCAACAAGGAACCGATCGTGCTCGACGGCGGAGCCAACAACGTGTTTGTTGGTCCTGACAACCAGTTCAAGATCGTTATCGATGAATTTGACGGCACCACTGTGAAGGCCTGGCATGTTGAAACCGCCAGGGCCAAGACCGGCAACCTCGCAGCTCGTGCTGAGGGCAAGAACATTGACCTTGTCGTAGGCAAGGCTTGCCGTTCCACTGTTCACTTCATCAGCCGCTGGTACGGCAAGATGTATGATGAACAGCTGGCCGGCAAGGACGTGTTCAAATAGCATCGTTTCCGGCACGGGAATTCTGCGATTCCCGTGCCTTTTTTATCCCGCTGAGGCATGCATGACTCATGCACGCTTCAGCAGAAAAGCCAGGCTAGAACTGGCTTTTCTTGCCCATGCGCTGTCGGATGTTCGGGGAAGTACTTGCATGTACCTGGCCACCGAGGTACCATCGACAAACAAGGTTTGACAGGATCGGACATATTGTCCGGTCTTGCCCGCTGCATACGCATCCGTTTCTGCGGCGGGAGGAGTAATTCACCAGCATTAGGCGACTGCTGCCGAGATCTGATCGGCGTATCTTCCGCGGAAATGTTCTGCGCAACAAGTTCAACAGGCAGGTTCATCATGCCCGAAAGTTACTCACGAAGAAATTTTCTCAAGCTGAGCGCTGCTCTTGTCGCGGGCGGGGCGGCTATTGCCACTCCTGACAAGGCACGCGCCATTGGCTATGTTCCTCCCAAAGGGGGAGCCATAACGGAAGTCAAGGGATACTGTCCTTTCTGCCAGGTCCGCTGCACCTATACGGCGCGCGTGCAGGACGGAAAGATTCTTAATATCACCGGCGACAAGAACAACTACTGGACCGGCGGTGCCATGTGCCCGAAGGGCATGTCCATTCTGGAACTCATGGACAGTCCTTTCCGCATCACCGAGCCCATGTACCACGAGCCGGACGGCAGCTGGCGCAGAATCACCTACGAAGAAGCCGTCGACATGGTGGTGGAACGCATGAAGGCCGTGCGCGACAAATACGGCGCCAAGGGCGGAAACCGCGTGGCCCTGACCATGCCTCTGTGGGACTGCCTGGAATCGGAAATCGCCGCGCTCATGACTCTGCGCACGGTGGGAAGCGTTCAGGCCATGCCTCCGGGCGAAACCTGCGTGTCCACGGCTTCCAATATGCTCGGTCTCATGCTCGGCGTGAACAGCGGCTCCACCCAGGTGGATGAACTGCCCAAGGCGCAGACCATCGTGCTCTGGGGTGCCAACGTCAACGATCTGTATCCTCCCTACACGCGCTGGCTGAAGGCCGCTCACGACGGTGGAACCAAGATCGTCTATGTGGATCCCCGCAAGACCCGTACCAGCATCTGGTGCGACAAACAGCTTCGTCCTCAGCCCGGTACCGACGGCGTTCTTGCGCTCGGCGGCATCCGCTATATTCTTGAAAAGGGCGCCTATGATGAAGAGCGCGCCCGCTTCCAGATCGAAGACTTTGAAAATCTTGCTCCGCAGACGGAGAAGTTCACGCTGGATTATGTGGAGTCGATCACGGGTCTTTCCAAAGACGAACTGGTCGCCTTCTATGACATTCTTGCCGCGAGCAGCAGAACCATCGTCTGGCTCGGCGGTTCTCTGTCCAGACAGACCAACGGCATCACGACGGACAGAGCCATCATTCTTCTGCAGGCGCTGAGGGATAATCTCATCGGCGAAGGCAGGGGCATGCTTACCTTCCAGAGCGGCAAGCCCGGCGGCGGTGAAGAGCTGGTGGATCATTATTTCGGTGAGAACAATACGCCGAAGATGAACTTCCGTCGTCTCCGTCTGGCCATGGAGAAGAAGAATCTCGACGTTCTGTTCCTCAACTCCAGCTATCGCCGCAACCCCGATGCCCTCGGCGTGCGCAAGGCCATTCAGAAGGTTCCCTTCGTTGTGCATATGGGCTTCTTCCTGGATGAAGAATCGGAAGTCTCCACGCTGTTCATTCCGGCTACGTTCGGACCGGAAAGCCAGGGCTGCGGTTACGGCAACGAAAATCAGGTAGCCTGGCGTGAAAAGATCGTTCAGGCTCCCGGTTCCTGCGTGCCTGCCTGGCAGTTCTATCGCGACATCGGACGCAAGCTCGATCCTGAACATTATCCCGACTTCAAGGATCCGGAAGAAATCTGCCGCATGCTTCAGGAGATCGTGCCTTCTTGGAAGGGCATCACGATGGAACGTATGCGCAAGTCGCCTACCGTGACCTGGCCGCTTTTTGCCGAAGGCGACAAGGAACGGACGGGCTCCGTGTTCACCGAAGGCAAGCTTCTCACGCCTACCGGCAAGATGACGGTTCAGGACAGAGTTTTCGGCGGCATCAATCGCTGGGACTATCCCAAGGGGCATCCCCGCAGCAAGGACGGCAAAAAGGAGTTCCCGCTCATTCTCACCCAGGGCAAGCAGCTCTGGCACTGGCAGCAGACCATGACCAACTTTGCCCGGTCCATGGCTCAGTTCTCCAACGGTCGCTTCGTGCAGGTCAATCCTCAGACGGCTGCGGAACTCGGACTGAAGCAGCGTGACCGCGTGATGCTGGAAACCATCATGGGCGGCATTGAATGCTGGGTGGATATTACGGAAAATGTTCTTCCCGGAGCCGTGTTCACTCCGGCGAACTGCTGCCGTACCACGCCGCTGAAGGAAAACCAGAGTGAGTCCATCTGCGACATCCTCCCGAATTACTGGGATCGCATTTCTGCGCAGCACAACTGTACAGGATGCCGCCTGAGAAAAATATGAGAGGTCATCATGGCTCGATATGTCATGGTCATTGATTCTGAAAAGTGCATGAACTGCAAGGCATGCGTCATTGCCTGCCAGCAGCGTAACCATGTGCCCTACGGCATTTCCCGCAACTGGGTGCATGAAACGGTCAACAGCGACGCTCCCGCCGGTGCAAAGTTCCAGCCCGGCGCCTGCATGCATTGCGATGATCCCTCCTGCGTGCGCGCCTGTCCTACCGGTGCCACCTGGAAAGCGGCCGACGGCGCCGTGGAAATCGATCGCTCCCGCTGCATCGGCTGCGGAAGCTGCATCGAAGCCTGTCCGTATCATGCCAGATTCCGTCATCCTCTGACCGGCACCGCCGACAAGTGCGACTACTGCCGGGCCAGCACTCCCGGAGAGACTCCCGCCTGTGTCGCCGTCTGTCCGGTGCACTGCCGCATTTTCGGCGATGCCGACGATCCTTCTTCCGAAGTGGCAAAGGTTCTTGCGTCCCGCAAGAACGTGCACGTCGTGCCGCTGGACAGCGGCGCCAAGCCCACGCTGACCTATCTTGACGTCACGACGCCTGCAGAACTGCCCGCCGGCAGCACGGTCAGCTATCCCGTGGATACCATGCGGCCTCTGGCCAAGGGCGTGACCTGGGTGGGAGGACTTGTGCTGGCTGCTCTCACGGGTACCTTCGTGCGTCAGCTTGTCAAGTCTTCTGAAAAGGAAGATGAGGAAATCGCGGCGGAAAAGAAGGCTGCTTCCTCGGCCGACAAGCATGACAAGGAGGACAACGCATGATCCGGAGACATTCCCGTTCCGCAATATTCATGCACTGGTTTAATGCCATCTGCTGGATTTTCCTGCTTTTTTCTGGTTTTGCCCTTCTTGTCGGAGAAATGCAGCCCATAGGCCAGTGGTGGATCAACCTCTGGCAGGGCATCTTTGGCGACAGAGGTCTTCTTATTGCCCATCTGGCCGTAGGCACGGTATGGGTTGCCGTGTATGTTCTGTATATTCTGCTGTTCTGCCGCAAGGAAGTGCTGCCGTTTCTGCGTGAAGTCACGACGTTCCATGTCAAGAGCGACATTGAATGGTGCATGAAGAAGGGCCTCTGGCTGGTGCTTGGTCCGAGAAAGACCATGAAGCTGGGCATTGATCCTGCACTTCCTCCGCAGGGATTCTACAATGCCGGTCAGCGCATGGTGGCCGTGCTTGCCGTGCTTGCCAGCATCGGTCTTGCCGTGACCGGCGTGGTCATGGGGTTCTTCTCCGGCAACGTGGATTACGCCGTGTCGGAAACCGCGCTGCAGTGGTGCATTTTCATTCATTTCTGCTGTGCGGGCATCATGGCCATCTTCCTGCCGGTTCATATCTACATGGCGGCTCTTGCTCCCGGTGAAGGACCTGCGCTTCGTTCCATGTTTACGGGCTTTGTTCCCGAACATCATGCGGAACATCACAACCCGCTGTGGTATGAAGAACTGAAGAAGAATCGCAGAGCGTAACGTTCAATTATGAAAAAGAAAGGGCGAAGTCGAAAGGCTTCGCCCTTTTTGTATGATGCATGAAACGTGCCGACAAGATGGACGCGCCGTTTGATCCGGAGATTCGTGGAGCGAGGGATTACTGTTTTTTCATTCTTCTAAAATTCTTCTGATTTGCGGGACTCGTGAGGCGCGTGCTCGAAAATGCTGTTGAATGCGAAGCGAGATTCGAGATTTTCCGACTCTTGTAAAGACTCGTGGAGAGAGGTTCAGCCGACGATCATGTCGTCAAGGAAGGGAAAGCACGTTTTTTCCTCTTGCCATCGCGCTGCCGTCATAAGATAAAAAATATGTCTTGCGAGTCTGTGATCCGGGGGAAGGGCAGGGTGATTGAAATCCTTTTCAGGACGATGTTCCATGCCCAGTCGCTGCATTACCCGTTCGGAAGAGGTATTCACAACGGCGGTAAAGCTGCAGATGCTTTTCATGCCAAGTCGGGAAAAGCCGACTTCCAGCGCAGCGGCAGCGGCCTCCGTGGCAAAGCCGTGTCCCCAGCATTTTTTGTGCAGTCTCCAGCCGATTTCCACCAGGGAAGAATCAAAGGAGGGCACATTCAGACCGACGAATCCGGCAAATGCTGTGACACCCGGTATTTCCAGGGCCAGAAGTCCGAAGCCCTGATTTCTGGTTCGGGTCTGTATGGATGCGGCCAGCGTATCGCTTTCTTCTGCCGTGAGTACGGAAGGGAAATGCCGCATGACGTCCGGGTCGGCATTGAGTGCGCGGAAGGCGGGGAGATCTTCCGCTTTCCATGGGCGGAGCATAAGGCGGGGTGTCTGAATGAGCATGAGAACTCCTGATCGGAAAAAGTCGCCGTCCTGCCGTCGGAAGGTCTCCGAGTGTAGCAGGGCATGGCTGCGCCGGCATTATACGTGCAGGAAGCTTCGCAGGAGTGGCCTCAGGCCATGACGATGTCGGCAAACACGGCATCTACAGCTTTGGCAAGATCTTCCGGAGCAATGACAAACTGCAGTCCGCGCTGTCCTGCGGACACATAAATCTTGTCGAAAAGTATGGCCGACTCGTCGATGCAGACAGGGTAGGGCTTTTTGGTTCCTACGGGAGAGCAGCCGCCGCGGATGTATCCCGTCAGCGGCAGAACCTCTTTGAGGGGAACCATTTCCACACTTTTGTCATGAAACACGGCGGCGAACTTTTTCAGATTGAGTTCGGCATTGCCGGGAATAACGGCCAGCGCTATGCCGTTGGGATGGCCGCGGGTAACGAGAGTTTTGAACACGCAGGCTGGATCAACGCCCATGCTTTCGGCAACGTGGGTGGCAGAAAGATCATCAAGATCAACAGGATAGCTGTTCAGTTCGTAAGGGATGCCCAGCTTGTCCAGGGTTCGTGCGGCATTGGTTTTCTTCACGGCAGCCATAATATCTCTCCATTTGCGTCCTGAGCGCGATGAAAAACGCCATCAGGCGATGGCGTTTTTTTATCCGTGAACGGGAAGAATGTACAGCGCTCCAGCCCGAGGCAACAGAATTCTATTCACAAAAAAAGAAAAAGAGGCTATACTAGCACGTCCTTCTGCGTGAGGACATATTTTTTCCCGCGGATGCGGGTGGAGTGAAGCATGGCTGAGCCAATTATCAGAATCTGCAATCTGGAAAAGAAGTTCCAGAGCAAAAATTCTGAAGTGTATGCCCTGAAGGGTATTAATCTTGATATCAATCAAGGCGATATTTTCGGAATCATCGGCAGAAGCGGTGCCGGCAAGTCCACGCTGGTGCGCTGCATCAACATGCTGGAGCGTCCGACCGGCGGACAGGTACTGTTCGAAGGCCGGGATCTTTGTCTGCTGGATGACAGGCAGCTGCGGCAGGCCCGTCGTTCCATGGGCATGATTTTCCAGCAGTTCAATCTGCTCATGCAGCGTACCGCCATGGAAAACGTCTGTTTTCCGCTTGAACTTGTGGGAACGCCGAAGGATAAGGCTCGCAAGCGTGCGGAAGAGCTGCTGGATCTGGTAGGATTGTCCGACAGAATGAACTCTTATCCGTCGCAGCTTTCGGGCGGACAGAAGCAGCGCGTCGCCATTGCCCGTGCGCTTGCTTCCGATCCCAAGGTGCTGCTTTGCGATGAAGCTACGTCTGCCCTTGATCCGAGCACGACGGAGTCCATTCTCTCCCTTATTAAGGATATCAATCGTCGTCTCGGCATCACCGCGGTGATCATTACGCACGAAATGAGCGTTATTGAGAAAATCTGCAGTCACGTCGCCATTATTGCCGGCGGAAAGATTGCGGAGACCGGTCCCGTGGAAGACGTCTTCTATCATCCCCGCACGGAAGCGGCGAGAACCATGGTGATTCCTGAAGCCATCAAGCCGGAAAAGCTTCCCCAGGAACGGGTCGTCCGCATTGTGTTCAACGGCAGCAGTTCACTTGAGCCGGTCATCGGAAACATGATCCTTGACTGCGGCAAGCCCCTCAGCATTCTGTACTCCGATCTTCGTGAAATCGACGGTGTCGTCTGCGGTCAGATGGTCATGCAGCTGCCGGATGACCCCGTGGCCTGTGAACGTATTCGTGCCTTTGCCGCCTCCCGCGGTCTTGAACTGGAGGATATGTCCCGTGTTTGATATGCAGCTTGTGGAAATGCTGTGGGAGGGCGTGCTCGACACCCTTTATATGACGGTGGTCTCCACGATTCTTTCCTATGTTTTCGGCATGGTGATGGGCGTACTTCTTGTCATCTGCCGCAAGGACGGCATTGCGCCGCGTCCGGTGTTCTACGCGGCGCTCGACATGGTGGTGAACCTGACCCGTTCCTTCCCCTTCCTTATTCTGATGATTGCCGTCATTCCCTTCACCCGTTTTCTTGTGGGAACGACCATCGGCAATAACGCTACCGTGGTTCCTCTGGTTATCGCGGCGGCTCCTTTTGTTGCCCGCCTTATCGAAGCTTCGCTTCTTGAGGTGGACAGCGGTGTCGTGGAAGCGGCCCAGTCCATGGGGGCGTCCACCTGGCAGATCATTTCCAAGGTGCTGTTGCCTGAAGCTCTGCCTTCTCTGCTGAACGGCAGCGCCGTGGCGGCCATTACCATTCTCGGCTATTCGGCCATGTCCGGCGCCGTGGGCGGCGGCGGTCTCGGCAAGCTGGCCATCATGTACGGCTACAACAGATATCAGACGGATATCATGTTTGCCACCATCATTCTTCTGATCGTTATCGTTCAGCTGTTCCAGATGCTGGGCAACTGGGCAACGAAGCGCTTTGACAAGCGTGTCTTCTAATTGGTGCTGAGCACCGGAACATTGTGAGGTTTTCATGAAACTCTGCCCCGTTCTTTTTTCGGCGCTGCTTTCCGTGATGTTTGCGGGAGCCCCCTTCCAGGCCGAGGCCGCCGAGGTCAAAGTTGGAGCTTCTCCTACCCCCCATGCCGAAATCCTCAAGGCCGCCATTCCTCTGATGAAGGCCAAGGGTCATGATCTTAAGATCATCGAATATGCCGACTATGTTCAGCCCAACATGGCTCTCGATGCCGGCGAACTTGACGCGAACTACTTCCAGCATCAGCCCTATCTTTCCGACTTCAATAAGGAAAAGGGCACCAAGCTGATTTCCATCGCGTCCGTGCATTATGAACCTTTCGGCATCTACGCCGGAAAGAGCACGTCGCTCAAGGATCTTAAGAAGGGCGCGGTTGTGGCTGTTCCCAACGATACCACCAATGAAGCCCGCGCGCTGCTGCTTCTTCAGGCCAACGGTCTGATCAAGCTGAAGGATGACGCCGGTCTCAGCGCAACCCGTCGCGACATCGTGGACAATCCCAACAAGCTGAAGATCGAAGAGCTCGAAGCTGCTCAGCTTGTGCGTTCTCTGCCCGACGTTGATTTTGCCACCATCAACGGCAATTACGCCATTCTCGGCGGTCTGAAGGTTAAGGACGCTCTTGCGGCTGAAACTGCCGACTCCATTGCCGCTACGACCTATGCCAACATTCTGGCTGTTCGTGAAGGCGATGAACAGAGACCCGAACTTCAGGCTCTTGCGGAAGTCCTGAAGAGCGATGAAATCAAGAAGTTCATCAATGACAAGTACGAGGGAGCTGTGGTTCCCGCCAAGTAGTACTTTTCCGGTAAGGATGCATCCGGCCGGTACACAGTACAGACACCTTTCCAGAATGAAGACGTCGTCTTGCTGGAAAGGTGTTTTTTTATGCATCATCGAGGAATCGGTTTGAGACTGGCGGCAGCTGAGGTGATGCGTCGACATTGCGGATGCGGCGCAGGTGCTGATTACGCCGGATGATCGCCAGATCCTGAAAGGAAGATTTTACCCAGAAGAGAACAGATGTTATTTTGATAAGCGCATGCCCGGTGGAAGACGAAGGGATACCGATCTGTCGTCAGGGCGGATTCTCGGAGTTTGGGAAAAGCCTGCAAACGGTGTTGTGCAGCAGGATAGAGAAAATTCGAAAAGAAACGCCTCCATGAAAAGACTCGAGCGGCGTATGTTTGCGCAGGGGAAGGCGTATTGTTGCACTTCCGTGTTTACTTGAAACTTTTTCAGTAAGTTGAGGGGCTTTTTCTTTGCTTCCGGTAGGGGATCTCAGAGGGGCTTGCCCTAAGAGATCCGGACAGGTTCCTTTCAGGGGACTTTTTAACAATAGTTTGAAATGATTTATCAATATTATATATGTGAAGGAAAAATCGCACGGAATTATTTACAAGGGCCGATTAATGAGATAAGGTGCTAAAAAGCAATGTATCCCGACCTGTCCGCTTTTCACGCGGGGGATTCATGGCCGAACATCTTACCTGTGGAGAGTTGAATGGCTCGTATTACTATGGAGCATGTGCAGTATGAAGCGCATGTCCCCGCGGTTGGGAGCAACCCGGACCAGCTTTCTTTTGTGCAGATCGATCCTAAAAAGTGCATCGGCTGCGATTCCTGCCAGCGCTACTGCCCTGTGGATGCCATCTATGGCGCTTCCGGCAAGGTGCATAGTATTCCTCACCCTGAAGCCTGCATCAACTGCGGTCAGTGCCTCGTTCACTGCCCCCAGGGTGCCATCTATGAAGAACAGACCTGGGTGCCTGAACTGGAGCAGAAGCTGGCCGACAAGAATGTGAAGTGCATCGCCATGCCCGCCCCGGCCGTGCGCTATGCCCTCGGCGAAGCTTTCGGTATGCCCGTCGGTTCCGTGACCACTGGTCGTATGCTGACTGCTCTCAAGATGCTGGGCTTTGCCCACTGCTGGGACACCGAATTTACGGCTGACGTTACCATCTGGGAAGAAGCTTCCGAATTCGTGGAACGTCTGAAGGCTCAGAAGGATCTGCCTCAGTTCACCTCCTGCTGCCCCGGCTGGCAGAAGTACTGTGAAACCTACTATCCCGATCTCCTTCCCCATTTCTCTTCCTGCAAGTCTCCTGTAGGCATGAACGGCGCGCTGTCCAAGACCTATGGCGCCGAGCAGAAGGGCTATGACAAGGACAAGATCTATACGGTTTCCATCATGCCCTGCGTGGCCAAGAAGTATGAAGGTCTGCGTCCCGAACTCAATTCCAGCGGTACGCGCGACATCGACGCTACCATCAATACCCGCGAACTTGCCTACATGATCAAGAAGGCCGGTATTGATCTGGCTCACCTGCCGGAAAGCGGTGTAGACAGCCTCATGGGCGAATCCACCGGCGGCGCCACTATCTTCGGCGTAACCGGCGGCGTTATGGAGGCGGCCCTTCGTTTTGCCTATCAGGCCGTGACCGGAGAGAAGCCCGGTAAAATGGATTTCCACCCCGTGCGCGGTATGGAAGGCTTCAGAGAAGCCACCATCAACATTGCTGGTACGGAAATCAAGGTTGCTGTCGTCCACGGTGCCAAAAACTTCCCGGCTGTTCTCAACAAGGTTCGTGCCGGAGAATGCCCGTATCACTTCATTGAATTCATGGCCTGCCCCGGCGGCTGCGTCTGCGGCGGTGGTCAGCCCATCATGCCCACCGTGTGGGATGTGTTTGAGCACAAAGCCGGTCAGCTCTTTGCCAGTTACAGACAGCGCCTCGAAGAAAGCCAGGCATAAGGAGATTCCATGTCCATCAAAAGCATTACCCGCCGTGGTTTTTTGCGCGGCTGCTGCATCCTCACCGGCGGTCTGGCACTCGGCATTCATTGGACCGGTCGTGCCGTGGCCGGTGTCCGCAGCATTAAGGATTACATGCAGGAACGCATGGCCAGCGTGTACCGCGAAGACAAGGCCTTTGCGCATCGTGCCTCTCAGGACAACGTGCAGGTTCAGGAGCTCTATCAGAAGTTTCTGGAAAAGCCGCTGAGTGAAAAGTCTCATCATCTGCTGCACACCAAGTGGTATGATAAGTCCGCTGCAGTGAAGAAGCTTCATGCAGAAGGTCAGTATCCCGGACCTCGTGGCGGAGAATTCCGCTACAAGAAGTACCCCTACGAAGCCTAAGTGCTGATTTGATTTCAAAAAGAGCTCCGCGACTTGCGGAGCTCTTTTTGGTTTAATGCCTTCAGGCGGTTGAGGAGCGTAAGCGATCGAAACAGAAAACTCCCCAGAAACTGTGTAAGACCAAAACACTATACATAAAAAACAATTTGATGCATATGAGATGGCTGTGTGCCATTAGTAGCTAAGCCAAATGCAGATAGCAGATTTTGTGTGCGCCGTTAGGCGCGGCTGCCGACAAGAGCCCCTTACAGGAGTATATGTGGAGCTACTTGGTATGACGGTAGGAAAATCTACCGAGCAAGCAAAAGCTACCGAAGTAGAAACCTATTAGTGTTTATTCTTGGATGTACGAGAGAGCGGGCGAATGAGAAATATTAGTCTGGCTATCTGCCGTACTTTGAACGACTGCTTCCGAGAGATGTTGTAGAGCTTTCTGCACGAAGCATTTCACAGCGGAGCAGTATTGGGCTTAGACGCCGAAGAAAAATTTGGCAGTTGTATTTGAAACCGGCATCGTTTAAGGCGCTGGATTTCTCATGGAGACAGGTAGGCGTTTTAAATGTCACAAAAAGATCGGTTCTAAATTCTTGTTACAAAGCAGAGTGAATATTCTGTCCGTAGGGGGATTTTTCGGAAACACTGCACGCGTGCTTTTTTTGTCTGAAGGCAGAAGTTATGAAGGACTGACGCGAGCCCATGCTATCAAAATCGTGGAAGAAAGATAACAGTCATAAGAAATAATGGCAGGGTAGGGGGGACTCGTCATTGCTTGCTCCCCACAGGGAAAACTGAACTTTTACGGAATTCAGGTAGCGGCTTGGCTTATGTCTTAGAAGCGACTTTCATCAAATAAAAAGTAGGGGAGTCCTTTATCATCTTATATCCTCAAGGATGTTGCCAGCAGCCTTGACCGTATTGCTGGCAGCATTTTCCATTGGCAGTGAAGAAGGCAGACTTATTGCCGTTATAGGGGACATTCTTAAAGTAAAGCTTTAATTTTTTATCGAAACATATTGACTAGAAGAGGGGGGGCAGCGCTCGACTTGTCAGAAGAAGCATCTCTGGCCCTTACTTGTTCAGATTCTCCGATTTCATCGGATAATGGATAAGATGCTTTTCAGTTGTTTCTTAGAGAAGGCACAGACGCTCTTTTTATTATGTAGACTGATATCTTTTTTTGTCAGCGTTTTGTCAAAAGTATACATCGTGTTTCGATATCCAAGAAACAACGCATAAAAATCCGTCTTTCGTGATGCGAGGGACGGATTTTTTATTTTCGAGTCTCAGAATGGATTCTGTGCATTAATTCCAGCGCCAGTAGCTCTGCCATAGAACTACAGTCTCATGTACGTCCAGTAGATCTCGACGGAATAAGGATGCTCGCCGGTAGGCTATGTGCATTGAAGTGGGAAGCACTGACTGTTCGGAAATGAACTGATCCTGAGATCCTCGTCGCAATGAGAAGTGCTAAGATTTTTCCACGGGGAGAACCTCATTAATGCCATTTTAAAAAGAATTTAGCATAACCACCTGTTCTTTATTGAATTAATTTTTTGTCTCATAATGTAAATTATGTTAACTTTTAAAAACTAAATAAATACATACCTCCACACACTCCTCCTCTCTCTCAAAACTCAAACCTAACGTCCCCATCTTTTTCTCCTTAAAGACGGAACCCCTAATTTTTCCAGAGGAAGAGATCTGCAAATGGAGTAAAATCAAAAAA
>OOCM01002052.1_pt1 | contig 14182 bp, 6 predicted proteins | sample 1671111 | NCBI WGS metagenome assembly OOCM01 (sample SAMN06348123, study PRJEB24527) | human gut metagenome | biome: human gut; feature: ankylosing spondylitis patient; material: feces | host: Homo sapiens | place: China | collected 2015-10 | reverse complement strand
TACACTCTTTCCCTACACGACGCTCTTCCGATCTCGATTTACATCGAGACGCCGGATTCCGTGATCGACTCCTACAATAAGCTCAACGGAACGGATTTCGTGGCTCTTCCTGCGGAATGTTATGATTTTTCCACGAACGAACTACGGTTTTCGAAAAAGGAAATCCGCAAGTTTGTCGATCTGACGTGGAATATGGATGCCATTTCAGCGCTGGATCAGACGAAAAACTATGTGATTCCCGTACTGCTGACCGTTGCAGGCGATGCTCTGCCTACGTCGGAGGACCGTGACCGAATGCTGATCTACCCGAAATTCGCGTTTGCGTCCATGGCGCAGATTGCGACCGCTACGTCGAAGGGAGACTTGGTTTATAACGGCGAAATCGCCCTCGACGTTCCGGTTACGAGTGAGAATGTGGAGATCGGATACGAAATCGACAACAGCCTGATCGCTGCCTATAATGAGAAAAACGGCACGGATTACAAGGCTGCGCCCGCAGGTCTGCTTGCATTGGATGCCGCCGCCTCGACGATTTCGGCGGGCGAGTCCTCGACGAACTTCTCGTTGCGTCTCTCTTCTTCGAAGCTGTTGGAGGATATTTCGGTTCTGGATGAAAAATACCTTATTCCGGTTCGTATGACCTCCATTTCGGATGCTGAGGTTGAATATGAGGAGCAGGCAGGTCACTTCTGGCATCTGCGCTACCCATTGACCGATGGCAGCGGCGATGTAATTCTTGCTACTACCCGTCCAGAGACCATGCTGGGCGATACTGCGGTTGCAGTAAATCCAAAGGATGAACGTTACCAGAACCTGATCGGCAAGACTGTTACCCTTCCCCTGGTTAACCGCGAGATTCCGATTGTTGGCGATGATTATGTTGATATGGAATTTGGTACAGGTGTTGTTAAGATCACTCCGGCGCATGACCCGAACGACTATGAAGTTGGACGTCGTCACAACCTGCCAATTCTGAAAGTAATGAACGATGACGCTACCATGACCGAAGCATGCGGCAAATATGCTGGTATGGAACGTTATGCAGCAAGGAAAGCAATCGTAAAAGATCTGGAAGAGCAGGGCTATCTGATCAAAGTAGAGGACCATGCACACAACGTTGGTACCTGCTATCGCTGCGGCACAACCGTAGAGCCAATGGTATCCAAACAGTGGTTTGTTAAGATGGAACCTCTGGCAAAACCTGCAATTGATGTTGTTCGTGACGGTCAGATCAAACTGATTCCAGAACGCATGAACAAGACCTACTTCAACTGGATGGAAAACATCAAAGACTGGTGTATTTCCCGTCAGCTGTGGTGGGGTCACCGCATCCCAGCTTACTACTGTGAGGACTGCGGCGAAGTAATCGTTGCAAAAGAAGCACCAGAAAAATGTCCGAAGTGCGGCAGCCCCCACCTGCATCAGGATGAGGATACCCTCGATACCTGGTTCAGCTCCGCTCTGTGGCCATTCTCCACTCTGGGCTGGCCAAACAACACCGAGGAGCTCAAATACTTCTACCCAACCAGCACTCTGGTAACCGGCTACGACATCATCTTCTTCTGGGTAGCAAGAATGATCTTCTCCGGACTGGAGCACATGGGCGATATTCCATTCAACACAGTACTGTTCCACGGTCTGGTTCGTGACGCACAGGGCAGAAAGATGTCCAAATCTCTGGGCAACGGTATCGACCCACTGGAAATCATCGATCAGTACGGTGCAGACGCTCTGCGTTTCACTCTGGCTACCGGTAACACTCCAGGCAACGATATGCGTTTCAGCGATGAAAAAGTAATTGCAAGCCGTAACTTTGCAAACAAGATCTGGAATGCTTCCCGATTTGTTATGATGAACCTCAAGGACGAAAACATGAGCCTGGAACTGCCAAACGATCTGGCAATCGAGGACAAATGGGTTCTGAGCAAATACAACAAGCTGGTTCAGGAAGTAACCGACAACCTCGAAAAATTCGAGCTTGGTATTGCTGTCAGCAAGCTGTATGACTTCATCTGGGATGTATTCTGTGACTGGTATGTAGAGCTTGCAAAATCCAGACTGTGGGAAGATGGAGAAAGTTCTGACACTGCTCGCAAGGTTCTGGTTTATGTTATGACCAACACCCTCAAACTCCTGCACCCATTTATGCCATTCATCACAGAGGAAATTTGGCAGGCTCTGCCACATGAAGGCGAAAGCATCATGGTTTCTGCTTGGCCAGTATATCGTGAAGAACTCAACTTCTCCGCAGAAGAAAAAGAATTCGAGAAGGTTATGGACGCAATCAAAGCAGTTCGTGCACGCCGTTCCGAAATGAACGTACCGCCGAGCAAGAAAGCTACTCTCTATATTGAGACTGCTTCCGAGGAGATCTTCCGCCAGTCTGAAGCTTTCCTGACCCGTCTTGCATGGGCAGACCAGATCGTTCTGGGTGCTCCAGAGGATGCACAGTCCTGCGTACAGGTTATCACCGACAGTGCAAAAATCTTCATGCCGCTGTCTCAGCTGGTTGACCGCGAGAAGGAGATTGCAAGACTGACCAAGGAAAAACAGGCTTGCGAGAAAGACATTGCATTCCTCTCCGGTAAACTCAACAATCCTGGATTCGTTGCAAAAGCACCGGAAAAGGTTATCAATGAGCAGAGAGCAAAACTTGAAAAAGCACAGGAACTGCTGCAGAAGATCGAGTCCAGCCTTGCTGCTTTTAACTAAGCAGGCTGGTACTTTCTGAGAAAGTACCAAAGCTGTTCGCCTACGGCGCAAAGACGGGCAGCTTGCACGAACGAGCGAGTGTGTTAACGCGAGCGAGCGCCGCGTGCTGAGGTTACAACCTCATACAAAACCAAAGCGCGAAACAGTGTCCAGATTCAATCTGGACAAAAAAAATCCTCCCCGAAGGGAGGACTTTTCTACTCAGTTAAATTAAGTTTATTAAAACTTAATTATTTTTTGAGAGCGAGAGCGCCAGCAGCTGCTACGGAAACTACTGCCAGGGATACTGCCAGACCTACGAAGTCTTCAGCACCAGTGTTTGGGTTTGGTTTGTTGGTTTCTGGAGCTGGAGTTTCTTCAACTGGTTCAGCTGGAGCTGGTTCTTCATCTGGTTCTTCAGCTGGTTCAGCTGGTTCTTCTTCTTCACCGAGTTCTTCAGTGGAGAGAACGTAGTTGCCGAGCTGTTTTGTGTTGAATACAAAACCGTTTACTTTCTGGTTGGTGTGAGCTACTGCGTAGTTCTCAACGTATTCAGCATCAACTTTTACGAAGTTGCCGTCAGCGTCGATTTCGTATGGAACCAGGGAAGAATCGTCAGAAACGATGATCAGTTCGCCAGTTCTTGCGAAGTTAGCGTTTGTGTTGTCGAATTTGTAGAAGGAATCAGCTTCTGCATCCATTTCGCCAGCGATAGCTTTGTCGTAAGCTGTCTTGAGGTCGAGGTACATTGTTTCGCCTTCGTACATTTTAACGGAGAAGAATGCTTTATCAGCAAAGTCAAATACTGCAATGCCGTTGCCTTCTTTTACTTTCCACAGACCAGCTTTGGAAGCGTCGTTTGTCCAATCGAAGGAAACTTCACGAACGTCAGTGTTTTCGTATTTACCGGAAACCCAAACTTCGTTTGTCTTGTTCTTGTTGGATTTGTTTTCAGCTACGTATACGTAGTATTTCAGAGTTTCAGAAGTTGTGGTCTTCCACTCATCCTCGAGAGTGATCTTGAGGTATACAGCGTTTGGCTGGATATCAACAGCATTGTGGTTGAATCTGCTGTAGGAAGCGTAATCTGTAGCGGTAGCTTTGTACAGTTCAGCTTTTTCGATCAGTTCAGCAACGCCGGTGGATTTTTCGATCAGGTTGATGGACCAGTTCTTGTCGATGTTGCCAGTGTAGTGACCATGTGCAACAGTCTCTTCTACCAGAGATGGGTTAACACCTGGATTGATTGTACCAGCGTTTTCGTCAACAGCTGCAACTTTAGGGAATGTAACTTTTACAGTAGCATTTGCTTTCAGAGCATCTGCTGTAGAGCTAGAAACAGTGTAGCCGATTGCTACTTTCTGAGTAGCATCTTCCAGTTTACTCTGACCAACAGTGCCAGAAACTGTTACTGTAATATCGTTAGCATATTTGTTAGCACCTGTTACATCAGAAGAGAATGCACTTGCTACCTGTTCTGCTGTAGCTGTTGCAACAACTGTACCTGTATTTGTACCTGTACCATTTGTAACCTGAATGTTTGCACCTGCTACTACGACATCAGCAATCTTAAGCTGATCAATATCTTCCAGGTTTGTTACAGCACCACCAGTAGCATCCAGAGTTACTTTTGTTTTCTCAACTGGAGTTTTAGTTTCACTTGTTTTAGATTCGAACATTTCTTTTGGATCGGTTACTGTCTTAGAACCGTTGTACATAGAAACGTTAGCGTTAGGAATCTGAACAGCTCTATATGTTGGGTTAGCATCGATAGCTTTCTGAGCATCTGCTGGAATGCTTGTTCCTGCTTTGATTGTGTAGTAAACAACTTTGTTGGTGTTATCTACATAGTAGAAATCTTCCGCCTGAAGCTTTGCGAAATTTTCTATTCCTATTGGAAGTTTCTTTTTAATTTGTTTCAATAGACACACTTCCCTTTATATTTAATATATTAAACTCTAACTTTCATAAAGTGTAACATATTGTTATTGAATTCGTCTATCAAAATTTCTTTCCATAATGTTTCTATTAATACTGGAGCAAAAATAGAGATTGCCAGCTATTTAATAACCACTGACAATCTCTATTTTTTTATCAATCAGATCACTCTGAAATCTCAACAATTATTCATATAACAGAATGTCACTCTTTAGCAATTTAACAAGAGAAATCCGTCATCCAATCGGCTCGAAATCTACAGCTCCATGTTTACACAGTGGGCAGATATAATCTTCCGGAAGTTCATCGCCTTCGTAGATATATCCGCAGACTTTACATACAAATCCTTTCTTACCTTCTGTTTCCGGTTTTGGTTTTACATTTTTCTGATAGTAGGTGTAGCTCATTGTCTCCTGGTCACTTACCACACGTGCTTCTGTCACACTGCAGATGAACATTCCGTGAGTTCCCAGGTCTACATACTGCTCTACTTTCAGAGACATAAATGCGTTGATATATTTATCCAGGAATATCAGTCCGTTATCAGAACGGTTTACTTTCTGTCCTGCAAATTTATCCACGCTTCTTCCACTCTGGAAGCCAAACTGTTCAAATACAGAGAACGGAGCTTCTACAGAGAGACAGTTTACATTCATCACACCTGTCTGTTTGATAACGTGGTGAGAATAATTTGTTTTATTAATATTAACTGCCACACGGAACGGAGAATCTGTCAGCTGTGTAACTGTATTAACGATCAGTCCGTTATCCTTTTTACCGTCATTTGATGTCACTACATAGAGACCATAACCAATGCGGAATAATGCTGTCATGTCATTTTTATTTGCCAGTTCATCATTCTTTGCAATATATTCCTTACAAAGCTCGGAAGCCATTGCTTCCATCTGATCTCTGTTTTCCTGATTTACTGCGGACATAATCTTCACTGTAGTGTCCAGCCAGTTGATCTTCTTACATTCAGAAAGCATATTTTTCATTACTTTTGCTGCCAGAGGTGCCCAGGAACCATTTTCAATAAGACCTACCGTACGGTTCTGGAAATTATGCTCCACCAGGCGGGTAATAAAGTCATTCATAAACGGATAGATTCCCGCATTATAAGTAGTAGTTGCCAGTACCAGCTTACTGTAACGGAATGCATCACTGAGTGCCTGAGACATATCGTCTCTTGCCAGATCATAAACAACTACCTTCGGACATCCCTTGCTCTTTAATTTCTCAACAAACTGATTAACTGCTTCTTTGGTATGTCCGTATACAGAAGTATATGCAACTACGATTCCTTCTTCTTCTGGTGTGTAAGAGGACCAGGTATCATAAAGACTGATATAATGTCCCAGATTTTCAGTAAGTACCGGACCATGTAACGGACAGATGATCTGGATATCCAGCGTAGCTGCTACTTTCAGAAGTCTCTGTACCTGTGCACCATATTTACCAACAATACCGATAAAGTATCTTCTTGCTTCATCATCCCAGTCTTCTTCCACATCCAGAGCGCCGAACTTACCAAATCCATCTGCTGAAAAAAGAACTTTATCTGTGCTGTCATAAGTCACCATAACCTCTGGCCAGTGTACCATTGGCGCAAATACAAAAGTAAGATTGTGATTTCCCAGACTCAGTGTAGAACCATTCTCTACTTCCAGTTTCTGCCCTTCCAGATCCAGTCCGAAGAAATTTTTGATCATTACAAATGTCTTCGCATTGGCTACTACTGTAGTGCCGGGATATACTTCCAGAAAGTTCGCTACATTTGCTGCATGGTCAGGCTCCATATGCTGAACGATCAGATAGTCCGGCTTACGTCCGCCCAGTGCCTGTTCAAGATTATCCAGCCATTCATGTTTGAAATTGGCATCTACAGTATCCATAACTGCAACCTTGTCATCCAGAATCACATAGGAATTATATGCCATTCCGTTTGGCACTGCATACTGTCCCTCAAACAAATCTACCTGATGGTCATTAACTCCGACATATTTAATGGTATCTGTAATCTTCATATTTCTGCCCTCAATTCTTTCTTTATAGTATATCGTCTGTCCGTTACTATTCAGCAATCTGCTGTCACTCAACGTTAATAAGTTATAGTTGCTATGCATCCTTAATTTGTTTATGTTTTTATATTATACTATTTTAATCCAATTTTCAAGTCCTTTTGGTAATTTTTTTCATAATGTAGTTATAATCTTATACAATGTCTCCACGCTGTACGGCAGTATCCTCTCATCTAATTGAAATTTCGGATGATGCAGAGGATGATTTTCTCCTGGTATTCCCGCAAGAAATACTGTGAAAAGTCCTCTGGTTTCTCTGAAATATCTGTATGCGTTGTCACCGGAAAGAAACAACTCATCTTCTCCTTCCAGAACAAATTTATCTCCGAATACTTCTGCACCCACTACCTTTGCTGTCTCTGTAAGTTCCTCATCATTGGCAAACGCATATACCGGATCTTTTGGAAATTCCATACGGATCTGTGTGCCAGTCTGCTTTTCAATTTCCTGCAGATTTCTCTCCAGCTCGTGCTCAAGTGCCATGTAAGTTTCTTCATGAACTGCGCGTATATTTCCGTTTAATACCACATGGTCTGCAATAATATTCGTATATTCACCGCCATGGATCGTACCCGTACCCACAATATATTTTCCTGCATCCGGATGCTGTTTTCCAAAACTTTCATTCAAATCATGAATGGCACTTATCACTTGAGCAGCTGCATAAATTGCATCAATCCCCTTATCCGCTTCACACCAGTGACTGGATTTTCCATGAACATGAATCTGCATACTGTTGATCATGGAAGATGCCTGTCCCTGATGCACTGCCATTCCAAATGTCATGTCCGCTGCGTAATGAAACATCAGAAATGCATCTGCTTTCGGATTCTCTAATGCTCCGGCCTGAAGCATTCTTTTTGCACCTTCACCAATCTCCTCTGCAGGTTCAAAAAGGAACCGGAGCCTGACCGGAAAATTTTCCTGCATTCTTTGCTCTTCTGCCACAATTTTTGCAAGGATCAGTGCTGCTGCCAGGATCATATCGTGACCGCAGGCATGCATACATCCCTGATTTACTGATGCATATGGTAGATTTGTCTGCTCCTGTATGGGCAATGCATCCATCTCCGCCCTGAGTACAACCAGTTTCTCCCTGTTTCTCAGAGATGAAAGTTCCGCGATCAATCCTGTAGGTTCTATCGGCACAATCTCATATCCCAGTTTCTCCAGATATTTCCGGATATATGCAGACGTCTCCACTTCCTGAAGTGCCAGCTCCGGATGTTGATGAAAGTAATGTCTCAATGTGATTAATTCTTCCGTATATTTTTCTATATTCATCTGTTTTCCAACCTTTGTTCTCAGGGATTACCATTTTCATCTTCCGACATACTCAAAACCGCATTCGGATGTTCCAGGCAGAACTTCTGTATCTCTTCCAGAAATCTCTGACCGTATTTCTTTAACTTATTCTCGCCCACACCGGAAACCTCCAGCATTTCTTCTTCATTTGATGGACATTTGATGCACATATCTATCAGCGTCTTATCACTGAACACGATATATGGAGGCATGGCTTCCTCTTTTGCAATTTCCAGACGAAGTTTCCGCAGGGCTTCAAATAAATCGTAACCTGCTGCCGTAAGCGCATCTGTACTGCGTTTTCTGACAGATTTCTGGGGCTTTTTCTTTTTATCCGGTTCTTTTTCCTCGTAAGTACGCATGATCACGTGAGTATTTTCATCTCTTAGCGGAGAAATATCGCCCAGTTTCAGCACACTGTAACGTTCCTGTGTCTGATAGAGATATCCCATCTCAGTCATCTGGCTGATCAGTGCCCTGAGTTCTGCCTCACTGTGATCATTCAATGCTCCATAAGATTTATACTTATCTGCTCCAAGCTCCCTCAACCGGGCTCTCTTAGCCCCCAGCAGAGTACCAAGCACAATTGTCAGTCCATACCTTCCTCTCGTCTCAGCCACACAGTTCACTACCCACTTCGCCTCTCTGGTCATATCTGTCTCATGGTATTCTCTGTGACAATTTCCACAATTATCACAGGGACCGAAGGTCTTTTCACCGAAATACTCCAGAATATAATTTCTCAGACATCCTGTTGTTTTACAATATCCTTCCATGATCTGAAGCCTTCGTATATCCCTCTGACGAATAAGAAATTCATCCTCTTCATCCACATCGGAAAAATCTTTGTTATCCAGAAGCATTCGGTCGATCATAACATCCTGTGCGGAAAACAATAGAATGCACCGGGAATTCTCTCCGTCACGCCCTGCACGTCCTGCCTCCTGATAATAATTCTCCATACTCTGCGGCATATTGTAATGGATCACATACCTCACATTGGATTTATCAATCCCCATTCCAAATGCATTCGTTGCAATAATAACAGGGGTTCTGTCATAAATGAAATCCTCCTGATTCTTTTTTCTGGTTTCATTATTCAGTCCTGCATGATATCTGGTAACAGCAACTCCTTTTTGGAAAAGCAGTTCAAAAAGATTGTCCACATTTTTTCTTGTAGAGCAGTAAATAATCCCGCTCTCTGTTGGATGTCTGTCTATGTAATCCATCACAAAATCGTCTTTTCGCCGGATATTTTCCACGCTGTAATATAAATTCTTTCTATCAAACCCGGTAATCACTACTTTCGGATCTTCCAGATTTAGAGTGCAGAGAATGTCGTTCTTTACTTCCTCTGTTGCAGTTGCGGTAAAAGCACTGACGATCGGACGACCGGGAAGATTTTTTACAAAGTCTACGATTTTGACATAGCTTGGTCTGAAATCCTGGCCCCACTGTGAAATACAATGTGCCTCATCCACTGTCACCATGGAAATCTCCACCTGTCTGGCAAATTCCAGAAACTCATAATTTTCCAGACGTTCCGGTGCAACATAAATAATTTTGTATCTTCCTCCTGCTGCCAGGTACAACGCCTTGCTAATCTGACTTTCCGACAGTGAAGAATTGATAAATGCGGCATGTATTCCCGCTTCATTCAAAGCCTTTACCTGATCCTGCATCAGTGAGATCAGAGGAGAAATTACAATCGTAATTCCTGACAGCATCAGTGCCGGTACCTGATAACAGATGGATTTTCCGGCTCCTGTCGGCATGATTGCAAGCACATCCCGGTGTTCCAGAATGGACTCCACAACACTCTCCTGCCCTTCTCTGAAGGTATCATATCCAAAATAAGTCTTTAAGGTTTGTACTGCCTGTCTGTTCACCTGAAGCCTCCCTCTGCATTTTAATCTATTTTAATCTCTTTTTCAGCTCCTGAATCAGTTCGGAATAGTCTCTGTGCTGCATCTTCGGAAATGCCTTGATGATACGCCCCTGACCGACAACGGTATGATTGGTAATAGAACTGGACAGTTCCTCAAACTGAGCCTGAAGCTCCGCTCTTTTTATACGAAGCATTTCGATAGATTTTTCTCGCTGTGCGGCAGTTGCATCACGCAGTTCTGCTGCTGCAAGAGTTGCCTGAACCTTTCCTTCTCCCACTTTCTGTGCTGTGCCAATCGTAGTCGTAGCCAGTGTATCACTCAGTTTATCACTTACAATTCTCAGATCTGAGCGAACCTTATCCAGTCTGGTAAGCTTTTTATTCAGTCCCTGGATCACTGCTACCGTCACAATAAAATCTGTCAGATACACAGCATACAAAACTGCTATCACAATCCATTCCCAAGTTGCAGGTGTATGTAACGCATGTGCCTCTACATACTTCTGGAAAACTTTTACTACCATAACGATAGCCAGTCCCCAGATCAGAGAAAACTCCAGGCAAATGTAGCCATGAAAATTGAAGGGTTTATCTGAATAATCCCACCATCTTGCGTGGAAACACACATCCAGCAGCCAGCCTGCAACCAGCTCCACCGCAGTTGCCAGAACAATTCCAAACACAAAAATCATTCCATCACTCATCTGACGCCCGCTGCCCTGAATTGTATTGAGCAAAGCAAAAACAGAAAGCACCCCAAATCCATATACCGGGCAGACCGGTCCATTCAGGAAACCTCTGTTTATAACTTTTCCCAACGCTACTGCATGAAAAATAACTTCAACAACCCAGCCGCCAAAAGAATAAATAAGAAAATACAGACATATCTGAAAATACGTCATTCCACAAATCATTCGTTGCTCCTCCTTACTTTCATCAAACCACTTTTCATATCCCATTATCACAGTTCAAACAAAAAACTTACCTGATTCAGTTAAACTTACCCTAGAGTGTGTCTGAAAAATCATTCCCGCAATCTGCACGCCCCACTTTGCGGGATATTTCACCCGAATTCAGTTGCCGTAGCCCGCTACGGCGCCCTCATCCGGGCAAAATATCCCACAAATTGTGACGCACATCTTGCAGAAAGCCTTTTTCAGACACGCTCTAGACTGTTTTGTAATGTACTGATCAGTTCCTCTATAACAATCGGCTTGGATAAGAATCCATTCATACCACATGCCAGTGCTTTCCTTCTGTCTTCGTCAAAAGCATTGGCAGTCATGGCAAGGATCGTGATTCCCGCCAGTGAAGGATCATCCAGTGAACGGATCTGCTCAGTAGCCTCATATCCATTCATTACAGGCATCTGCACATCCATAAGCACCAGGTCATAATCACCTGGTGTTGAATTCTTAACTTTCTCCACAGCCTCTGCTCCATCTTCCGCTGTATCAACCCGAAAACCATATTCACTAAGGAGCGCTACTGCAATTTCACTGTTCAGTTCATTATCTTCCACAAGCAGTATGTGCCTGCCTCTGAAATCTGAATCTGCTACCGGAAGGATATTATCCTCTGCCTCAGCCTGCTTCTGGCCGATTGCAGCCATCAGAGTCTCTCTGATATCTGACATAAACATAGGTTTTGCACAGAATGCAGTCACCCCGGCTGCCCTGGCTTCCACTTCAATATCTGACCAGTCATAAGCAGTCAGGATAATGATCGGCGTATCGTCACCAAGACTACGGATCTGACGGGTAACTTCAATGCCATTCATATCAGGCAGACGCCAGTCAATGATATAAGCGTGGAATGCATCCCCCATTTCCATAGACTGTCGTGCACGGAGAACAGCCTCCTTACCGGAAAGTGTCCATTCCGAACGCATTCCAACCTTCACAAGCATCTTAGTCACACTGTCACAGGTATTGAAATCATCGTCTACTACCAATGCCTTCAGACCTTCCAGTTCTGCGATTTTCTCTATACGGTGGTTCTCAGGCTGGATCCGCAATGGCAGACGGATAATAAATTCAGTACCTTTTCCCTGTTCTGTCTGAACCTCAATGGTTCCGCCCATCATATCCACGATGTTCTTGGTGATAGCCATGCCCAGTCCTGTACCCTGAGTCCTGCTCACAGTGGAAGTCCGCTCTCTCTCAAAAGGAGAAAAGATCTTCTGTACAAATTTCTGACTCATGCCGATTCCGTTATCCTTTACCCGGATTTCGTACAGTTCACAGCCTCTCTGTGTACCCGGATACTCTCTCAGCCGGACAGAAACGGTTCCGCCTGCAGGAGTAAACTTGATCGCATTGGACAAAAGATTCAGCAGCACCTGATTCAGCCTCGTCTTGTCACAATAAACATCCTCATTGGTAACATCCATGACATCCATGTAAAGCTCCAGCTGTTTCGCATGGATCTGTCCGCTGATAATGGTTTTCAGATCATGGAGAACCTCTGACAGACTGACTTCCGTTTCTTCCAGATGAATCTTTCCGCTCTCAATACGGCTCATATCCAGGATATCATTGATCAGTGAGAGCAAATGATTACTGGAGGAAAGAATCTTACCCAGATAATCCCGTACCCTTTCTTTATCATCAATGTTGCTTACAGCCAATGTGGTAAAACCAATGATTGCATTCATTGGTGTCCGGATATCATGAGACATATTGTTTAAAAAGGCTGTTTTTGCACGATTCGCATGCTCTGCAGATGACAGTGCATTTCTAAGAATGCGATCTTGCTCCTTTAGACGACTCTCTATAGTATCCATATCAGTAAATTCAAGATAACTTTTTTGAAATGATGGTGCAATCATGCTATCTATATCTTCTTTTTTAATCTCATTTGTCAAATTTTCCTTTATATAATTTGGACCTGCCACATCAGCAGACTTTACCACCTCCAACGTGTTCTTCTTTATGTCAATAAGTAATATAAATGAATATGCATGTCCAAGCGCATTGATAATCTGAAGACGCTTTTGCTCACGCATAATGCTCTCCTGCTCCATATGAATCCTGACTGTTCGAAACAATGTAAAAATCACAATTGCAATCAATATATATGACAGACCTACAACATTTCGCGTCATAAACACCTGCATACCTGGAAAGAATATATATATATCATAATCCCTGATTTTTTCTTTTTTTCCATACCAGCTTCTGCCTGCCGCATCAAGCCTGACAATATGGTCTTTGCTCTCATGAAAAGCATTTTGATACAATTCATCGCATTCCTTAACTGACATTCCCAACAATTTTGACTCATTGGTGCTCACCACTTTCGTTCCATCACTAATTACAACGCTGCCATCCATCTTAAATGGAAAATCTGCAAACACTGTTTCCATAGTAAGATCACCGTTTTTTTCATTCACCTCTTCCTTTTTCGCATATGCAATCAAAATTCCTGGAGCATCCTGTCTTGCCACTGCTGCAAAGTCATATATGTTTCCTTCATTGCGTAATCTGGTCATATATGTTTTTAAAGGTGACTCTAAAATATCCCTTACATACTTGCTATCAATCAATTTCTTCCACAGTGACATTGCATCATAATCCTGTGTTGTCTGTATTGATACATTCAGCTTTTCATCAAGTACCAAAACACCAGTCAAACGCTGTTGCTTTGCATAATTATCCATATCTTGTGCCGTAAAATCGTGCTCTGCGTCAAGTACACGACTTAGCTCCTCTGACTTATCAAGCAAACGCACAAGACTTTTCACTCTATCATTTGCATTATAAATCTCATATCGATTTATACATGATTTCACAAAAGATATCGTCTCATCAAGCGTATCATTTAATTTTGCCATATCACTTGCATTAGTAAAACAAAAGCAACTAATCCCAAGCAAAATCAAAACAATCGGCATAAAAAAACAACTTGATAATCTTTTTTTACTCTATATTCTTTTGTTTTATTATAATATTCATAAATGCTGCTATTCCAATTTCTATATGCACGATTATTTATAGTATTTCTTCCTGATAATTCCATACTTGCTTGAATATGTTGCATTTCTACCATAGCATTTAATCGCTCTTGTTTCTCTTTTTGTCTTTTTTTATAAATATAGTCTTTTACCCTTTTGGTCTGTTTTTGTTTGCTTTTTGATTTTCTATCTTCTCTTTCTTTTGTATATCTTGAATCATTCCTAACTATTCTTGATACATATTGTTTTGTAACCTTTAATTTACTAGCAATTTCTACTGTTGTAAGTTTATTTTCAAAAAAGAGAATAATAATCTTTTCTTTC
>OOCM01002049.1_pt1 | contig 14215 bp, 18 predicted proteins | sample 1671111 | NCBI WGS metagenome assembly OOCM01 (sample SAMN06348123, study PRJEB24527) | human gut metagenome | biome: human gut; feature: ankylosing spondylitis patient; material: feces | host: Homo sapiens | place: China | collected 2015-10 | reverse complement strand
CCGTGCCTCTGGCCGCAACGGCGGTATCGTAGGCCGTCTTCACCGCCGCGGAGCTGGCCGCCGTGGTGCTGGAAGCGCTGGTCACGTCATCGGAAACCGCCACGCTCGGCCCCTGCGGCCCTTCCGGGCCCTGAGGCCCCTGCGGGCCTTCCGGCCCCTGAATGCCGGGATCGCCCTTGTCCCCCTTCTCGCCCTGCACGCCCTGAGGACCCTGAGGGCCATGAGGACCGGGATCGCCCTTGTCGCCCTTTTCCCCCGGAGCGCCGGGCGTGCCGAACACCGTCCAGAACGCCGTCTGCGAAGCCGGTTCGTAGCCGGCGGGCACATCCTTGAGCGCCAGATACGTTCCGCCGCCGAAGTTCACCCAGTCGTAGCTGCGGTAGGTCGACTCCGCACTCCATTCGCCGCGATATACGGGGCGTACCTGCCCCAGATTGATGGTAGGCATTATACCGTCACCTCGATTTCACCGTTGTCGTTGATGACGAACACGGTTTCCGGTTCCGCGCCGGCGTAATCCATGCACAGATCCGCGCCTTCCAGACGGAACTGTCCGAAGGCCGTGGCCCACGGCGCGTCGCCCATGGGCCCCTTTTCCCCGGGTTCGCCCTGCGGGCCGGGCGTTCCCTGCGGACCGCGTTCGCCGGTGTCTCCCTTTTCTCCCTTCTCGCCCTGAATGCCGGGAGGCCCCTGAATGCCCTGATCGCCCTTCACGCCCTGAGGTCCGGCGTCGCCCTGCTCTCCCTTTTCGCCCGGAACGCCCCGCTCGCCCTGCTCGCCGCGTTCCCCTTTCGGACCTCGCGGCAGAATGAGCGTGAGCATGCCGGTGGAAGGATCGTAGCTTGCGCCCGTGCTGTTTTCCTCCGAAGGAACCACCGTCACGGTAAGCTCATACAGGTCGTCGCGTATGGACAGCGCCCTCTCCGCGTCAAAGGCCGCGCTTTCGGCGGAAGACACGGCCACCGACTCCGCCTCCTCCGCCGCAGCCTGACTTTCCGCCGCGGCCTGAGCCGAAGAAAGCGCCGTGTCCCGGGCCTCAAAAAGCTGCTTCTGCAGCTCTTCGGGCGTCACGCTTCCCGTGACCGGCGCCTTGATCGCCCGATCGGTTTCGTCGTGAAGCTGCTGTATCATCTGCACCTGACGATCCAGCGCCCGCTCAAGGGCCTCGGTGTCCAGCTCCGAGGTATGGGAAAGATCCAGTTCCTGCGTTTCGGGAACGACGGACTTCACCGCAAGCGTCGCCCCCGCAGGGACGCGCCCTTCCTTCAGCGTCACCGTGCCGCCGGAATGATCCTCCAGAATGGACACGACATAGTCCGTATCCGGCGCAAGCCTGATCTCCCCGGCATCGTCGCTGCACAGAACCGTGACATCCGAACTTTCGTACAGAGGAAAGGGTACGGCATAGCTCAGCACCCCTTCGGTGACTCTGTAGGTCTGCAGGGTATGACGACTTGTCAGCATAAGACTCTGCTCCTTTCATCGCAGGGGGGAGAATCCCCCCCCGCCGCTTCTATCGGGCAAGGCTCGTGAGATACACGTCCACGTTGCCGGAATGGGTAGTGTCCGAAGTCACCCTGATCCTGGCGTAGCGCTGCATGTCGGGCAAAACCATCGAGCAGATGATGTCGCCGTCCTCAAAGCTGGCCGCGCCGGAAACGCTCACTTCGGGAGCGCCGGCAACGTCGGCAAATTCGCCGTCTTCGGTGTCGCAGCCCTGCACGGAGAGCTTGAACGCCCTGGAGGCGGCGAGCGTCACATTGCCGCTTGCGGCCGCGGTGACCATGAGCGAGCCGTGATGCCCGCCCACGGCCAGAGGTTCGGCGCAGACGAAGCCTGCCGTGTTGATGGCCTTGCCCTTTTCAAAATACTGGTCGTGCCAGCGGTGATCCTTTCCGTATGCAAAACTCATGTCTTCCTCCGGATGCTTGTTTCACCGGGGCGGAGGGCCGCCCCGTCTCTGCCGGGACGCCTAGGCCACGGCGCTTTCGGTGCCGTCGGGCAGGTTGTAGCTGCCCACGATGCGCACGCCGTTCACCGCGCCCACCACGGTCTGGATGGTATTGTCCGTGTTCACGTACATGACGTCGGCCTGCTTGATGGCCGAGAAGGTCTTCTGCACGATCTTGTGATGCCCGAAAATGAAGGTGTTGGCCGCGGTGCCGTGCACGGCGGCGATGGCGTCCTCGATCTGGGCGAGGGTGGGCAGATGCTCGGCATCCACGTTCACGAAGGCGTGAACGGCGCGTTCGGGATGGATGAGCTGCCAGCCGAAGCGGCCGCGGTATTCCACGCCGTAGCCGAGCACGCCGGTCTGGGAACGCAGATGGTAGAGATTGCCGCCGTTGATGGGAGAAGGATCGAGCAGACGTCCCTGATGGAACTGGGCGGGATCGTAGATGCCGATGTTGTTCTCCTGATCGAAGCGCACCACCATGACGGTATAGGCGTTCTGCGTGGCGCCGCACTTGGTCACAAGCTTGTGCTTCAGCGCGGCCCTGCGCCAGTAGTCGCGCCAGATGGCCAGTTCCGTATCCATGCCCGCCTGGCGGAAGAAGGCGTTTTCGCGACGGGCGAAGTACTTCTGCGCGCCGCCGAACTGATCGGCCTTGTCCTTGGACACTTCCAGCTCGCCGCCGAGCAGGTTGACGAAGGTCTGACGGAGCTGGGTTTCCGCGTTCATGGTGGGCAGAGGCGCGCCGAGTTCGGTGAAGCTTGCGCCCTTGATGTTGTCGAGCACCTCTTCCACGTTCCACAGACCGTGGGTGGCGGGTATCCACTTGAGCAGCGTCAGAATGGGAGCCTCCTCGGTGAGGAAGTCCACCAGTTCCGGACGCTTTCTTGCCTTGTCCAGCGCGATTTCATGCAGAGTCTGAGCAATGGCCATAGGTTATTCCCCCCTGAACATGCCGTTATAGGTTTCTTCCGCCGTTTCGCGCATCATGCCCGCGGCGGGCGTGATGCCTGCGGAAAGACTGTCTTCCGAAAGAAGTCTGCCGATTTCATAGAAGGCGCGGACGAACGAGGGATCGTTCGCCATGCTCCGGCCCGCAGGTGAGGAGGAAAGCGCCCCGCCCATGCGCCGATCCAGCGCGGAGAAGGCGCGGAGGGCCTCGGAACGATTCTGCTCAAAGCGCGCGCCCCAGCTGCGGCGAAGCTGTGCCGCGCCCTCCTCCACAAGGCGCTCGCGCATCTGCCTTTCCGCGCCGATCTGCCAGTCCACGAGGGCCTGCGCCTGGGCGGGCGTGATGCCTTCCTGCACGCACAGCTCGCGAAAATGCTGCTGCACGTCCCTGTCCACATGACCGGAGAAGTCCTTGGGCAGCTCCAGTCTGATGTCCTCCGCCCTTGTTGCCGGATGATAGGCAAGGCCGCGTTCCAGCGCCTCGGCGGCCTCCTCCGGATCCGCCACGTCGCGCAGCTTGTCCGCCCACGATTCGGGCAGAGACGCGCGCCAGTCGTCGGCGGCCGTCATGCCGGAGGCGAACTGTTCCGGGGCCGGGGCCGACACCGGAGTCTGCGTGCTTTCCACGGAAAAGTCGTTCATGCTCCTCTCCTTTGCTCAGAGCCGTTTCAGAGTGCGCATCACGCGCAGATAGATGTCGGGGTCGGCGGCGGCCATGCGGTCGAGAATCTGATCGGCAATGTTGCGCATGCGCATGTCCTCTTCCGAAACCATGAGCCGTCCCACGCCCATTTCCTCAAGAAGACGCACCCATACCCGGAAGGCCGCCTCGCACCGCATCATGTCGAACCAGTCGCGGCGCTCGCGCTCCTCTTCTTCCGCGCGGGCGGTCGCGCTTTCCGCATGCGTTTCCATCATGCTCCGCCTCCTGCGGCGTCGAGCAGCGCGCCGGCCACGGTGTCCTTCGTTTTCACGCCGCCTATGCGCGCGATTTCCTGCGCGCCGGAGGCAAACGACGCCTCGGCGGCCGCAGCCTGCCGCGCCTGTTCGCGCTCCTGCCGGATCTTCGCCACATCTTCGTCGGAACGGATGATGGAAGCCGGAACCCCCATGCGCTGCGCCAGCTCGTCCACCAGCTGATCGGCGTCGATCTTGTCCAGAATCTGCGGCGAGGCCTGCGCCAGCGGCAGCACCTCCTCCAGAAACTGCCCCGCAGCCACCGCGCCGGACTGCTCCAGCATCTGGGCCATGGGCGACTGATACGACACCGTGAGCGACGCCCAGTCCGAAAGCCCGGGCGGAGGCGGCGGCAGAAGCGCGGCCTCGTCCAGAAGCTCGTACACGCGCTCAATGAGCGGGCCGAGCACCCGCGGCTCGTAGGCCGACACCGTGGGCCCCATGAGCTCCGCGCTGCGGCGGCGTCTGTCCATGTACTCGGTCATGGTCATGCCCGCGGGCCGCGTTTCCAGGCTCATGTTGGCGAAGATGTTCGCCATCATCACGTCCTCAAGACGCAGGGCGATCTGATTGACCTCTTCCCGCACATGCTGCACGGCCGAACCGAAATTCACCTCGTAAAGAGGCCGGAGCGCATTGCTCTGTCCGAAGGACACGTCGCTCACCACCTCGCCCGGCGAAGCCTTCACGTGGCGCTTCAGCGTGCCCGGCGCAAGAAGCGGCGGGTCGATCATCTTCTCGATGCCCACGGCCTTGCGCATTTCCCAGGCCTCAAGCCCCTTCTGATCGGCAAGCGCCTCATCGCCGGGCCCCGTGCCGTACACGCCCCGCGCCTCCTCCCACACCGTGAAGAAGAACGGCATGGAGCGGAAACCGCCCTCAGAAAGCAGGCCCGTACCGTTCTCCTCGTACCAGAACGAGGCAAAGGGCATGTTGAGGGCGTCGGCACGCCGCTCGTCGCGCTCCTCGCGCTTCTGCACCACATGCACCACGTCCACAGGCTCGTAGGGACGCGTTTTCAGCATGGTCGCCGTGAGGGAGGAAAGCTTTTCCCGGCCGAAGCGGCCGGCCATTTCCCGCGGCGTCATCTTCACGCGGCGCACCACGCAGGAAAGACGGCGATCCTCGTCCAGCGCCACGGCATAGGTGCCGCAGGTCTGGCAGGAAAAACGCGCCACCGTAAGCGGCGAGGCTTCGCAGGAAAGAAGCGCGCAGCCGAAGGCAAGAAGCTCCTTGTTGAAGGCGTGCACGGCCTGATAGAAGGCGCCGTCGGAAAGAACGGTGCGGATTCTGGCGTCCACGGCGTCCACATATTCCCCGGCAAAGGGCGTTTCCCTGTCCTTTCGGGAAAGAAACGCGTGGCGGAACCATGCCTCGGACGATGGCGTGACGGCCTGCGTCATGCCCGCCGCGGCCTTTCGGAGCGCGCGCTGCGCCGCAGGATTCAGAAGATCGGCGCTGCGCAGACATTCGGTTTCCTCGCCGCGGAACAGCCCGCGGGAAGGAAGAATGAGTCTGCCTATCTCGTACTGCTGGGCCAGCCTTTTCTCGCGCAGCCCCTCAAGGTGCGAAACCAGCTGCTTCAGCTCCCTGATGTCCACGCCCATGTCCTACCCCCTGCGGCCGAGCAGGCCCGATCCCGTGCTCGCCACGGAACCCGTCGTTCCGAGAGGCGAGGTGAGCACGGTGCCGCCCATCTGTCTGCGTCTTTTGAGCTTTCGCAGCTCTTCGTCGCGCAGAGCCGCGCTTTCCGCCTCCTGCTCCGCTTCCTTCGGCGCGTCTTCGGCTTCATAGGTGATCACCGAAGGGCCATGGCTTCCGCCGCCGAAAAGTCCGCTGAAAATGCCTCCCATAGTACCTCCCTTGTTCCTGTCGTTGAAAAGCCGCGCCCGAAGCGCCTGGAAAAGCCGTCGCGCCTTTTTCGCCGGGCCGGCAACAATGTCACTCTATCCCGGCACGTCACCGCGGCACAGCAGGGCGAAGCGCATGTCGGAACATCGACCGGGATGCGTCTTCGTGGGCATGGGGCACGCCGAAGGAAACACCTCGGGCCAGAGCCGGAAGCCCAGCTGTTCGATGAAGGGCGGCAGGTGCCGGTACGCGGCGGGAAACACCGCGGCAAGCGCGGCAAAGGGCCAGGCATCGAAAAGCCAGCGCATGGCCTGTCTGCCCATGTTCACCGCATCCGGGCGGAACGCGCGGAACAGGGCAAAGTGCACCGTGCCGCACAGCCCGCTGGGAATCACCCACAGCGCGGCGGCAAGCTCGCCGGATTCCGTGCGCACAAGGCAGAGCAGCGTCTTTTCCGGATCGGCAAGGCCGAGCCAGTCCTCTTCCGAAGGTTCGCAGACGTTCCACAGCACGGCGTGCGCAAGGCCCTCGGCCTGCATCTTCCTCCACGGCAGCAGGCGCTCCTCTCTGGAAACGGCCTGCGTGAACACATAGCGCGTAGCGTCTCTTTTCCCTTTCTGCATCAGAACGCTCCTCCTTCCGATCCGCGTCCGCTTCCCCAGCCGTAGAGAAAGCCGTGCGAATCGCGGCTTCGGCCCGGATCGCCACCGACGGGCGGACGGCACAGCCCCACGGGCGCGGCAAAGGTCAGGGCCAGCGCGTCCGCAATGTCGGGCGAAGCGCCGAGCCTTTCGCGTATGCGGTCCTTGGGTTCCAGCACGATTTTCCCCGCGCCGTCGTACCAGTAGCGCGGCACGGAAAGTTCCGACTTGAGCCTGGCGCCGTGCCCGCCCGAAACGTCCAGACAGCCGCCCGCCTTCAGCCATTCGCGAAGGGCGAACCACATTTCCGAACGGCGGTTCACAAAGCGCCCTTCCGACAGCGCGCGTCCGCCGAAGGGCACTTCCGCCACCTCGTGTCCCATGTGTCTGAGCCGGTCGATCACGCCCTGCCCCTGACCGGCGTCGATGAACACGGCGTCCGGCCGCAGTCTTGCGATTTCCGAGGCGATGCGGTCGGCAAGCTCCATGTTGTCCAACCCGTGCAGCACCACGGGCGAAAGAGCCTGAAGCCCCCGCCGCGCAAAGATCACCGAAGAGTCGGAGCCGAAGCGCGCCACGTCCACGCCCATGACCACGGGCCTGTTCTCCATGTCCTCAAAGGGCAGACGGCGGGCGCAGGCATCGGTCACAAGGTCGATGGGTATGAGCGTGTCGTCCGCCGACGCCGAAAAGTCGCACAGCATTTCCTGCCGCCAGGCGTTGTCGGAAAGCTCGCGGCGCAGACGGGCCACCTCGTCGGGATCCAGCGCGCCGGTCTCATCCACACGGAAACACAGCGCCGTCCAGGCGGAATCAAAGCGGGGTGAAGCCGGATTCATGGCCTCGCGCGCAAAGGCGTACAGCTCGGAAAAAAGATTCACGCCCTTGGGCGTGCCGATGAAGAGCGCCCAGCCTCTGCGGTCGGCCAGCGCGGGCTGCACGATTTCCCGCCACACCTCGGGCTTCATCTGGGCCACTTCGTCGAGCACCACGCCGTCGAAGTACAGGCCGCGCAGCGCGTCCGGATTGTCCGCCCCGAAAAGACGCACCGTGGAACCGCCGGGAAGGCGCACGGAAAGCTCGCCCTCGTTCACCTCGCGGCCGGGCACGGGCGCGGAATAGTGCTTGAGATAGCTCCAGGCGATCTGCTTGGCCTGATTGCGGTACGGAGCAACGTAGGCGAACACGCCCCGCTCCCTGCGGCAGGTGAGCGCAGCCTTGAGCAGATGATTCACCGCAAGCACCGTTTTGCCGAAGCGTCTGTGCGCCACCAGCACCACGAAGCGGTGCGCTTCCAGTTCCCGGTGCACGTTCGGATAGCGCGGCCGGTACGGTATGGTTATGGTCATGCTGTTTCTCCTCCGCGCCCGGCATCAAAGGCAAAGCGCAGCGTGTCGTTGTCCGTTTCCGAAGGTGCGGACGTTGCGGAGCATGAAAAGGCCGCGGAGGGCACAAGGGGGGTGAAAACCGCGGGGGCCGCAGGAAACACGGGGGATGCGGGCAAAGCGGAGGATGCGGAAAACACGGAGGGATCGGACGGCGCGGAGGGCGGTGAGCCCGGTCCGCACGACATGCGATCCGCGATTTCTCCGGCGGCGACCACCTCCCCGCCGTCGGACGGCGAAGGCTTCGGCGCGCTGCTCTGCGCCTGTCCGCCCTCCCAGCTGATGGAAAGATCGCCGCTTACGGGCGTGCGCGCATGCTCGGCAAACATGCCCAGATGCCTGCCCATGAGTTCCAGAGCCCGGCTTGCGGTTCTGCCGTCGAAGCGCCAGACGTGACGGTCCTCGCCGTCCACAAGCTGCTCGCCGCGGCGCGAAAGCACGGGAGCACGCTGCATGGAACGCTCCACAATCTCCATGAGGTTGGAAAGCACATAGTCCGCCGTGATTTCCGTGCGCTTCTGCCGCTCCAGCATGGCGCGGCGTATGGCCGTGCGCACGGCCTCCTGCCGGAGCAGGCGACTGCCCGTTCTGGCGGCGGCATCCGCGCTGCGCACGCTGTAGCCCGCCCTTCTCGCCGACGCCGCCGCATTCAGATCAATGAGGTATTCCTGCACGAATCTCTGCTGTTTCGGCGTAAGCTTCGTCATGTCACTCCTTCATGCAGCGCTGCTGATCCAGGCCGGACTCCAGACGGATGAGACGGCGCTCATGGTCGTCGGTACGCCTGAAGAACTCCCGGTGATCCTCGGCATTGCTCTTCTTGTCCGCAAAGGACTTGATGCAGCCTGTCTGATGCACCACAAGCGTATCCAGCTTTTCGTGAATGCGGCGGATCGCATACCCGCCCGCCCCTGCCACAATGAGCCACAGCGCCGAAATGACGCCGAGCAGAATACTTTCGTTCACCGCCCGTCCTCTCCCGTTACATCGTAAATCCACACGGCAAGACGCCCGGCGTCGTCCTCACTCATCCACAGGCCCGGCGTCCCCTCGAGGGACAGCCTGCGAAGACTCGCGAGCACCGGCAGCGTCGGCACGCTTTCCGAGCTGCTCAAGGAGCAGCCCTGCGCCGTCAGCACGAGCGCGATCACGCACGTTCCGGCGGCGATGCTCGCGCATCGCCTCAAGAACGGCCTGCGCGAGACGCAAAAGCGCGGCAGCCAGCGTTTTCCAGTCCACGTCATGCCGCCTTCCCGCTGCCGGAAGTCTCGTCGGCATTCCGGGCGCGGCCCACGTTGGCGGCAAGCACGTTCAGCACGCGATAGATCACGCGGTACAGCGTTCCGCTCGTTTCCGAAGGCGCGGGCAGAAGCGCGGATATGGCCGCGCACACCCCCATGATCGAAAGAACCAGCCCCGCATAGCTGCCGAATATGTCGCTGATGACTTCTTCCATAACGTCTCCTCCTGCTGTGCGCCCTGCCGAAAACCTCAAGGATGCAGGCAGCGCGCCGTTTGCGTTCCGTGACCGCGCGTTCTGCACGGCCGGAAAAACATCCCTTTTCCGGAGAACGTAAGCGCCGCAGTCACTGCGGCACAGGCGGCGCAGGAAAAAAGTTTCCCGGTGGGATGCTGAGGGGGGGGAAGAGAGAGGAAGAAGAAAGAAAGAGAGGGGGCGAGGGGCGGCGGGAGGAAGAAAGGTGGAAAGGTGGAAGGTGGAGAAGAACGCGGGGAGAGGATAACGGGTGGGAGGAGATGGGCGTCGGAAAGGATTCCGGACAATCCTTAAAGTGTTACTTTAAAAAATGATGAACTCGAAGCACAGAAACACGCGGCGTGCATCAACCCGCGGCACAGGGCAGATCGCCGCTCCGCAGTTTTCCGGCACGGCAAAATGCCCGCTCCGTGGGGAGCGCTCCTCTTCCATGTCTTTCAGGCATGGAAGGCATGCGGAATAAGTATTTGCCCCCTGCCCGCCTCTCCTCTACAACGATGATAAGAGTTCAAAAGGCGGCTTCAGGATGTCCGGACTGCCGGAACCGTCCTGCGCCGGAACACGCAGCCTGCGCGATTGAACGCCGCCCCATACGGAGGAAACGCCATGCTTCACCGGGTCATCACTTCTCTTCTCGTTCTTTCCGCCGTCGCACTCTCCTGCCGTGCCGAGGCCGCCGAAGTGCAGCACGTCAGGCTGCTCATCAACGGCAGCGAACTGACGGCCGAGCTTGCCGACGGCGCAGCGGCACGCGATTTTCAGGCGCTTCTGCCCCTGCGTCTGCCGCTGCAGGACTTCAACAGCACGGAAAAGATCAGCGATCTGCCTGAGCGGTTGTCCACCAGCGGCGAGCCGGAAGGCTTCGAGCCTGTGCGCGGCGATCTGGCCTACTACGCGCCGTGGGGCAATCTGGCCATATTCTACAGGGACTATGCCTGGTCCCGGAGTCTGGTGAAGCTCGGGCACATCACCTCGGGCAGCATGGAGGCTCTCTCCAGAGCCGGAAACGGGGACATGCTCGTCATCGAACGCGCCGACTGACGCCTCGGGGCGCGGTCAATCGCGCTCCTGTCCAGCGACGGGCGAGCCACGGGCTGAAAGCCGCATCGAGGCGAGCAGAAAAACCGGAAAAACGCGTTCAGCGCATCAGTCTGGTCTGATTCACCCGGTTATTGAAGGAGTCGAGCGCATCTTCCTGCTTCTCCTCCACCTCGTTGACAAGGCAGCGCGCATAGTCCCCGAGTTCCTCCATGTACTGTTCCAGTTCAAATCGGCAGCTTTCGTATTCCTCAAACGTGTCGAAGGCGCCGTAGCTGATCAGGCAGTACGGTTCCGACGGCTCAAAGCAGTACGCCGATCCGGAAGAAGGCAGAAAAAGAAGAAGGGACAGCACAAGGGGAACGCGTTTCATAACCGGCTCCTCGGGAAAAAAGCGTTCGTATCTCAGCGGCAGCGCTCAGGGCGCGGTCGGGCCTGCCGTGAGCGTATGTCATCCCCCGGGAAACAGCAATGCCCGGCGCGCATTACCTTCCGGGGGGGGCAGAAGCCAACGCCCCTCGCACCGCCGCCCGCCCCCCCCTCTGCCCTGCCCCTCCCGCTCCAGGCCGCGCCCGCTCCGGGTTCCCCTTCTCCCTTCCGCCGCACGGCAGATCCGCTCTCACCGCCTTTGTCCAACCTCTTCACGCCCTTTGCTTCTTAGCCCCCGTTCTTAGCCGCCCTTTCCCCTTCTCCGTAATTTTCCGACGCCTTCGTCTTTTCCTCGCCCCTCAGTGTTCCCCAGCTCTGCGCACCTCGCTCCATTCCAATTCCGAGGCCCCGGCGCGTTCTCCTTCCGCCGCCCGCCTGCCCCGCGTCGTCGACGCAGGATCGCGCCTTTCCGCAAAAACTCAAGGATCCGGCAAAGTACAGGTCGGACCTTGTCGGCATTCATCATCTTCATCCTTGCGGCACATTAAATAGCGTAACAAAGTGTTTCATGCTCTTGTTGAAATACTCCTATGTGTATATGCTTATACAACAAGCATCATTCTTCATTCCCTCAAAAGATAAAAGGATCTTCCTATGAAAAACTTTTCCCGCCGCAAATTTCTTGCTCTCGGCTGCTGCACCGCAGGGGCTGCTCTGTGTCCCGCCTTCCTTTCCTCTGCCGACGCCGCTCCGAATCAGACGGAAGTCAACAAGCTCTTCTCTCAGCTCGGCTCCGAAAAAAAAGCACCTCAGGCCCTGGATGCCTGGATAGATGATCCCGTTGCGCAGAAAATCGAACCCTATCAGGCCTTCGACAACGTCTGGCAGGTCGGCATTGCCTGGGTGTCCTCCTGGGCCGTCAAAACCTCCGATGGCTGGGTGCTCATCGACACCATCCATGAACCCTACGTGGACGTGCTTCTGGAAAATCTCGGCAAGGTCGGCATTGCGCATGACGACATCAAAATGGTGCTCATGACCCACGGTCACTTCGACCATGTGGGCGGCTACTACCGCCTCAAGCCGCTTCTGAAGAACGCCCGCTTCGTGATGTCCGAACGCGGCTGGAACGAAGCCTTCCGCTACGCCAAGGAAAGCAAGGGCACCCACAGAGAATGGACCATGCTGGAAGAAAAGGACGTCGTGGCCCGCGACGGCGAAAAGCTGGTCTGCGGCGACAGCGAGTTCACCTTGCTGGAAACTCCCGGTCACACCTGGGGCACGGCTTCGTACATGTACGACGTGCGCCGCGGCGACAAGAGCTGGAAGGCCGTCACCGTGGGCGGTCAGGGCCTGAACGCCATTGAAAGCTCCGATCAGGTGCGCGCCTACATAAAGAGCATGAACCGGCTCTGCGAAGATTCCCTGGGCATTGAGGTGGATCTTACGGCGCATCCCTTCTCCTCGGGTCTGTCGGAACTGATTCCTACCATCCGCGCCCTGAAGCCTTCCGATCCTCACCCGCTGGTCAACCGCGACGCCTACCTCGCCAGACTGAAAAAGCTCAATGAAAACGCCGAAGCCCGTCTGAAGGTGGAACTCGAAAAGGAAGCCAAGAAGGCATGATCGCCTGCGACGGAAAAGCACGACTTTCCGCCGCTCCTGCCCCATGCCGGGACATGACGCCGGAACACGCCTGAACGGCGCAGCGCCCCGCCCCCGCACCATTGCCCGGGAGCCGCATCGGCCTTGCGTCCGAACAAGGCTTCAGGCGGTCGTGTTTCACGGCTACCGCCTCCCATGATACGCCAAGAGGACAGCCCCGAAAGACTGTCCTCTCTCATTATACTCCGCCGTGAGTGAAGCACCTCTGCCCCCGCCGCCCGCGCCACCATTCTGCCGGAGAAGCTTTATCACGCATAATTATTACAAAGAAGCTCGACTGAAAACGACAGTTTCTCTGATTGACGGCCAGCTGACAGGCTGAAAACGCTTGTCGTGAAAAGCTTCGTACGGCGCAACTTCATACAATTAATTCAAATAGATAACTACCACTCTTCCACAGACTACATTCGTTCGGTTATTCATGGCTCCAGAAACGTTTCTCTGACTGGCTTTCGTCGCTTTCCGCCCTCACCGAACCGCTGAAGAAACATACTACCGAAAACTTTCGTCGCATCTTCTCCCTGGTCTTCTCTAATCAGTCATCAGCTCGGACTTTTGTCTTTCAGAGAATACTCACTTTCTCACTCCCCTCCCATGCAGGAAACACTTCTCTGTACTGATGTACCTTTCGTTCACCAGTTTATTATTTTTCTTTTTTATCGTACTCCATTTTTTTCCTTATTCTGCTCAGCAGCTCATCGAAATTCGGGCCGTCCATGGAAAAAACAACCTTATTCTCAACATTTGTAGGGATGGGGTTACCTTTATCATCAAGGTAGGTCATATAGGCAAGATCATTCAGAAATAATTGAGTTTCGCCGTTCTTTAAATTTCCGACAGATATATTTCCGCCATTGATATCTCTATGCACGAGTCTGTTACTCTTCAATATATCAATTAAATCGTTAAGTTGCTCCATAACCCACGACGGCATAGGCTCGTGGCTGGCGATAAGATCATTCAATGGCCTGAGATTATGTATATACGGAGTTACCAATATTTCACATGGGATACATTTAATATAATATAACGGCCTAGGAACATACGGACACAACTCAGACATAAGTACAGATTTTTCATACTCGTTTTGCATGGCAGCACTGTTTTTTGTATCCGTCTGCACTCTCGAAGTATTTACCTTAATAAATACTTCGTCTCCTTCAATACTTCCTTTCATATAAAAATCACTACTGCATCCAACAGTATAAATACGCTCAAGATTTTCAAGATTTATTTTATTTTCATCTATAAGAATATGTCTTACAAAGGCCATAGACAGAGAATCTATCATGAGTCTGTTTCTTCGAACCTGCTGAGCTATATAAAAATAATTGAATTTGGAAGAATATTTAATTTGGAACGTTCTCCCCAAAATAGTTATGGTATAGCTGCAGAATTCCAGAGAATTTGATTCATGAATATGGAAAAGCGTTTTCGACAATGCCTTACTTTAATTCGACAGAACTTAAGCATCTCTCCTCCCGACAGAACCTACATAGCGCTGAAAAACATATCCAGACCGGAACATTAAAATGGTACAATTCGTATTCATTCGATTTTTTTGAATATTTCTCTATTGTCAGCTATCCTCCTTTCTACTCAGGGATGTTATTTAAAATAAAAAAGAAGCCACCTCAACATATCTTTCATCTCTTTTTTGATATGCTTTTTATTTTACCTTCTTTTTCCTAAAGATGGAAGACAGATTCTCCTATCCGTCGAAAAGATGAGATAGTACCGTGATCAGAGCATCGAAATACAGTTTTAAGCCGTGTTGCAAGCGACATAAAAAAACTAGCTCTCTATAACTATATGATATTAATAATATTATATATGTCCGTACTTTTTTTTATAAGGCTATGTCACAACAAACAGTTGATAAATAGCCATTTTTATAGGGGAGTATCAG